>Ga0181535_10003499_pt1 | contig 18188 bp, 9 predicted proteins | sample PEATcosm2014_Bin_44_FD_119774 | JGI IMG/M metagenome (GOLD analysis project Ga0181535, IMG submission 119774) | Peatland microbial communities from MTU Mesocosm Facility, Houghton, MI, USA - PEATcosm2014_Bin17_30_metaG | ecosystem: Environmental > Terrestrial > Soil > Wetlands > Peat | place... | reverse complement strand
AGCAACCGCCGTCGCCAAGCCCCATTAGTCTTAACAGGTTGCGGAAAAACATCTATTGCCGAGGCAACGGGACGAAAGACATATCGCAGGAGCTGAAGCCCATCATTTGTTTTGTTGCGTTTACGGCACGACTGAAGTCGTACCCAGACACGTGTGAGCGTTCCCAATGAGTTTTTCTACAGCCTGTTCAGCCGTTCCAAGAGCGATGTACGGTAACTGCGATTCGCTCAAGCTAAAGAAACTGTTTACCAGTTAATTAACTACAAGGTTTTGAAAATAAAAATATGGGGGGTGGGGGTAGCCTTCCAGTCTTCTGTGAACGATGGCCAATAAGGCCACGCTCCTCCGACTACTTCGATTGTCCGCCAACATTGGTTAATTATCTGCATGGCGCTCATTGCACCGAAAAGCGCGATGGACAGGCGCAAATGCAAACTCCCGAAGGCTCGCGAGCCGGTTTCACCGGCTGCGGAAAAACTCTGAATTTCCGGTGATTGTGACAGAAAAAGCCCCTCCGCGGCTGAAGCCGGCACCCATTTTGCTGGCTCTTTGCAGGGGTTGAAACCCCCGCCTCCCTCCGCATCGAGTTTTTCCGCAGCCTGTTCAGCCGCCCACAATCTCCGCAGCAGCCTTCAGAGCCGCTGCAGCAGCCTGATCCATGTTGTAGTAGCGGTACTGCGCCAGCCGCCCCAGAAAAACCACATTCGGCTCACTCGCGGCCAACTCCTGGTAGCGGCGGTAAAGCTCCTGGTTCGCCGGGCGCGGCACCGGGTAGTAGGGCTCGCCCTCATCGGTCGGAAACTCTTTGACAATCGACGTTCCCGAATGCTGCTGGCCGGTAATGTGCTTGAACTCGGTGATGCGCGTGTACTCGTGCTCGTTGGGGTAGTTGACGGTGGCCACCGGCTGGAAGCGCTCGACCTCGGCCAGATGCTGGTGCTCAAAGCGAATGGACCGGTAGGGCAGCCTGCCCAACCGGTAGCCGAAATACTCGTCGATGCAGCCGGTAAAGATGGTAAGCCGTGGTCGAACATGCTCGTGTACGGCGGTAAACTCCACCCCAGTCTCGACGCGGATGCGCGGATGCGTCAATATTCGTTCAAATAGGCGCGTATAGCCCTCGGCGGGCATAGCCTGATGCTTGTCGGTAAAGTACCGGTCATCACGATTGGTGCGCGTGGGAATGCGGGCCAGGACGCTTGGACTAAGTTCAGCCAGGTCCAGGTTCCATTGCTTGCGGGTATAGCCGCGAAAAATCTTATCGCAGAGTTCGCGTCCTACAGCGTTCAGGACCACGTCTTCGCTGGTCAGCACCGGGTCGCGGTGTTCGCGGACCCCGTCAAGGAACTGCTCAACCCCAGCCTCATCAAGACTCAGCCCGTAGAGCCGGTTGATGGTGTCCTGATTGATAGGCAGCGGGTAGAGCTTGCCTTCGAGCGAGACCAGAACCCGGTGTTCATAAGGGCGCCAATCCGTAAATCGCGAAAGGTACTCGAAGACCGCATCCGAGTTGGTGTGAAACAGGTGCGGCCCAAATCGGTGCACAAGGACGCCGTGGCTGTCCGGATGGTCGTATGCATTACCAGCAACATGATCGCGCCGGTCGATGACCAGAACCTCGCGCCCTGCGCTGGCCAGCCGCTCGGCGATAACGGCACCCGCAAAGCCGGCCCCGACGACGAGAACGTCTTGACTCATTGGCGTGGACCTTCGGTGAGGCGAGCCGCCATTGGGCGCTCCGAAGGAGCCTCCGGCAGTGGCCGGTCGGTCCACAACGCCTTGTCGGCAATCGATTGGACGGGGTAGAGCCGGCCTGATAACAATTGCTCGGCCTTGGGCTGGTTAATGTCCTGGGCGAAAAGCCACTTCCGCTCGCCTGTGCCCCAGATCGCCGAGAGCTGTTCCTCGCTCAAGAAGACCCTTGGCGCGTCGGTATAGCAGGAGCCCCACAGCATCGACGATCCTTCATTATGCTGCGAGCAGGCATCGCCGACAAGCAGCGCAGGCTTGCCGTGAAAGAAGCTGTGCGCGTAAAAAACTACAGAGGACGCGTCGGACTGGTCGCCGAAGATGATGAAGGTGTCGGCGGGCGAGCCTTTCTGAATGATCGTGTCGGCCAACTGCTTCGAGCTGAGCATCGGCTCAAAGCGTGCAAAGGCGATGTGCGCGGCGATCAGGAAAACGGCAGAGGTAAGCGCCACGCTGACGGTGGCGGAGATATGCTTTCCTCTAAGCCGCAGCAGCCAGCCCACGGCCGGACCCACCAGCAGAGTCAGAGCAGCCAGCACGGCGGGCAAGCGCAGCGCGGCAAACGAAGGACCGGTGAGGTCGAAGATGTGAGACATAGAGAGCGTGTAATCGCCGACGCCGCGGTGCGCCAGCAACGTGCCCACATCGGAGACAAAGGGCAGGCGGCGCGACTCCCATAATCCCCAGCCAAGAGCCGCTGCCACCAGAACGCCGACGACTGCGAAAAGTCCCTGCGCCGCTGTCAGCCAGGCAGTGGTCAGCAGCGATTTGCCGGCATGTAACCTGCCAAGGTGGTCGCGATGCTCCTCGATCCCGGTCAGTACGCCGGCAATTAAAATGAACAGCGGAGTCCATGTAGGAAATGTGTAGTACTCCTGATTGGTCGAGAGAGAAAAGAAGAGCAGGATGAAGGCCGAGAACAGGCTCAGCAGCCAGATCGTATGCGCACGAAATCTGTGCCGTAAAAAGAGGTCGGCTGCCTCCGCGCTTGCGTTGTGATCCGGGCCGGCCTCAATCGTCTTGCTTGAGTCCTCGCGCATGTGCCGCATCCAGTTGCGGCGAGTCTTCCAGGCAGCCGCAGCCAAGGCTGGTACAAACAGGCTCCAGGGAAAGAGCCAGACCAGATGCTGCAGCCAGTAAGCGGCATAAGGCAGCCGGTTGTAGTCGTAAGGATAGCGCTTGCCCAGGAAGCGGAAGACATGCTCGTTGAGAAAGTAAAAGTACCAGAAGCCGTGCACATTGCCGATGGTGGGGTGGTTGCCGATCGGATGGCCCTGGCCCGGATTGGCCAGTCCTGCCAGGATGTGCCAGGGCGCGGCGATGATCAGGAACAAGAGCATGCCGGTCAGCGGTTTCAACCGCCGCCAGCGCCTCCAATGGCCGCTCAAGAGCAGGAAAGGTATGGCCGCCGCGGCAAAGAAGATCGGCGCAATCAAACCTTTGGTCAGCACTGCCAGTCCCAGAGCCGCCCACATCGAGTAAAAATGAAGCGCCCTTTTGGACTCGAAGCCGATTTGCAGGCAATAGAGAGCCGAGAGCAGCAAAAAGCTGAGCAGCGCCTCGGGAATGGCGAAGCGCGTAAAGAGAAACGGTCCGACGGAGGTCAGGACGCCGAGAGCGGCATAGAGACCGGCGCGGCGGCTCCACGCGCGGCTGGCCCAGAGCCAAGCCAGCCAAGCGCAGCCGAGCAGGGCCAGCGCATTGGGTAGATGGGTGGCAAAGACGTTCTGGCCGAAGACGCGATAGAGCGCCGCGTCAAGCCAATAGGGCAACGGCGGCTTCTCAAGGTAGCGGAGACCGTTCACCTTCAGCGTCACCCAATCGCCGCTCTCGGCCATATGCTGCGCGGCCTGCGCGTGGCTGGAGTCCACATCGTCCAGCAGCGGGGGAGTAAAGAGCGAGGCCAGGGTCACAGCGGCAAATATCGCCGCCAAAAGTGCCCAGGCAGCTCGCGTTGAGAGCGATTCCTTCGGGCGTTCTAGAGAGTGCGTCTGGGTTGTCATCCGGGATTTAGCGACCAAACCCTAGGATAACAGCCGGGTCGGTGAGCGGCTTGCGGATTGCGGATTGCTCTTAATCATCTGGCTTGAGACCCATCCCGCAGGAATCGACTCCGATCAACATTGAATGCTGGTCAGTCCCACGTCCAGTTGGCCCCGTCGTGTATCTTGGCCGCAGAGACAGATTTTTCTTCCCGGAGTGCCGCCAGTCCTCATGCCTACCTTTGCAGCTATCGATATCGGTTCCAACTCCTGCAGATTGAAGATCGCCAAGGTCGTCGTGCACCATCTGAAGACTCTGCACGAGGACCGCGAAGTGACGCGGCTGGGAGAGAGCGTCTTTGAGTCCGGGCTGGTCTCTCCTGAGGCGATGGCGGCAACGATCCAGGCGCTCAAGCGCTTTCAGCGGGCGGTGCAGTTGCATGGCGCGGAACAGATTCGCGTGGTGGCTACCTCGGCCATGCGCGATGCGCGCAACGCAGCCGTCTTCCAGGCCAGAGTCAAAGAGGAGACGGGCTGGAATATGGAGATTATCTCCGGCCTCGAAGAGGGCAGGCTGATTCATCTCGGCGTGCTGGGCCTCGACGGCGCGGTCTCCGCGGGCGAGCGCAAACCGGCGGGGCGCGTGCTGCTCGTAGACCTGGGAGGTGGGAGCTGTGAGATCACCCTATCGGAGCGCAAACACATCCGCGAGACTATCAGCCTGCCGCTGGGTGCGGTACGCCTGACCGAGGAGTTCCTGCCGTCCGATCCGCCTCCGGCCGAGGGACTGGCTCGAATGCACCAGCTCATCTCCCGCGAATTGCGCCGGGCTCATCGCCGGATCAAGCCGGAGAAGATCGCACAGGTAATCGGCACCTCGGGCACGGCCGCTGCGCTCAGCGATGCCTTTGCGGCGATGGCCAAAGGCGGAAACGGCAAGGCTGGCAAGAGCGCGGGCAAGGCTGTCAGCGCACTGAGCGCGAGACGCGCCCGCTCCAGTTTGCAGGCGCTAGTGATCGTGCCCGCACGCGAAGTGCGCAAACTGGCCCAACGGCTCTCCCAGCTCACGCTCGCCGAACGAGCTGCTATTCCTGGCATCGGTCCACGGCGCGCCGAGATTATCGTTCCCGGAGCGATGGTCTTCGCCGAGCTGCTGGAGAGTTTTGGGCTGGCCGGCTTTCGCTACTCTCCGCTGGGCCTGCGCGACGGCATTCTGGCCCAGATGCTGGCCGTCGAAGACGCGCGCGCCGCAGCCCATCGCGAATTCGAACATGAGCGCTGGCAAAGCGTGCTGGCCACGGCAAGGCGTTATGGCGTCGATACCAAGCATGCCGAGCCGGTGCGCCTGCATGCCATGCAGCTCTACCGCGAGTTACAAGCGTTACATGAGTTACCGCCGGAGTACGAATCATGGCTGGCGGCCGCAGCCGTCTTGAGCGATACGGGCAAGTTCATCAACCACCAGGGGCATCACCGGCATACGCAGTACATCGTGTCGAGTTCGGAGATTTACGGCTGTACGCAGTTGCAGCGAACCATCATCTCGGCCATTGCTCGCTACCTGGGCAAGAGCCGTCCGCAGCCCGGCGACCGCGCACTGCGCAACATTCCAGCAGGAGAACACGAGCATGTGCAACGCGCGGTCGTACTGCTGAGGCTCGCTGTGGCGCTGAATCAGGATCGCGCTTCGGATGTGCTGAGATTTGCGGCGAGGGTCTATCCCAAGCGGGTACATCTCGAGGTGCAGCCGGGACGGACGGGCGCGGAGCTGGAGTTGTGGTCTCTGCGCAAAGAGGCGGATTACTTCCGCGAGGTCTTCGGGCGCGAGCTTTTCTGCACGCTGGCGTAGATGGCGCGCGCCGAACGAGGATCGATGAGCCACTGGAGAAGCGGCGGATGGCGGTCGAGATCGATGCGGGCCACCGAGCCTTTTCTCATGCGGATCGCGGCGCCGCCGTTGCCAGTGATGAGTTTGCCAAGAAACTGAAAGACGTTCGGGTTGTGGCCCACTACCAGCAAGCCCTCGCAGCCGGAGTACTTGGCCAGCATCTCCTGGAAGTCGGCGTAGTCGGCGCCTGGTTCGAGCGCCTCACTGATCTCTACCTTGGCGTCGTAGCCGAGCTCCGTGCTCACAAACTGAGCCGTTTGCAGGGCCCGCTTCAGAGGGCTGGAGACGACCGCGTCCACCTGAACATTGAGCGCGCTCAATACCCGCGCCATCAGGATGCACTGTTCCTTTCCCTCTTTGATGAGGGACCGCTTGGCGTCGAGGATGTGATTTCCTCGCGACAATCCAGCGTTGGCGTGGCGCATCAAGTAGAGATTCATGGCTTGGACGATCCGGCGAGGACGGGGTGGGGGTCTGCCAGCTCCTAGACCATTGATATTAACACGATTGTAATAATCTGATGTGAATTATCGACCGGCGGTCTGCTCCCCGGAAGCTGAATCTGCGAGGTTTGACCGAAAGCCCGGCTGTTAGTCAGCGGCGCGGGCTCTCTTCTGGGCTGCCTTCGCTGAAGGCTTGTCTGCCTGCGGCTTGGGAATCGCGCTCAGATCCGCTTTGCCCTCAGCCAACTGCATGAGGAATCCCTGGCTATCGAAGGGCTTTGCGTCCTTGATCACGTTGCTTGCGCGCACGTAGCTGCCATCGGGCTGTTGCAGTCGGGCTTTGGTGGTGTCGGCGAGGTAAGCGGGTAAAATCTCGTCGTGGATGCGGGCCAGCGCCGCTGGATCGCGGACGGGGAAGACCACTTCGCAGCGCTCGAAGAGGTTGCGCGGCATCCAGTCCGCCGAGCCCATGTAGATTTCATCGTTGCCGCCGTTGGCAAAGTGGAAGATGCGAGAGTGCTCAAGGAAACGGCCGACGATGGAGCGAACGCGAATCCTCTCTGAGAGCCCTTTGACGCCGGGGCGCAGAATCGAGAGTCCGCGGACAATCAGGTCGACCTCGACGCCAGCCTGCGACGCCTGGTAGAGAGCCTCAATCACCGACGGTTCAAGCAGTGCATTCATCTTGGCTACGATGTGGGCGGGACGGCCTGCCTGCGCGTGCTCCTGCTCGCGGCGAATAAGGCCAAGGAAGCTCTCGGCCATGGTCAGCGGAGCCACGAGAAGCGGCCGGTAGTCGTCGATCTCGGCGTGGGCGGTGAGGTAGTTGAAAACCATGTGCACCCGCTCGGTGATCTGCGGATCGCAGGTGAGCAGGCTCAGGTCGGTATAGAAACGGGCGGTGACGGGATTGTAGTTGCCGGTGCCCAGGTGGCAGTAGCGGCGGGTGACGCCATCCTCGTCGCGGCGAACCAGCATGGCCAGCTTGCAATGGGTCTTCAGCCCGACGACGCCGTGGAAGACCTGTACGCCGGCGTCCTCCATGCTGCGCGCCCAGCGGATATTCGAGGCCTCGTCGAAGCGGGCCATCAGCTCGACGACCAGAGTGGCTTCCTTGCTGGCAGCGGCTTCGATCAGCGCTCCAAAGACCGGCGAGTCGCTGCTGGTGCGATAGAGGGTCTGCTTGATGGAGACGACAGCGGGGTCTTCGGCGCCCTGCTGGATGAAATCGACCACCGGATCGTAGGAATCAAACGGATGATGAAGCAGCACGTCATGCAGTCGCAGCTCATCGAAGATGCTGGCAGCCTTGCGGCTCAGGTGCAGGGTGCGAGGCGTGAAGGAGGGAAACTTCAGATCCGGCCGCTGCACGTCACCGTAAAAGAACATCAGGCGGGAGAGATTCACCGGCCCGTCGTCGCGGAAGATCTGATCCTCTTCGAGTTCAAAGTTCACGCGCAAGCGCTCGACGATTTCGGCATCGGCGCCGGTTTCGATCTCCAGGCGCACCGCGTCGCCTTTGCGGCGATTGTGCAGTTCCACGCGAATCGACTCCAACAGCGAGCGCGCTTCTTCTTCTTCGATATACAGGTTTGAGTTGCGGGTAACCCGGAAGGCCGCGCGAGCCTGCACCTCATAGCCGCGATACATGCCACCCAGGTTCTGCGCGATCAGGTCCTGCAAAAGCAGATAGTCGAAGGCACCGTCGGCCGAAGGCAGGCGGACGAAGCGTGGCAAGGCTCGGGGCACCGTGACGACACCGAGAACCTGGGGGCCGGAGCTGCGCCGCTTAAGCCGCAGCAGCAGCGCTAGACAAAGCGCCTTGTTAAGTACGCGGGGAAACGGGTGGGCCGGGTCGATCGAGATCGGCGTCAGCAGCGGATCGACCTCGCGCTGGAAGTAGCTCTGGGCATAGGCGCGGGCCTCTTCGTCCAGTTCCTTCCATTCGAGCAAACGGACGCGCTGCTTGCGCAGTTCAGGCACCAGTTGCTCGTTCCAGCAGCGATATTGCGCGTTTACAAAGCTGTGGATATCGGCGGTCAGCTCGGCCAGTGACTCGTCGGGGCGCAGGCCGTCAAAGCCCGGCTCGCGATAACCGTCTTCAATGCGCTGCATCAGGCCGGCCTGTCGAACTTCAACGTATTCGTCGAGGTTGTTGCCGGTGATGGCCAGGAACTTGACCCGCTCCAGAAGCGGGTTGCTGGGGTCCTCGGCCTCTTCAAGCACACGCCTGTTGAACTGCATCCAGGAGTGGTCCCGGCCGTTGAAGAGCTTTTGTTTCTGGGTATTCCGTGCCATTGAATCCGTTCTATGCGTCGTGTTGGCAGTCTACAGCGTTTTGGCGGAAAACAGAAGATCAGTCTCGGGCAGAGAAAGGACTTCCCTCAGTTAATGGATACAAGATGGGATGGGTCAACGATGTCAAAGACAGGCAAATTATAGGGAATTCGTGACCGGCCACAATGCCCCGCCCCAACATCCGTGGTTACGTTTTTACGCATTATCAGACATTCCAATTAAACTTAAGGCACCTTAATTGATTACTATAGAAACATGGGACGTGGAAGTGCAGGCTTGGCGGTGTGTCTGGCTATCGTTGCATGGGACGTATCGCCGGCCTGGAGCGCCACTCTCCCGGCGAATCCAATCTCTGTATCGCAGCCGGCCGGCGGCTTGAGAGTGCCATTGATTGCCGAAGGGTTGAAGCTCTCGGACTTCGAGGGTATGGAACCGCGCCCGAAGTTGAAGGGCAAGCTTCTTCGCATCTCCGGCTTTATTCAGAACACACCCCGTGATGGCCAACCGGCCACTGAAGAGACCGAAGTCTGGCTGGGGTACACCAAGAGCGCCATCTATCTCGTCTTCATCTGCCATGATCGCCACCCGGAGCAGATTCGCGGTCATCTTGCGCGACGTGAAAATGTGCTCAACGACGATAACATCTCGGTGCTTTTCGATCCCTTTCAGGATCGCCGCAAGGGCGTGCTCTTTACTGTGAATCCGGCCGGGGTGCAGGCCGACGCCGCCTGGGCCGAGAACAGCAATCCGGACTACAGCTACGATCAGGTGTGGGACTCCGAGGGCCAAGTCACGCCCGGAGGTTGGATGGCGCTGGTAGCGATCCCCTTTCGCAGCCTTCGTTTTCGACCCGGCGGCTTGGACTGGGGCGTGGTCTTCATGCGCAACTTCCCCCGCAACAGCGAGGTGGATTACTGGCCGCGCGTCTCAACGAACATCACCGGCGTTCTAAGCCAGGAGGGAAGCCTGCAAGGGATCGAAGGTGTAACCGGCTCGCATAACGTGCAAATCAATCCCTATGCGCTGGCGCAGAATGAACGCACCCTCGAAACCGTGGACCCGCTCAATCCCTACTGGAGTTCGCGCCACTTTGAAGGCACGGAAGGCGGCGAAATCAAAGCGATCATCAAAGACAGCATTGTTTTCGACGCGACCGTCAACCCCGACTTCAGCAACATCGAGTCGGACCAGCCTCAGTTCACCGTGAATCAGCGGTATCCGGTTTACTACCCTGAGCTTCGCCCTTTTTTTCTGGAAAATGCCAATTACTTCGCTACCCCAATCTACCTGGTTTATACGCGAAACATCGTTCATCCGGAGTACGGTATGCGCGTGACCGGAAAGATCGGCCACACTAATCTTGGCCTCTTTGCCATCGACGACCGCGAGCCGGGTCAGACGGTTGCTCCCGGCGATCCTCTGTACAACCACCGAGCCAAACTCATGGTGGGGCGCATCTCCCAAGACCTGGGCAAAGGTTCGAGCGTCGGCGCGATTTACACCGGCGAGGAGTTCGGCCAGGGATGGAACCGCATCGGTGGCATCGATTTCACCTGGCGGATGACCAATCAATGGACGGCCCTGGGTCAAATGGTGGAGAGCTCGACAAAAAGCACAGTGGACAGCGGAACGCCTCCCAGCTACGCTGCCGGCCCGGCGAGCAGCTTTCAGTTGCAGCGCTCCGGGCATGCCTTCACCCTCAATTCGACCTATCAGGACTTCAGTACCGGTTTCCAAACCCAGTTGGGCTACATCCCTACAGCGAACTTTCGGAATGGCCAGGCCTACATGAGCTATGCTTGGTTTCCGAAACACAGAACGATCCAACGCATCGGGGTAGAGACGAACCAGAATGTCGCCTTCAATCATCAAGGTGACCGCGTCTTCCACTACTCGAACGCCGATGTTTTCGTGGCTCTGCCGGGCAACACGGTGCTTGCGCCCATCGCCGGCAGCAACTCCGACACGGTGGGGCCGCCAAACTATCCTGTGCTCACTGACTATAAGAACTTCACGGAAAACTTCGGCGGGGTCATTGCGCGAGGCGCCCCGCTTCCGCAGCTTAACTTCAATATTCAGGCCTTCCGCAGCGGCAATGTGAACTACAATCCGGTGGCGGGCAAACCGCCGTCTCTGCTAAACCAGGAATGGGTGCAGGCTCTATTTACCTTGCAGCCCCTCCGTCAGCTCACTGCAGACAACATCTATCTGCTGGATCGCGACCACTCGGCTGCGAACGGCGCATTCGTCTACGAGAGCCAGACGCTTCGCACCAAGATCAACTATCAGTTCACGCGTGCGATCTCGGCTCGCGTCATCGTGGAGTATGCCTCAACGCTGGAGAATCCCACGGAGACCTCGCTGCTGCGGACAAAGCAGGTTGGCACAGAGGCGCTCCTCACATGGCTTCCGCATCCCGGCACGGCAGTCTATATAGGCTATAACAACGACCTGCAAAATCTCGATCGTGCGCTCTGCAATCGCCTAACGGACGGCAACTGCGATCCAAACAACACGGTCCCGCCGCGCTCGACGAACATGCTGAACGATGGCCGCCAGATCTTCATCAAAGCATCGTACTTATTCCGTTTCTAAAGCATGCCGAGATTTGGAGGGCGCAATTACGCCACGATTTCGGTCCTCTAAAAGCCTAGAAACACGTCCAGACGACAGACACTTCCTGTGCGCTCGAAGAGTGCGGCGCTGGTCACTGCGTCGAGTTCGAGCGCTTCAACCGTGCATCGGGCGCCGTCGATACCGGTGATTTCGATCCTCTCAGGTCCCGAACGATGGGCCACAACAGGCACCTGGCAGGTTGTAAACGCCATCGTGCCAGGAGCAAGATCGAGCGTGCGTGGCTGGCCGTCAAGATCGTAGAAATGAAACTGCTTTGTCTCCGTCAGGAGTTCGTTGCGGTTGACAAGATGCCGATGGAAGCCGAGCCTTCCGTTTGCCACGACAACGCCCATCTCGCCAAGCCGCGAGATAAGATCCTCCTTCACCTGACCGGTCATACCAGGTTGCTGCACTCCCGCAAAACTGGGCGTGTGGGAGTACGGATCGGTGGGAATCGCGCCATACAACTCCGGCGTCTTGTGAACGCCGATGCCCTCACGTATCTCGTGGTAGTGGCTCATGAGGCGCTGTGTTGTCGTTAGATCGCTGCCTGCCGAGCCGTTCCGATCCAGCACTTCCTGGACCGCAAGCAGCAACTTGGAGATCATATGCCAGTAAATGCAGCCAAGCCCTTCGTACTTGTAGAATGTGCCTGAACGGCCGGTGAAGGACTGGTGGTCGAATACCTGCTCATACAACGCGAGGATGCTGGCGGTCTCGTCATCGGGCAGGCCCAGATCGCTCAAGGCCTTTTTCAACAGCGAACTGTTTCGCAGGGTTGCGTTGAAGTGGCCGACGCCGTTCAAATCCCGCTCCACGATGCGGCGGTCGCCGCGCTCGATCATGTCCGCCAGCGGTTTGGATTTTGCGATGGCCGCGGCCGGAATGTTGTTCTTCTCAAAGAAGCCCGGCAGTTTGCGATCCGGGTAAAGGATGTAACTGTTCTGATCGACGCGATAGAGGCTGCTGCTCCTGAGCGCATTGAGCAAAGCGACTGATTCTTGCGCCGAGAGCGCGCCTGAACTCAACACGGCAACCTGGCCCTCGAGCATCTCGTAGAGACGGCGGATCACGATGCCATCGCCATCGACTTTCATGAGGTTGTAGGAGTGATAAAGACCATCTTCGCGCCGGTTTGCGCGAATCGAGTGATCGATGTACTTGAGCGCCAAGTCGCAGAAGGCAACCAGTTCTGCGCTATTGAGCGGAGTCTGGTGGCCCGAGAATCCGTGAGCGTAGAGCCCGGCCCGATAGTCGCTTCCCGCAATGCCCAACCCATCGAGAACAGACTTGCGGTCCTGGTCGCTCATTGGCCCAGCCAGCAGACTCACGTGAGCTTCCAGCGTTTTCATCACGCGGCGGAGAGCCTCCGCAACTTCAGAGGAAACCTCGGTGGGCGGTGCGGCTGCGGCAAAGATTCCACGGCAAAACGAGAGGAATCGGCGCAGATAGTTGAGGGTCACCATTGAGACGCCGAAGCCGACCAGAGCATTGTTGGCGTCGTTCCACTCCGGCCGCTGCGTGTTCATCCACAGCCCGGCCTCGGGGATGAAATTGAAGAGCTTGGCAAGGGAAAGAACCAGCAGCTTTTCTGCCAGATTCGCGCGGTAAGGGAGACCATCGGGACCCGGCAGTGCTTTGCCGTCCGCGCCCATTTTGTTGGCCCGGTGCTTGATCTCACGATCGAGCGCCGCATCGAAGTCGATGGTGTTGCGCGGATCCTCAAGAAGCGAACTGTAGGGCTTAATGCGGTAGGGGACGTTGGCATAAGTAAATACCCGGCGGGTGAGCAGATCCCGTAGTGCGCCGGGATGATAGTGCGATGAAACCTCAAGCAGCTTGAGCAGGTAGGCCACCTGGTGGTCGCCCCAATAGCCGATGTAAGACCAGGTATCGTGCGGGTCAAGCACCTCCCAATCGAATCCGTCGCGCATGATGCGATAGGGGTTGTACCCATCCGCTGTCGAGGAATCGATAAACTTGAAGATCATGCTCTCGACGTAGCCGGGATAGGATAGCGCGAGTGCTTCCCAGTTCTGGAAGATGTCGCGCCAGTTGCCCTGGTAGTTGAGAATCCTCTCGCCCTGGTTGTTCTTCACCTCGATGGAAAAGATGTTCCAGGGGCGGCTTGGATCGCCGTGACGGCGGCTGAAGGTCAGTGGCAGATACTCGTGCGCCAACCGCTCTAAGTCAGGGTCGTTTTGTTCGCGCGAGAGCGCAAGAAGACTGCCATGTGGCAAGGTCTCAGGCAGCGCATCGAGGAAGACATTGTGACGCTCGGCTACGGCACGGTTGGCTTTGCCGATGAACGCCTTAAAATCTGCGCGAGAGATTTGGTAGCCGCAATCGGGAACTCCGCCACGCATGGCATTGAAGAGCGCGTTGGAAAAATGACGGTCGCAACTGAGATCGTCGCCGGTACATTGAAGGCCGTCGGCTGCGGCTACGATGCGAACCAGGTTGGTTGTGCCGCGTTCGACCTCCTCGTCGAGCTGCGCGCGCAGGTTTGCGCCGGAATTGAGCAAGGCTACAAGATCGGCAACCTTCGCCGCATCCTGATCCACATCCGCCACCATGCTCCACTCTTTTCCCGTGCCTGCAGAAAGGGTCAAACGGGTGTTGAGGAAATACGCTCCGCGACGGCCACGAATCAGCGTCTCCTCCTTCATTGCCTCTCCGCGACGGAAGCGATCGAGCTGCTCCGAGCACAGGAGGTGGCAGGCAGAGTCGAGTCCCTCCGACCAGACCGTGGTAGCGGCGAGCGCCTCATTGGGTTCAGGCCGGTCGGCTGGAACAGAACTGAGTTTGAAGAGGCCCAGGCCGGTCTTAGTCTCCAGCTCGTTTTCCTTGTAGCCGTCGCCCAGAGTGCTGTATTCCATCTGGAAACGCCGCGTGAGCCCGTGCGGCAGCAGGTTCTGAATGCCATCGAGAAGCTCCACCTCGACTGGCTCTGCGCCCAGGTTGGCCAGCGACGCGCGCCGCACAAAGCCGAAGCGGTCACTCGACATCCAGCCGTAGGAGAAACGCAGACCGAGGTCTTCGTTGACCTCCTCGAAGATGATCTTGTTGCTGTAGACGCCCTTCAACAGGCTTCGCGTGATGCGATAAAGCCCCTCGTAGCGCTGCGAAAAAGGCTCCCACAACGCGGAGCCATCAGCGCGACTGACTCGCAGAATAGTCTTGCTGCCGGTTTGGTCCTGGCTGTCGTGGATGCGGTCGTCGGTGGTGTAGGGAAACAGTGCGCAGTCGGGATCTCTGCGACCGGCGGTCAAAGCGCCTGTTGAGGAGACGAACATCCAGTGGTCCGCGTCGCTCACAATGCTCATCAGGAACGGCGCCATCGAGTCGTAATTGACGATGCGATAGAAGCGCTCGCCGCCGATTTCGATCTGACCACCCGCTACTTTGCGCGCGTCCGCATTGAGGGGCGCACTTCCTACGTAAGTCTTAAGCATTCGATAACCTTTGATTTGAATTTCTTATTGAGGATGAATTGAAAGCGAATCCCGCGTTCGCTATTTCGCGCCGGGCGCAGCTGTATCGTAGCTTGGCGAGGTCGGTCCGGTTGGCATCAGCTCGGGATACAACCCCTGCATCGCCAGCTTGGCCTTGCGGTCCGCGGAGAAAAGGCCCCAGTGGCCTTCCGTTCCAATTCCCTTCCATGGCTCATCAAACGCTTCGAAGTAGAAGGTCGTCACATTGCTGGCCTTCGCCCAGGCGTTCAGCTCTTCGTAGTAACGCTTCTGCTTGACCTCGTCGCCAGCCCGCGGAACGTGCTTGTCGCCCACCGTGTAGCTCGCCCAGCCCGCCTCGCCGATCACGATGGTCTTTCCCGGATGTGCCTTGCGCACGATCTCATAGTTCCTGATCGTCGAAGACATGGCTGTGTCGATGTCCTCGTGGGCCCATATTGGATAGGTGTGCAGGATGATGAAATCCACGTGATCGGCCAGCTTGGCCTGCGGCTGCCGCCAATAGAGAAAGTCGTCAGCCACCGTCACCGGGCATTTCACTGCGTTGCGAACCTGCTCGACGTACTCAATCGCCTTGTCCTCGGTCAGCTTGTGATCGGACCAAGAGACTAGAATCTCGTTGCCGACGTTCACTGCTACGACGATCTTCTTGTACTGGTTTGCCAGACGGATCGCCGTCGCAATCTGGTCTGCGTTCTTTGCCTCAAAGCCTGCTCTGCCGTCGAGCCAAAGGCCGAGCACGATCTTGATTCCGAGCTTGTTCCGCTGAATGACCTCAAGCACGTCCTGAGAGTGCTTGTCCCCGCCGTATAGAAGAACGAGTTTCCAGTTTTTCTTGAGAATTGTCATATCCTCAAGAACCTGCGCCTGCGACGGATAGATCTTCAGATCTGGATTCTGGCCTACACGGTATCCGGAGTAGTCGATAGCATTGCCATACCACTTCTGCACGGTCAGATCGGGATTTGTCTTTCGCAGATGGGCGGCTTGCGCCCACCCCGGAAGGCAGAAGGCCAGCACGCACAGCAGCAGCATCTTCATCCAGGCAGATCTCATTACTCGACTTCTCCCCGCCGCTCTTTCAGTTCCGCCTCAATCTTCACCATCAAGGTGTCGCTTAGCGGATAGAGCAGCATCAGAGCCGCGGCTAACACCATCATGCCGCAGGGAATCCAACTCATGCAGAGGATGATTCCATGCATGGAGCGCGCTGGCTGCTCCACGTTGGCCACATAACCGAAAAACGTGAGAAGCAGGCCAAATACCCATGCGCCGAAGGCAAATCCGATCTTGGTGGCGAAGATGGCCGCAGCAAAAAACAGTCCAGTATTGCGGCGGCCGGTGCGCCATTCGGCATGGTCCGCAGTATCCGCGAACATGGCCCAAACCAGCGGGGAGTTGAAGCCGATAATGAAGCTGGAGAGGATCTGCAGCGCGAAAATGAAGAATATCTCCGGGCTAATCGACCAATAGAATCCGTGATACAGCATTCCACCAAGTGCATTCACACCGTGGATGATACTTGAAATGATATGCGTTGCAGCAACATCGTATGCGCTGTTGGTACCGGGCAGGCAGAAGCCGCCAATCACCAGGCCGCCGCCGCCTATGGCGAAGATGAAGAGCGGCTTTTTGCCGAATATTTTTGTCAATCGGGTGGTAATGGCAACCGCAGCTATGAATGCAAAGCCATTCACCACCATGAATGTGCCCACCAGTGATTCGTTGTGCAGATAGTACTTGAAGTAGTAGGTGGAGGCCGCGCCCTTGACAGCGAAGGCGGCCAGAACCAGCAGCAGCACACTCACCAGCATAATCCACGGCACGCTGGTGAATAGGTTCTTCATGTCGCGGCCCAAATCGGATTTCTGCGCCGCTGGCGGCGTTACGCGTTCGCGCGTAGTAAGGAAGCAAAGCACCAGCAGGATAACGGCCAGAATGCCGTAGAAGACCATGGTGAGTTGCCAACCGCGCGCCTCGTTGCCGTGACCGAACCATTTTACAAATTTCAAAGTGAAGAACTGGATGAAGGTACCGGCTGTGAAGGCGCCGATAAAACGAATCGAAGAGATCGACGTGCGCTCGATCGAGTTGGGCGAAATCACGCCCATCAGCGCGGAGTAGGGGATGTTCACAAAGGTATAGATGAACATCAGCAGGCTATATGTGATGTAGGCGTAGATGACCTTGCCGCCGCCGCTCAGATTGGGCGTGGTAAAGGTGAAAACTCCTGCCACCGCGAATGGGATGGCGCCCCAAATAAGATAGGGCCGGAAGTGGCCCCAGCGCGTCTGGGTGCGGTCGGCGATCGATCCCATCACCGGATCGGCCACCGCGTCGGCCAGGCGTGTCACCAGCAACATGGTGCCGACCGCCAACGCCGAGATGCCGAAGATGTCCGTGTAGAAGAAAATCAGGTACCATTCGAAGGTCTTCCAATACAAGTTCGAGGCTGCATCTCCCAGTGAGTAGCCAACCTTCTCTGTGAGGGAAATTCGGTCTGCCAACGGCACCGTCAATTTTGTAGTTTCCACCCTGGCCTTGCCTTTCCGGACTGTCTAGACACACCCGATGCAAAAAATAAAACGCGAAATCCACTCGAGATCCTGGCTGTCGGTTTGTATTGATTTTCACATACTGAACCTGCATCGTGGAGGGAAATTGGATGCTGGAGTCAGGATTCCCTGGCCCCGTCGCCATTCAGAGACAGTCCACCCCGAGATTGCCCGATACAAGTGACTTGATTGCTATGTGTTCCGGCTAGGCCCTGCTTCCCTTCCCTAAAAAAATGGGCGGCAAGAGTTAGCCCCTTGCCGCCGCCCGTCCCTGGGTTGTCTTGAAGTTGATGCAATCCTGCGTTGAAAACTAGCTCGAAGCTACTGCAAGAGCTTGGTTACTTCCTGCTGCACGGTGTTGGCCTGCGCCAGGGCCGCGATGCCGGTCTGGCTGAGGATCTCGTACTTCGACATGTCCGATGTCGCCGACGCATAGTCAGTCGCCTGGATCGCATTCTGGGCCGACACCACATTTTCCTGCTGCGTGCTCATCACCTGGCTGATTGAATTCAGCGTATTGATCTGCGCGCCGATGTAGCCGTCCTGCGCCGCCACATCGCTGATCGCCAGATTCAGATCGTTCAGCGCGGACTCTGCGTCGGTCTGGTTGGAGAGATCCGTGCTGTTCAAAGCCTGGCCGGCGCCATCCGAGTAGCTGATCGTCGCGATTCCGCTCGACCCGCTGCTATTGGAGACGATTCCCGCAAGGCCGGTGACGGTGTTCGTCTGTCCGGTGGATGAATCGTAGATCGCCGTGTTCGACGCGATGCTGCCGCTGGAGAGCCCGGTGTCGTATGGAGCCGCGGATTCGTAGTTGAGAAGCGCCGTTGGTGTCGTGTCGGTGACGTGCGTGTTCGAGGTATTTCCGATGATCCCGTTTGCACCGTAGGTGTTGGAGGTCAGCGTCAGGCTCACAAAGCCGTTGCCGGCACCGGTGGGCGCAAGAGCCGCCGTCACCCCGTTCGGGTGGTTGTCGGTGGCGCCGTTGATCTGGTTCACCAGGCCCTGAACCGTCTCGCCTGCGGTGACATCGAAGGTCTGCTGAGTGCCGCCGCCAAGATTAAAGCTCACGGTGCCTGCGACGACGTCGGTGGCGCTGGCGAATGTGCCCAGCGAGGCCACCGATGCCGGGTTGCCGTATGCGTCATTCAGCGTGTTGCCGGAGACGCCGATCGTGGTTGCGT
>Ga0181535_10003498_pt1 | contig 18191 bp, 16 predicted proteins | sample PEATcosm2014_Bin_44_FD_119774 | JGI IMG/M metagenome (GOLD analysis project Ga0181535, IMG submission 119774) | Peatland microbial communities from MTU Mesocosm Facility, Houghton, MI, USA - PEATcosm2014_Bin17_30_metaG | ecosystem: Environmental > Terrestrial > Soil > Wetlands > Peat | place... | reverse complement strand
CGGAAGCGTGTGCCCGATGGCGGAGTGATCCGGTTGGTGCGCGCGTATCTGACGAGCGGGATCATGGCTGGCGGGGTGTTCTGGGAGCGGACGGAGGGCACGCCGCAAGGTGGGCCGTTCACTCCCCTTACACAAAAGGTAATTTCGAATTCGAGATGGTATTGACGGGTTGGCGGGGTATTCCTTCAGTACTTGACTTGCGCCTTAAAAGGTAATACGTTTATGACGCATGGCCCGATCGACCAAAACGGACAAGGCTCGACAGTTGAACGCTGCTTACGTCATGCTCCGGCGCAATACGCCGTTGCCCGAGGCCATGCAGCGCTTGTCGGGAGAATTCGGTCTGTCGGAACGTCAAGCCTACCGATACTTGAACGAAGCGAGAGATCTGGACCGACCTGTCGAGGTCGTCGAGACTACGGTTCCGATCACCCTCAAGATTCCGGCGGGAACAGCACGTCTTCTTCGGGCGTATTCAAAGAGCACTGGACTGACCATCGGAGCCATCGTGGCACGCGCATTGGCCATGTTTCTAAACACGCAGAGAAGACATGGCTAAGCCGCGCTCATCGCCCGGCCCGCTTCAAGTTCACGTTGAATATTTGTTTGACCGTCTGCACGATTCCAAGCTTAACCAAGCCTACAGTCTTCTGGTGCCCATTCGGGAGTGTCCCGTTGGCGGCAGTGTAAAGGAGTTCGATCATGAGGATGGCGGCGATCTACGCACGAGTCTCTTCAGAGCAACAGCGGGAAGCGAACACGATAGCGAGCCAAACGGCGTCGCTGATCGAGTTTGCCCAGGGGCACGATCTGGAGGTACCCGAAGAGTGGGTCTTCGAAGATGACGGGTATAGTGGGGCGACGCTGGAGCGGCCGGGACTTGAGCGTGTGAGGGATCTTGCCGCTGAAGGGCAGATCCAGGTTGTGCTAGCGCACTCGCCGGACCGACTGAGCCGCAAGTATGCCTACCAGATTTTGCTGGTTGAGGAACTGGCTCGCAATGGAGTCGAGACGCTGTTTGTTAAGGCGCCGCAGGGATCCAGCCCAGAAGATCAACTGCTTGTGCAATTCCAAGGGATGATTTCAGAGTACGAAAGAGCACAGATACTAGAGCGGTCGCGCCGCGGCAAGCGACACCGGGCTCAGTCCGGTGAGGTTAGCGTCATGAGCGGCGCTCCGTATGGCTACCGCTATATTCGCAAGACCGACGTGGCGCCAGCTGCCTACGTTGTGCTTGAAGCCGAGGCTCGTGTGGTCGAGCGCATCTATGAGATGTACACGGTTGAGGGACTCAGCCTGGGCGAGATCACCCGCCGGCTCAACGCCGAAGGCATCCCCACTCGCAAATCGAGCGCCCGGTGGGAACGCTCGACCGTCTGGGCTGTGATGCGCAACTCTGCGTATCGCGGCATTGCCTGTTTCGGCAAGACGCGCTCTTCTTCCCGAACACGCGTCACCCGTCCGCAGCGCCGGCTGGGTGTGATTACACCCAGCATGACTGCAGGCCATGAGCGGCCTCGGGAGGACTGGATCGAGATTTCTGTGCCGGCACTGATAAGCGAAGAACGATTTGCTCGTGCTCAGGAACTTCTGCAGGAAAACAAAGTAAGATCACGCCGCCGCACCATTGAGCCAAGTATTGTGCAGGGGATGGTCAGCTGTCAGAAGTGCGGCTACGCATTTTCGCGCACATCGACGCAAACCACCGCACGAAAGATCCACTACTACAAATGCATTGGCTCGGATAGCTGGCGAAAATTGGGTGGACCTGTTTGTGACAACGGCCGCTTCGTTCGGCAGGATCTGCTTGATCAGATCGTTTGGGCCGAGGTCATCAAGCTATTGGAAGACCCCACGCTCATACAACAAGAGCTGGATCGCAGGCTGGCAGCAGCGCGATCGTCAGATCCGACCAAAAAGCGCGAGCAGAGTCTGCAAAGAGAGTTGGTCCATGTGGGCAAAGGCATCGAGCGCCTTCTCAGTGCTTACCAGGAAGCACTGATGTCGATCGAGGAGTTGCGTGAACGCATGCCAGGGCTACGCCAGCGCGAACAGGTGCTCCGTGCTGAGTTGCAGGCAATCGCCGACCAGGCTAATGATCGGGCAGCGTTCTTGCGGTTGGCGGAGAATCTTACCGCGTTCCTTGCCCGCCTGCGTGGCGCTGCTGATACGCTAAGTATCACTGAGCGGCAGAGAATCGTCAGGCTGGTTGTGAAAGACGTCCTAATAGGAGACGACACCATCACGATTCGCCATAGCATTTCGGTCCCGCAGCAGCGCCCCCCGCAAGGCGGCAATCTACCGCCAAGCGGGACTGAAGGTCGAAATTACCTTTTGTGTAAGGGGAGTGATGTCTCCTCTGCTGGCCAACGTCTTGCTGGATGAGGTGGACAAGCAACTGGAATGTCTGGGCCACTGCTTCGTGCGCTATGCCGACGATGCGAATGTGTATGTTCGCAGCCGTCGTGCAGGTAAACGGGTGATGGCGCAGTTGCGGAAACTCTATGGACGATTGCGTCTTACGGTGAATGAAGCCAAGAGCGCGGTGGCCAGTGTGTTTCAGCGCAAATTCCTGGGTTATAGCTTCTGGGTTGCTCCGGGCGGTAAGGTAAAACGCCGGGTGGCGGACAAGGCGACGGCGACGTTCAAGCAGCGGGTGAGGAAACTCACTCGTCGCTCGGGCGGACGCAGCCTTGAACGGGTGGCAATACGACTACGCAGCTATGTGTTGGGTTGGAAGGCATATTTTCGCCTGGCGGACACTCCGAAGGTCTGGCGCGAGCTTGACCAATGGATACGCCACCGTGTGCGGTCCATCCAACTCAAACAATGGCGGCGGGGTAAGACGGCCTATCGAGAACTGATGGCAAGAGGGGCAAAACCTGAAGTTGCGCGAATCGTGGCGGGCAATATGCGTCGCTGGTGGCGCAACAGCGGGATGCTTCTGAATGCGGTTCTGGATCTAAGCTGGGCCGATCAACTGGGAATCCCGAGACTCTGTTGACCTCAACTTCTCGAACCGCCGGATGCGGACCCGCTTGTCCGGTGGTGTGGCAGGGGAGGAGAGTTAGCTCTCCCCCCTATGCCGATTCGCAAGTTCTTTCATGGCTTCGCAGTGTCCCTTGCCGAATGCAATTTTGCAACAAAGAATGTTCATGCGATTGCCCTGGACCGGTTTGGGTTCGTGATATCCCAGGTTCCAAAGCCGGAACCTGGGATACCCGGCCAGCATCAATATTAGATCAGGGTGTTTTCGGGAAATGTGAAGGCCGGAATTTTGTAGGTTTCCCACCCATTCCGAAGAAAAACGCGGAATGGATAGAGCACGGAAGTCTACGGAAATCCGAAAATGCGCTAGAGCCGCGAAGATTGCTTAAAGGGGAGATAACGATGCGGACAAAAAGTGCAGTAGAAGAAGGGCGGAAGTCTGGGAAGCCTAAGAGGGCGAGGCCGCAGCCTCTCAGAAATGCCAAAGCAAAGAGCACCGGCGCAACCGCCGAGGGGGCGGGAGTAGGCTTGAATCCCTCGGAGAAGATTGATCGGCACATCGCCATCATCACCGACTGGCGGGGCAAGGTGCTAGCAACTATCCGGCGGATCATGCTGGAGGCCGACCCGGCTGTCACAGAGGACTGGAAGTGGATGGGAACGCCGGTCTGGTACTGCGACGGGATGGTAGCCTTGGCGAACCCTCATCTCGGGAAGGTGAAGTGGACCTTTGCCAAGGGAGCCCACTTTACCGACGCCGACCACCTGTTTAACGCGGGCCTCGAGGGGAACGACTGGCGGGCGATCGACATCTTCGAGAAGGACCGTCTGGACGAGGAGGCGCTCAGCCGGCTGGTGAAGACCGCCATCGCGCACAACCGGGCTCAGCGGAAGAACAAGGAAAATAGCAAGGCGGTTGGGGCCGATGGAAAGAAGATGCGCCAAGTCGCTAAGAAGGCTTGACAGGAGCTTGTGATGCTGGGGTTCGTGGTATCCCAGGTTCCAAAATCTGGATCTCCACCCCACGGACTTGGACCTGTCGGTGGGGACCCTGGACCTGGGCACCCGGCACCCGGTACCCGGCGCAGGAGAGAATAAACACCTTGGCAGGAATCTTCTGCCAGAGTGAGTTAAATTGATCAGACAAGCGCGCCGTAAATGGATATAATTAGTCAAGAATGCTGTCGGCTCAGCAGTGGTAAGCCGTAGCGGACACGTTTCTCATAGTTGTCTCGCCTTGTCGAATGGACTTTGATCGCGGAACTTCCTCACCGCCCGGAGAACCATTTGGGATGAAAGCGCGCCTGATCGCAGGGCGCTTTGAACGCAACTCGAACGAATGCCTTGGGGGGAACGATGGCGACAGGACGTTTGTCGGTAGCAGGTTCTGTATTAGAGGGAGAATCAACCAGAGAATCCAACATCGCGGAGCGCGTCGTCATGATGGCTGCTTCCGCGCTTTTCAGCGGTCTATCAAAGGATGAGTGTCTGGAGATTGCTTCATGTGCGAGAGCACGCAGCTTCGCGCGCAATGAGCTGCTTTTCGCGCAAGGCCAATCGGCCCGTAACTTGGTGATGATCCAGACAGGCAGCGTAAAGCTCTCCCAACTCAGTTCGGGTGGCAATGAAGTCATACTGTGGATGACCGGGTCGGGAGACCCGGTCGGCATACCTACCGATTCTTCACCTTGCAGCCACACTTGCTCAGCCCGTGCGATGGAGCAATGCCAGACTTTGGTCTGGGAGTACTCAAGACTGCAAAGCCTGATGGCCGAGTATCCTCAGATCGGCAAGAACGTGAGCCAAATCCTCTCCAAGCGGCTCACTGAACTTCAAGAGCGGTTCCGCGAGGTGGCTACGGAGAAGGTGGCCCAGCGATTGGCGCTCGAGCTGCTGAGGCTGGTCAAGCAGGTCGGCAAGCCCGCGAAAGGGGGAATGGAAGTCTCTCTCTCGCGCGAGGAACTCGCCCAGATGACTGGCACAACTTTGTACACGATCAGCCGTCTGCTTTCGAAATGGGGCGAAGAGGGGTTTGTCTTGCCACAAAGAGAAGCGGTGGTGGTGCTCGATTCCCGGCGTCTCGGGCAGGTAAGTGAAGGGGATGATGAGGGAGTCTCCGATGAGGTTCGCACGCCACCAGTGTCGAACTCGAAGCTGACGACCTCTCTTGCTGCCCAGTAAGTGACGACAAGATTGGCTCCGGGGAGGAAGTTGCGGCATTTTGCGCTTCAGCAATGGATGAGATCAGCAGAGGTGGCAGACTCGTTGATAGAGGTCGCGGCTCATTAAGCTGTGACCAATAGAGGGTGTTTCAAGAAACAGGCAAGAAGCTTCCGGCGACGGTCCCTCAGGGGCTAAAGCCCAAGTTTTTTGCAGTTCTTTCGGCACGACTGAAGTCGTGCCCTGACACAAGGCGAATTTTGACAACGCTCTAAGAGACACAGGCCCTCGGCCAACCAGCCGGGGGTTTTTGCTGATAGCTGCGGCTGGGCAAATGCGAGCGCCTATGCACGGTTTCCCGTTTCTTCACAAGTCCCTTATGTCCCACCTGCTAAAAGCTAAAGAACGGGGTTCAATTAGGATAGACTTCACAGGCCGTCCGATCATTGCCCTGAATTCCCCGCAAGGAAGTTGCAAGCCTAAATGAGCGCCAGTCATCCGTTGGAAATGGATTCGCTTTACGGAGATTATCCGCTGGATCGAGCATTCGACGAGATGCGCGAGGTGGGCGGAGAGGTGCGCTCACACTATCGTGCACTGGCTGAGACCCTGGCGCGGCTGCCCGAGGAAGAGTTGCAGCGACGGAAGCAGTCGGCGGATCTTTCGTTTCTCACGCAGGGCATTACCTTCACTGTCTACGGACGCGACGAAGGAACCGAGCGCATCTTCCCTTATGACCTGCTGCCACGGCTTGTTACGGCGGCGGAGTGGGACCGCATCGAGCGCGGACTTACGCAGCGCATCACGGCGCTCAATCTCTTTCTGCGCGATGTCTACTCCGACGCCAAGATTTTGAACGACCGGGTGATTCCCAGCGAACTGGTCTATAGCTGCAAGCATTATCGGCGGCAGATGAGAGGCTTGCAGGTACCGCGCAATGTTTATATCGCGGTCGTCGGTTCCGATCTGCTGCGGCTCAACACGGGTGAGTTTGTGGTGCTCGAAGACAATCTCCGTGTGCCTTCCGGAGTGAGTTATATGCTCACCAACCGGCGCGTCATGAAGCGGACCTTTCCGCAGCTATTTTCGAGTTATGGCGTGCGGCCCATCGAGCACTATCCGCAATTGCTGCTGGCGACGCTGCGGTCGCTGGCGCCGGAGGGCAGGCCCGAGCCGAATATTGTGCTGCTGACGCCGGGGGTTTTCAACTCAGCCTACTTCGAGCACACGTATCTAGCGCGGCAGATGGGTATCGATCTGGTCGAGGGTCGCGACCTGGTGACGCACGACAACATCGTCTACATGCGTACCACTGACGGATTGAAACGCGTGGACGTGATCTATAGGCGTGTGGACGACGATTTCAGCGATCCGCTGGTCTTTCGCGGCGACTCGTCGCTGGGATGCTCAGGGCTCTTCAATGCCTATCGCGCGGGCAACGTGACGGTGACCAATGCTTTTGGGACTGGCCTTGCCGACGACAAGGCGGTCTATGCGTATGTGCCGCAGATGATTCGCTACTACTTGAACGAGGATGCGATTCTGCCCAATGTTGAGACTTATCTGCTGGGCGACGAGAAGCAGCGGCAGCATGTGCTGGCTAACTTAGACAAGCTGGTCGTGAAGGCGGTGGGCGAGAGCGGCGGCTATGGAATGCTGATCGGCCCGCACTCAACGGCCAAGCAGCGCGAGGAGTTCGCGCGGCAGATCGAGGCCAACCCGCGGAACTATATTGCCCAACCGACGCTGGATTTTTCGCGCGCGCCATGCCTGATCGGGAATCAGTTGGAGCCGCGCCATGTGGACCTGCGGCCGTACATTCTTTTTGGCGATAAGGTGAATATCGTGCCCGGAGGCCTGACCCGCGTGGCTCTTGAAAAGGGCTCGCTGGTGGTGAATTCTTCGCAGGGCGGCGGCAGCAAAGATACGTGGGTTCTCGAATAGGTAGTGTTTCGTTTTGGTTGAGTTTTTGCAGGGGCTAAAGCCCGGCGTTGTTTGTTAGGTTAACGGCACGACTAAAGTCGTGCCCTGATACGATCAGAGGCCCAGATGGGGTTTTTCCGCAGGCTGTAAAGTCGTGCCTTGAAGTCCTGAATTATTTGGAATTGAGTTGTGAAAACCAGCTTCGGGAGATGCCATGTTATCGCGGGTTGCCGACAGTCTTTATTGGATGAGCCGCTACCTGGAGCGGGCGGAGAACACCACGCGCCAGCTCGATGTGACCATGGGCCTGATGCTCGATACGGGCGGCGCGAGTTCCGAGACGCGCTGGAAGCGGATGATGGCCTCGCTGGGCAAGCCGGATGGCATCGAGTGGACTGGCGATGTGGATTCGATGGCCAGCACGCTCGTCTTTGATAACATCAACCCGGTCGCGGTTGGGTTTTGCATCAACGGCGCGAGAGAAAATGCACGCCAGGTGCGCGAGGAGATCTCGACTGAGCAATGGCAGCGGCTCAACCGGCTCTTCCACCACATGCACTCGCCGCAGGCGCGAACGCAATTCAGCTCAGGCAACGGCGATCTGCTGGCGTCGGTGCTGGACGGCATTCATCTCTTCCTGGGCGTCAGCAACACGACCATGATTCACGGGCAGGGCTGGCAGTTTATCCGGCTGGGCCGTTATCTTGAACGCGCCTATGCCACCGCAACGTTGCTCGAAGTTCACCAGCCTGAGCTTTTTCATCCGCAGGAGCGCGAGCACGCCGGATATCAGTATCTTGAGATGGTCGGGCTGCTGCGCTGCTGCACTTCGTTTGAAGCCTATTGCCAGGTCTACACAGCCGATGTCGTCCCCGACCGCATTCTCGGATTCTTGCTTCTCAACCGCGACTTTCCTCATGCGATCCGCTACAGCGTAGACTCGATCCGCGATGCCATCAATTCCATCCAGCACAGTGGCGGGCGGCGGCCACCTGAGGAGTTGACCGCGGGCATCGGCCGGCTCCACGCGATGCTGGAATTTACCACGATTGGTGAGATACTCAGCCGCGATACAGCGGGATTTCTGCACGAGATTCGCGAACAGTGCCTGCGCATTCACGAGATGATCTACCGCTACTATGTGCACTATTCGATTCAGTCGGCGCTGGCGAGTTAAACATTACCGGGAGCAAGCATGAATTTTTATTCTATCCGCCATCTCACGCGCTTCCGCTATTCGCGGCCCATCTCCGAGAGCATCATGGAGACGCGCATGCATCCGCGCTCGGACTCCCATCAGCACTGCCTCACGTTCGCGCTTTCGGTCAGTCCGCGCTGCCGCGTCTTCAGCTATCTTGACCACCAGGGCAACACCGTTCAGCACTTTGATATTCCCGGCGAACACAATCAGCTCGTCATCGTCGCCGAGTCGGTTGTCGAGCAGCAGATCTTGCCTGAGGTGCCGCGCTTCCTTTCGCCCGACGCCTGGGGCGCTCTCGATGAAATGGTCGAAACCGGCGACTACTGGGAGATGTTGCTGCCCTCGACCTTTGCCGTCGAAACTCCGGCGGTCACTCTGCTGGCCAAGCAGATGGGCGTCGCACGCCGTGACGATCCGCTGATGTTAGTTCAGGAGTTGAATCAGAGACTCTTCGATTACTTTGACTATGAGCCGCGCTCTACGCGTGTCGATTCGCCGATCGACGAGGCCATCGTCAGCGGCAAGGGCGTCTGCCAGGATTTTGCCCACACGATGATCGCCCTTCTGCGCCACGTGAAGATTCCGGCGCGCTATGTTTCCGGATACCTCTACCGCGCCAGCGAGGACCACGACCGCTCGACCCCTGACGCGACGCATGCGTGGGTAGATGTGCTGCTGCCGCAACTGGGCTGGGTGGGCTTTGACCCGACGAACAATCTTGTTGCGCATCATCGCCATATCCGCACGGCGGTGGGCCGCGACTACGCCGATGTGCCGCCGACGCATGGCATCTTCCGCGGGAATACGGATAGCGAGCTCTATGTGGCCGTGCACGTCGAGGCCAGCGCCGAACCTCCGGCTCTGGATCGCAAGCTGCCCATCCCTGAAGACTGGAGCGTGCTGGTGGAGCGCGCACAACAGCCGCCTGAGGCACCCATTCCGTTTATCGATTTGCAGCAGATGCAGCAGCAACAACAATAGAAGCGGAAGAATTGCTTTCTTGCGCCGCTTAGCTCAGGAACTCGGCGATTGCGGCGACGACTGTCTGCTGTTCGTCTTCGCGCAGCTCGGGGAAGATGGGGAGGGCCAGGACTTCGCGGGCGGCGCGCTCGGCCTCGGGGAAGCTGCCTTCGCGGTAACCGAGGCTCCGCAACGCCTGCTGCATGTGGAGCGGGACCGGGTAGTAGATCTCCGAGCCGATTTTGCGTTCGGTGAGGAAGGCGCGCAAGCCATCACGGCGGGCGGTGCGAATAATGTACTGGTGCCAGACGTGGCGAGTGCCGTTAACCTCGTGAGGCAGGATGACGCCGTGCGCAGGATACGGACCGGCCTCGACCAATCCAGCCGCGTGAAAGAGGGCGTGATAGCGCCGGGCTACAGCGCGCCGGGCCTGATTCCAGCCGTCGATATATTTGAGCTTGACGCTCAGAATGGCTCCCTGGAAGCCATCGAGGCGCGTATTCCAGCCGACCTCGTCGTGGAAGTAGCGCTGTCTCATGCCGTGCTGGCGGAGCATCCGGGCGCGTTCGGCAACCTCGTCGGAGTTGGTGGTGATCATGCCGGCATCGCCAGCAGCGCTGAGATTCTTGGTGGGATAGAAGCTGAAGGCGGCGGCGTCGCCGAGAGCGCCGGCGTGGACACCGTTCAAATTGGCCCCCCAGGCCTGGGCGGCGTCTTCAATGAGCTTCAGGCCCCGCTCTTTTGCGAGATAGTCAAAGGCGACCCAATCGGAGCATTGGCCGTAGAGATGGACAGGTAGAATCGCTTTGACTTCCGCGCCGCGCTCGCCGTCGAGGACAGATTTCACAGCCGCCGGGTCAAGGTTGAAAGTGGTGGGCTCGATGTCGGCAAAGAGCGGCGTGGCCGTGGCACGGAGTATGGCGCTGGTCGAGGCGAAGAAGCTGAAGGGCGTGGTGACGACAGCCATGCCAGGGCCGATACCGGCGGCGGCCAGCGCAAGCCACAGAGCATCGGTTCCCGAGGAGCAGCCGATGGCATGGGCGACGCCTAACTGGGCGGCCGCAGCTCGTTCAAAGGCGGCAACCGGTTCGCCAAGGATGAACTGCTGGGTCTCAAGCACATGGCCGACTGCGGCCAGCAGTTCCTCATGCAGGGGGCGGTACTGACGTTTGAGGTCCAGCATGGGTACGGGCTGGGCGGTTGGGGCGGCGGTTTGCGGCGGGTTCTCGGCGGCCTTCACAACCCCCATGCTACAGCCCCACGGTTCCCAAGTTCAAAAAAACAAACCCGAAATCCGACCTAGCGGAGAAGATTGCCGCAGCGCAAGGTTGAAAAGGTTGGCGGGGACCTATAAAGTAGTCACATTGCGGGAACGTACAGCTCCGGGGCTTCCGGCGCCGCGCCCGCCGATTTGCACGAGAACGCATCGATCGATTGCGTTCACCCCCAAGAAGAAGGCAGGAGATCGGCATATGGAGAACAAGCCGGCACAAAATATTCAGGACACATTCCTGAACACGGTCCGCAAGGACAAAACCCCCATCACGGTTTACCTTGTCAGCGGCGTAAAGCTTACCGGAAAGATCCGGTCCTTCGACAAGTACTCCGTGCTGTTGGAGAACAACAGCCAGGAGCAGTTGATCTTCAAACACGCCATCTCGACGGTCGTGAGCAACCGGGCCGTGCTGCATAGCGAGCACCGGTCGGTCTCGGCGATCAACGGCGGTGGCCCGTCTGTGGTTCCTGCTCCGCTGGCGCCCACAGTCATTGGGGAGCCGCGATAGCAGGCGTGGGACGCCTTCAATCGGCTGCTAAGGATGGTATTGCGGGCGGCGCTGGCGGTCTGGAGCGGGCGGTTCTGGTGGGTGTGGACCTTGGGGTTCGCTCTCGTGGCAACCGCGCGGCTCAGGCTGGCGCTCGTCAGGCGGCGGTGTGCGCGGACGACCTTGACGGCGATGAGCCAGAGACTTCTGCTCCACCTCAACCCACTGTTTCTCAGGCCAGGGCTGCTCAGGCGCGAGCCTCCACTGAACTGGATGCGGAAGAGTCTCTCGCGGAGTTCCGCGAGTTGGTGTCGAGTGCGGGCGGGGTGGTCGTTGCCGAGGTTTTGCAGCGGCGCTCTCGTCCCGATCCGGCCACGCTCATCGGAACGGGCAAGGTGGAGGAGATTGCAGGGATTGCTGCCTCAACAGAGGCCGATCTGGTGCTCTTTGACCACGATCTGACGCCGACGCAGTTGCGCAATCTTGAAAAAGAACTGCCGTGCCGCGTGCTGGACCGGACGCAGTTGATCCTGGATATTTTTGCCCGCCACGCCAGCACCAGCGAAGGCAAGTTGCAGGTGGAACTGGCGCAGCTTGAGTACCTGTTGCCGCGGCTCACGGGAAAGGGCAAGGCGATGTCGCAGTTGGGCGGCGGCATCGGCACACGCGGCCCCGGCGAAACCAAGCTCGAGACCGACCGGCGGCAGATCCAGCGCCGCATCGATCACGTGAAGCTCGAACTGGAATCGGTGCGTCGCGTGCGCAAGCAGCAGCGGCAGCGCCGCGAATCGGTGCCCGTGCCAACGGTTGCTCTGGTTGGCTATACCAATGCCGGCAAGAGCACGCTCTTCAATCAGCTCACGGGCGCGCAGGTCTTGCAGTCGCCGCGCATGTTTGCCACGCTCGATCCAAAGCTGCGAGTCATCGACCTGCCAAGCCGTCGCCGGGTGCTTTTGTCAGACACGGTTGGCTTCATTCGCAACCTGCCGCACACGCTGGTTACCAGTTTCCGGGCAACTCTAGAGGAGGTGGCCCAGGCTGAGGTGCTGCTGCATATTCGCGATGCGGCTTCGACTTATGGGGACGAACAGAAGGCTCAAGTCGAGCGGGTGCTCGGGGAGCTTGAATCGCTGGGCAAGCCGCGCATCGAGGTGCTGAACAAGATTGACCTGCTGGGAGAGCATGAGCGAGATGGGCTGCTGGAGCGGAGCAAGACATCCGGCGAGGTCGCCGTCTCGGCGCGGACAGGCGATGGCATGGACGCGCTGCTCCTGGCCATCGATCGGACCTTGCACTCCGATCCGCTGGTTGAGGCGGAGCTGCGGGTGCCGCAGCACGAGGGCGCGGTGCTGGCGGCGATCGAGGCGGGGATGGTGGTGTATTCGCGGGAGTATGAGGGGAATCTCGTCAGGTTAATGGTGAGCGGTCCTGCGTCGCTGATGGGGCGATTGCGGCGGTACCGGATGCGGGACGAATAGTTGGCTTTTCATCAATTCGTCATACTGGATCACCTATTCTTGTCATGAAGACCAGTCATGAGGAATGAGAAGGAGAACGAATGAATCCCGCAGCGCCTACTGCCGTCCCGTCTATCACCACTCTCTCAAGCCGTGAAGTCTATCGCAACCACTGGCTGCGCGTGAGGGAGGATGAGATTCTTCGCTCCAATGGCGTCGAGGGCATCTATGGCGTGGTGGAGAAGGACGACGCGGCCATCATTTTGCCTATCGACCGGGGCCGCATCTGGCTGGTGGAGCAGTTTCGCTACACCATTCAGGAACGGGCGCTGGAGCTGCCGCAGGGCGGCTGGGAGATGCAGATCGAATCCCCTGAAGAGCTGGCGCGCGGCGAATTGAAAGAGGAGACTGGCCTCGATGCGGCGGAGATGACCTGCCTGGGTGAGCTTTGGGTCTCTTATGGCTTCGCAAAGCAGAAGCAGCACGTCTTTCTTGCTACCGGCCTGACCGAGAGCGCGAGAAAGCCTGACGCCGAGGAGCACGACATGACGGTTCGATGTGTGTCGATCACTGAGTTTGAAGAGATGATGCTCTCAGGCGCGATTCGCGACAACTGCACGCTGTCAGCATGGGCGCTTTATCTGATGTGGAAAGGGCGGCGGAGCGGGGAGCGGGGTTAGCGGAGTTGGCCGAGTTAGCGAGGGGCGGGCACGTCAAATCCGCCCACACGGCTCACAGTTCCACAGTTTCACAGTAAACAGGTGGGGTGGGGGTAGGCTTCCAGGGCTCGGGGGTAAGGGACGAGACTAGAACATTCGAGGCTATTGGCTTCTGGCTCGACATTTTCTCACCTGGTACGATTGTGCGCGCCGGAGAGGAAATTTTCTGCAATCGCCTGCGTGCCACGTGCGGGTGGGCTGTCCGCTGTGAACTGCGGTATCCCCGGTCCCCAAATGTGAGGGACCGGGGGCACCCTCAAGCGGGTAAGATTCCTTATGAGATCGGTGCTAGCCGTTGGTGATTGTGATTCGGCCTGAGTCTTATCCGCGCTCTTCCATGGGAATGTAGGGGGCAGGATAGGTGGGTCCGATGTACTCGGCGCGGGGACGGATGAGGCGGTTGTCGTCCAACTGCTCGATGACGTGGGCAGCCCATCCGGCGATGCGGCTGATGGCAAATATGGGCGTGTAGAGGTCGATGTCGATGCCCAACGTCGCATAGGTCGAGGCCGAGTAGAAGTCCACGTTGGCGTTCAGCTTCTTATCAGAATTGATATAAAGTTCAATGGCGCGGGACATCTCATACCACTTGGGTATGCCTGCATCCTTGCCGAGCTGCTCGCTCATCTTGCGCAGGTGGGTGGCGCGGGGATCTTCGGTCTTGTAGACGCGGTGGCCGAAGCCGGAGATCTTTTGCCGGGCGGCCAGCATGTTCTTGACGTATTCGACGGGATCTTCGCCAGCCTTGTCGATGGCGTAGAGCATGCGCATCACGCCCTCATTGGCGCCGCCGTGCAGGGGGCCCTTGAGCGCGCCGATGGCGCCGGTAATCGCTGAGTGGACGTCGGCCAGAGTGGCGGCGATGACGCGGGCGGCGAAGGTGGACGCGTTCAACTCATGCTCGGCGTGCAGCACCAGCGCCATGTCCATGGTCTTGACGGCGGTCTCGGAGGGCTTCACGCCGTTCAGCATCCACAGGAAGTTGGCGGCGTGGTTGAGCGAGCGGTCGGGCGGCACCACTTCTAGGCCCTTGCGCAGACGGTCGTAGATTGCCACGATCATGGCCATCTGAGCCGTTAGATGGTAGCACTTGCGCACATTGGCGTCGTGGGAGTTGTCTTTTTCGTCGGCATCGTAGAAGCTGAGGGCCGAGACGGCTGTGCGCAGTACCTCCATCGGAGATGCCGATGCGGGAATGCCGCGCAGCATGTCGACGATGCGGAAATCCAGGCCCCTGGCCAGCGAAAGCTGCGACTGGAACTCGCGTAGCGCGATGGGATTGGGCAGGAAGCCATTCCATAGCAGAAAGGTGGTTTCCTCGAAGTTCGAGTGCAGGGCAAGCTCGTGGATGTCGATTCCGCGATAGGACAACACGCCAGCATCTCCGTCGATCCAACAGATCCCGGAGTTGGCCGCGACGATTCCTTCCAATCCTTTTCCAGCGACAGCGGTCGACATAGCCCTTGGGTCTCCCCCCTTGCGATGATTTCCTTGTTGATAGGGCGGCTGTCCTGGCCTAACGAAAAAAGCCCGGCGCCTGAATGTACTGTATACATGTTTATATCTCAGTGGTTCCCCGATTGTCACGAAATGCGGGACGGCAGGGTGAGAAAACGGTTCCAATGCCCTCTTTACCCGTCCCGCACTGGTCAAGACGGCGCAGCTTTTCCTGCACAAGTGCGGAATAATTCTATATTCTGTTAGTTGCCTTGGCGATGCGGGAGCGAGAGCTCCACAAAATGGCAGTCCGGCTAAATATTCCGGCGGAGAAACGGGAGTTCCGGTAGGAAGTTCATTTTCAAAAGGCGACCGACCCGAAGTGGAAGGCGCCAACTCACATTAAGCGGTCCGCGAGGCGGGCTGCCAACGAAAGGGAAACACATGAGTGAAGTTGACGAAACCCCCCGAAGCTACTCCGGCGCGCTGTTGGCGACTCTGGCCGTGGCGCTGCTGATTGGAGTGGGCGGCCTGATCTGGAGCTACACCCTGAATACGCGTCTGAACGGCCAGGAAGCCGCGCTGGCCGATGCCAAGCAGCAGAATGTGAAGCTGGCGTCTGAACTGCGCGAAACCGATGCCCGCCTCAAGGTAGCCACCGAGGAGCTGGGCAACTCCCTGGGACTGACACAGAAGCAGATGGACGCCCGCGCTCAGGAGATGCTGAAGCGGGAGGAGGCCGACAACAAGCGGCTTGAGAATGCCCAGAAGCAGACTGCGCAGGCAGTGACCGCTGTCTCCGCCGATGTTTCCAGCGTGAAGACAGACGTGGGTGGCGTGAGAACCGACCTGGGCAAGACGCAGAGCGACCTGGCAACCACCATCAGCCAGTTGACGTCGATGAAGGGTGATCTGAGCGACCACAGCAGCCTGATCGCCCGCAACCGCGACGAGCTGGAACTTCTGAAGCACAAGGGCGATCGCAACTACTACGAGTTCACTCTAAACAAGGGGCAGAGGAAGCCGGTGGGCACGGTGAGCCTGGAGCTGAAGAAGGCTGACGGCAAGAAGAACAAGTTTACCCTCGAGGTCTACTCCGACGATAAGCAGTATGAGAAGAAGGACCGGAACCTGAACGAGCCACTTCAGTTCTATAGCGGCAAGGATCCGCAGCTCTTCGAGATCGTTGTGAACACCGTGGGCGGAAAGAACTCGCAGATCACAGGCTATCTGACGACGCCCAAAGGCGCGCCGGTTCCGCCTACTGCTCAATAACAGGCGTGTGGGGCGCGAGCGTTACGCTGGACTGATACTGAAACCTGAAGGTAAAGTTCAGATCTTTGCGCGCGTCCCACTCTTGCTTGGTTCGCCGGACGGCCCAGAAAGCATTCCCGTCCAGCTTCTGTCCGGGCTCGATTATGGTGCGCGGCGACAGAGGTATACTGTGCAGCGCCGCCAATTCTGGATAGGCAATGAAAACCTCCTCGTACTGGGCGGCGTTTCCGGATGAGACGGAGAGAATGCCGTCTTCCAGAGTGGCATTGGCCATAATGTCCTGCAAAAACAGCGGGTCTTTGGTTTGATTTTCCAGCTTGATGTGAGCGAAGACCAGTACTTCGTCGAAGCTGTCAACGGCCATCGCGGCACCGGCAGCGTCGAAGCCGGATGTCTGGACGTGCCGTGGATGAGCCCACACCTGCACGATCTCTCCACTGATTACCGGCCGCTTCTGCCCGGTCCAAACATAGAAAGCGATGATCAGGGACACTACCACGACCGCGATCACCGTGGCCCAGACCACGTGGCTGCTTCCCTTGGTGAACGATTCGCCGAGGGCGGCGTCGTCAATTTCCTGTCCAGGTTCCTGACGGAGTAAGCTCATAGCGCCTTATCTTATCTCGACTGGCGCACAATGGGCCATGAATTCCAGCAAAACCTGCCGGAAGTTTTTTTGAAGGCACTGCCTGCAAGTGGGGAGCCAAGAGCGGCTGAGAACCGCTCCGCATGTCTTCTATTCTCTGTGACAAGCTTTGAAAAAATGACCACAATCCACCTACACCGCATGGCAGCGGTGTAGCGTTTGAGCAAAGTCTTCAGGACCCCTAAGCCGTGTTGCGGATGGAATCTCTCAACCGGACAACAGCATCCGCCTGAGCGCCCTTCTGACCTTGGACGATGTCGAACTCAACATCATCGCCCTCTTTCAGTGTTTTGTATCCGTCCAACTGGATCGATGAGTAGTGAACGAATACATCCGGCCCGTCTTCGCGGCCAATGAATCCGTAGCCCTTGGCGTTATTGAACCACTTGACCTTACCTTTGTATTGAGCCACAGAGTTTGCCTTTCTTTGTTTCAGATGAACCGGCGGGCCTCCGAATTTGCTCGCCGACTCCCATTAAGACGCAAGTTTGAGCGGAAAGGTCCAAAACTTCTTTGAGGAACATCAACAAGTGCAAAAAGGACCGGCGCTGAAGCGCCAGTCCCTTTTGGAAGCCTTTGATTCGATGGAATCTCGGGTCTGCTATTTTCGCTTCGCGGCTATCTTGCGCGCGTACAAGAGGACCGCGCAAAGTGTCTTGCCGTCTAGAATTGCTCCTTTTTCGATCATTTTGACGATCTCGGAGAGTTTGACAAGACGAAACTCAATTTTCTCGTCATCTTCCGGATGGGCGTCGCCTGCAATCAGCCCTTCGGCAATGAAAACCTGCATTGATTCGCCCAGGAAACCGGGACTGGCGTAGTAGACCAGGAACGGCTTCCATTTCTTGGCGCTGTAGCCGGTTTCTTCAGCCAACTCTCGCTGCGCCCCGGCGAGGGCGTCTTCGCCCGGATCGAGCTTGCCAGCCGGCAGTTCCCATAGGAATTGTCCAGCGGCATGGCGGTATTGCCGTTCCATCACGATCCAGGGATCGCGCTTATTCTTGGTGCTGTCCATGGCCATGATGACGACGCTGCCGTGGTGGCGGATGATGTCGCGCTCGCTCGGGCGGCCGCCGGGTTCGAGCAGCTTGTCATGAACCACGCGGAAGAGCGGCCCCTCGAAGAGCGTCACGGAGCTGATCATCTGCTCGCTCTCCTCAACCGCCGGTGGAAGAGCCTTGGGAGCCTTTTTTGCCTTGGGCTTTGCGGCCTTCGTTTTTGCTGCCTTTTTCGTCTTGGGCCTCAGGGCTTTGGCTGCCTGTGTTTTTGGGGTCTTTTTCACCTTTGGTTTTGCGGTCTTGGCTTTCTTGGGTTTCACGGCCTTTACGGCTTTGTCTTTCTTGGGCATCTTTTGTTTCTCCTCCAGAGCGATCTGAGCGCATTCCGGGATGAAGCGCAATCAGATACAGAGTATACGCACAGAGCCTGTCGCGGAATGAATGTCATGCGCGAGTCGAAGTATAATCGCTGGTTTGCCGGTCAACCGACCAAAGCCTGCCGGTGCATCACTCCGCCACATGTGTAAATCGCGATTGAAGCACGTCGCCGCATTGTCAACACGTTAAGCACAAACTCACTACTAAGACATTTTTGCAAATAGTGCAGACCGGACTTTTGTTGGTACCCCACCCATTCCGCAGAAAAACGCGGAATGGATGGGGT
>Ga0181535_10003497_pt1 | contig 18191 bp, 11 predicted proteins | sample PEATcosm2014_Bin_44_FD_119774 | JGI IMG/M metagenome (GOLD analysis project Ga0181535, IMG submission 119774) | Peatland microbial communities from MTU Mesocosm Facility, Houghton, MI, USA - PEATcosm2014_Bin17_30_metaG | ecosystem: Environmental > Terrestrial > Soil > Wetlands > Peat | place... | reverse complement strand
TGAAATCAATCGTTATGAAAACTGAGCGCAAAATAAAACCAAAAATCGCAGCCAGTCTGTTATTGTCGGCGTTGCTGGTCTTCGTCAGTTCCGCCCCGGCGGCGCTGGTCATCACGGGCACCACGACCAACAACGGTGGCACCGCCATACCTAACTGGCCGGTGGCCAGCGACAGCCTGATTGCCGGGATGCTACCCAGTTCCGTGGGGGCTGGAGGTTTTGCGCAAGACTATGGCGGTGGCACTTACGGGACCATTGCCGGCCTCCCCGCGCTGACGGATGGCGTGCTTGCTCATATGGGCGCGGGCGCGTCCGCTTACGGTGGCCAGTATGCCACCTGTGGCTACAATAATGGGTCAGGCGCCTATGTGATCTACACGTTGCCGGCTGCCGCTAATGGTTACAATATCACCAACATCACCACTTACACTACTTGGGGCGACAACGCCATTTGCCAGCAAGAATATGCTGTTTCTTACTCTACGGTTGATGATCCCACCTCGTTCATTTTGCTCACCTTTGTCAATTATGCGCCGGCTGGCAGTGGCGGCATGGCCAATCAAGTGGCGCTGACCGATTCGCTGGGCGGGGCGATTGCGGCTAACGTGGCGGCCATCAAATTTGATTTTACCTGGCCCTTGTCCTCCTATGGGGTCAATGCTTACGATGAAATCACGGTGGAGGGGACGCCGGCGGCCACGCTCACCCCGCAACCCGTGGTGATCACGACCAGCAATATCAACGACGCCAGTCCATTCGATCCCAGTACCACTTGGACAGTTGAAACTCCCAGCCTGATTGCCGGGATGGCGCCCAGTAGTTTGACCGGGAACCCGGCGCTGGGTAATGGCGCCGGAGGGGGCGGCACCGCTGTGCTGACAGACGGCGCATTGGGAACCACCGGCGATTCCACCACCACTGCGTCATTGGGAAGTGGCGGCGGGGCATGTTCCTCTCTGACCTATACGCTCACCAACTCCGCCAACGGATCTGACCTCACCAACATTGTGACCTATAGCGCCTGGGGAGATTACGGCCGGGACGGGCAGTATTACAACGTATCCTATTCTACGGTCATGGCGCCAACGACTTTTATTCCTTTGACTTCAGTGGCGTTCAATCCCTATTTGAATCCACTTGGGACACCGTCGGCGAACCGGGTTGGCATAAGCAGTCTGACCGGGGTGCTCGCCCGGAATGTTTACCGCGTGAAATTTGATTTTCCGCAAGACAACACCATTGATTATGGCTCCGGGTCTTATCAGGAGATCATCCTGCAGGGAACCAACTCGTTGCCATCGGCGGTGCCCCCCTCCGCCTACTTGCTGCAAGACACGCTGCCCAACTACGCCGAGACCGTGGTGGGCGACCAGGTTGTCTTCACGGCCGCGTTCAGCAATTACCCCCCGGCCACCTTGCAGTGGCAATTCATCAACACTAACAACACCGCGACAAACAACATTGCCGGTGCGACGAATGCGACGCTGACCTTGACGAATGTCCAAGTGGCCAGCTCTGGCTCGTATCGTTTGGAAGCCCTCAACGCCACCAACAGCTTGGCGGCGCCTTCGTTCAGCTCGGCCGCCCCGCTGGTGGTGGGCAGCACCCCGACCGCGGTCGATAATATCATCGTGGACTATGCCGGCCAATGCGGACTGGGCGGGGAAAGCAGCCTTACCAATTTCGTTCCCTCCTGGGCCATCGACACGAACAATGACCTGATTCTGGGATATCAGAACAGCAGCGGCCCGGGCACATTTACCCCGGGCACTGGCGATTTTGGCGAGAGTCAGGCCAATTCGGATCCGACGATCTTGAGCGATGGGGATGCCGGTTATTTCACGTATTGGCCGAGCGTGAGCGCCAATCAGGCACTCTGCACCGGCGGGGTGTCGCCGGCCGGGGAGACCATGACGTACACGTTGAATTTGGCCTCGGCCCCGTACGGCTATGATCTCACGAACATTGAGGTCTACGGCGGCTGGGGTGATGATAGTCGGAACGAGCAGAAATACCAGGTGCTCTATTCCACCGTCGCCGCGCCCACGGTTTTCAACGCCTTGACCACGGTGGATTACAATCCCGGCGATCCGAAAAACACGCAATCAGCCACCCGCACCATCCTGGTGCCCGCCTCGGGAGCGCTCGTGCAGAACGTGGCCGCGGTGGAGATCAATTTTGACCTGGTCGGGGCGCCGCCGAAGAACGACTACGAAGGTTATTCCGAGATCCTGATCAAAGGCAAAGCCTCGGCGAATATTCCCTCGTTGACCCAGGATATCACGCCGCTGACGGCGGCCGACGTGGTGGGCAGCTCCTTGATTCTCAATGCGGCCTTCAGCGGGGCCACCAGCTATCAATGGCAGAAGAATGGCACCAATATTTCCGGTGCCATCAGCCCCACGCTCACCTTGAGCAATCTGCAGTTGACGGATACCGCCACCAATGGCGGTTACCGCCTGGTGGCTTACAACTCTTCCGGTTCGGCCGCCACCCGTGGCTGTTCGGTGATCGTTAACCAAACGCCGGCCACCGTCGGCAACGTGGTGACGACCTTTGCTTATCAAACCTCGGATCAGGTGGGCTTTGCCCCTACTTGGAGCACGGCGGAATTGACGAACAGCTTGATCTACCAGCAGGATCCTCCCGCAGGTGGATATGATCCGAACGGCAATTTCAATGACCCGGACAGCAATGCTGACAGCCACAATCAGGCGGGCGGCCTGCCGGTATTGACGGACGGCAATTACGGTTATTTTGAGAATACCGGGCCGCATCCGGCGTTTGCCACCTGCGGACCCAACGCGGGTGAGTATGTCGTTTATACGCTGGGGACCAATGCCAACGGGTATAACCTCACCAACATCCAGATTGCCGGCGGTTGGAACGATTCCGGACGGGACTCACAATGGTACACCTTATCTTATTCCACGGTGGCCAATCCGGCGACGTTCATCCCGATTGCGGTGGTCGCCAACGAGCCCACGGTGACCGATGAATCCGTCATCCGGGCCACCTTCACCGCCGCCAGCGGCTTGCTCGCAAGCAATGCCTACGCCATCTATGTGGACTTCACCACCCCGTCGGGCGACCCGAACGGCTATTCCGGCTATAGTGAAATCAGCGTCTTCGGTTCGCCAACGACGACACCGTCGTCCCAACCCGTGGTGACGTGTGCGTTCGAGAATCTGAGCACTCCCGACTGGGTGGTGCCATCCCCGAACTTGATTGGGGGGCAATTGCCCAGCAGTTATGACACCAACGCCAACGACAGCTTCTCGGCGAATGACAATGGCGGCCTGACCGAACTGACGGATGGCATGCTGGGAGCAAGTCATGGCTCGGGGGCCTCGTGCGGCGGAGCCGGTCAGGGTGGCGGCACGTTCATTACCTACTCGCCCACCAACGGGAGTTGGACGTTGACGAACATCGTGGTTTACACCGGCTGGCCCGATTTTGGACGGGCTGGACAATTCTATAACCTGTCCTATGCCACCGTCGCGGCGCCCGCTACCTTTATTCCGCTGACCAGCATAACCTACGCTCCGAACGTCAACAACGGAGAGCCCTGGGACACCAGCGTAACCATCGCACCGCCGGTGGGCCAGACCGTCCTCGCCACCAATGTGGCCGCCGTCCACTTCGACTTCACGCCCCAAGGAAGTCTGGATTACGGCTTTTCCTCCTATACCGAAATTGTCTTCCTAGGCACGGCGGTGGCGCCACTAGTGCCGCCGAGTGGTCTTCAACTCGTGGTTTCGGGCAATCACCTGATTCTGACCGGGGTCAACGGCACCCCCGACCGCAGTTATGCCTGGTTGGCCGCCACCAACCTGTTGACGCCGCTGACGAATTGGACCGTCAGTGCGACCGGAGACCTTGATGGTACGGGTGCCTGCTCGAATTCCATCCCAATTGATCCGTTGCAGCCGGCGGCATATTTCCGCTTGCAGATGCAATAAATGTGTGTGTGTATGGATGGCCCGGGGACATGAGTCCCCGGGCTTTTTAATTGAATGCCATGAAGTTTCTGAACCACAAAACCTTTTTTCGAAGGAAAGCCACTGACCGGAAAAGTTGCGCTCTGAAGCCAAATCGGCCCAAATTTCTCGCGCCGTATATTCTCGAAAGCCGTTAACGTGGTGAAAAAACGGATCATCTGGTGGCTGGTCATGGGATCGTTTGCGGCCAACCTGGCCGCCGCCGTCAGCGTCAGGCAGTTGCGCTGCGAGAACCTGGACGATCCGCAGGGCATGGAGGAAACCAAGCCACGGTTGAGTTGGGTGATCGACTCGGACTGCCGGGGCGAAACCCAGACCGGTTACCAGGTGCGGGTGGCGTCCTCGGCGGAGGGACTCGCCGGCGGCGTGGGCGACCTGTGGGACAGTGGCCTGGTGCCATCGGCTGACTCGGCGCAAGTGGAGTATGCCGGGCAGGCGTTGCGATCTCGCGCCCGGTGCTATTGGCAAGTGCGCGTCTGGGATCATGCGGGTAAACCCTCCTCCTGGAGCCCTCCGGCCGCGTGGAGCATGGGCCTGCTCGCGCCGGCAGATTGGACCGCCCTGTGGATCAGTGATCCCATCCTGGCCGCCCCGGCCAATCGGCCCCTGACCCCGATCCATTGTTACCGCAGCGAGCTGTCGAGCCAACCGGAAAATCCCAAGTGGATCATCCTCGACCTCGGCGCGGTCAAACCGTTGGATTGCGTGGATATCCTCCCCGCACGTCCCGAGGGCCAGAATGCGGATTTCCGCACCGCGATGTTTCCGCTTCGTTTCAAAGTGGAGACCGCCGCCCAAGCGGATTTCAGCGACGCGCAGCTCGTGGTGGACAATACCGCCGCCGATTTCCCGCCCCCGCGCGCTAATTCCTGTCGCTTCCAATTTGGCCCGGTGACAGCGCGTTATGTGCGGCTGACCGTCACCCGCCTGGCCTGTTGGGACGGCCGGGATTATGCCCTGGCCTTGGGCGGCTTGGCCGTCTTCAACGGGTCCCAACCCATTGGGGTGGGAGCGCACGTGGAATGTTCGGATTCCATCGAATCCGACCGGTGGTCGAAGCGCTTTCTGGTGGCGGGCAAGGCGGAGTTGGCCCTGGCCGACGATGCGCCGGCCTTGGCTACGGACACGCCCGACGTGCCGGAGAAATTCACGGTGTCACGGGTGCCGCTGCTGCGCCGGGAGTTCACGCTGGCGGCGAATGTTCGCCGGGCCACACTCGCGGTCACGGCGCGCGGCTTTTATGAAGTGCGGATCAACGGAAAACGGGTCGGCTCCGAGCGGCTCGCCCCGGGCTGCACCGACTACGGCGTGCGCCTTCAATACCAGATGCACGATGTCACCAAACTGCTGCACCGGGGGACCAATGCCATGGGCGCGCTGCTGGGCTATGGCTGGTATGCCGGCCACATGAATCTCGCGGACAACCGCTGCATGTACGGATACTTTCCCCAATTCCTCGCGCAACTCGAGGTGGAATTGGCTGACGGCACGCACACCAGCCTCGGTACGGATGGCCAATGGCGCAGCCACTTGGACGGACCAGTGTGTTGGTCCGATCTGCTGGACGGTGAAGGTTATGATTGTCGTCGTGAAACCCCCGGGTGGGATCAGCCGGGCTTCGATGATCGCGCCTGGCTGGCCGCCTGGTCGCAGCCCCGGGATCGCACCCCCTTGGTGTGGCAGCGGAGCCAGCCGGTGCGGGAGGTTGGGGAGTTGCGCCCGGTGGCGGTGAAAGAGGTGAAACCAGGCACGTATGTTTTCGATTTTGGACAGGAAATAGCCGGTTGGTGCCGGTTGGTGGCCGATGGCCCGGCCGGCACTCATTTGCGGGTGCGCCATGCCGAGGTCGTGGCACCGGACGGCCAGATTGACGTCCACAACCTGTGGGGTACGGCGCAACAGGAGGATTACTTTCTGGACGGCCACGGCCCGCGCATCTTGGAACCGCACTTCACCTACCATGGCTTCCGTTACGCGGAACTGGCCGGCCTGCGAGGCCGGCCGAAAGCGGACACTTTGTCGGCCGTCAACTTGCGCACGGCGGCAACGGTGGCGGGCCACTTTGAATGCTCGAACACCCTGTATAATCGTATCCAGACAGCGGCGTTTTGGACCCAGGCAAACCTGCTCTTCGATGTGCCGGCCGGCTGTGCCGCCCGCTCCGAACGCGTGGCTTGGACCGGCGATATCCGGCCTTGTGTCCAAGCCCTGCTGTTTAACTTCGATGCCGCCCCGCTCTTGATCAAATACGCCGGCGACTTGCGCGACGACCAATTGGCCGACGGCCGCTTCACCGACATTTGTCCCCACGCTCACTTGCGCGGCACCACCATCTGCGTGGGCTCACCCGGCTGGGCGGATGCCGGTGTATCCCTGCCCTGGGAAACCTATGTGAACACCGGGAACCGACGCTTGCTGGCCGATCACTACGACGCCGCGAAACGGTGGGTCGACGCCATTCACGCCAGCAATCCGGATCTGCTGTGGCGAGAGAATCGTGGCATGGATTGGGGTGATTGGATGAGCGCTGGCGCGGCCACCCCCAAGGAAATCGGCGCCACGGCCTTCTTTGCCCATTCGGCTGACTTGTTGTCCCGCATGGCCCAAGCCCTGGGACGCAATGCCGACGCGGACCGCTATCGAACCCTCTTCCAGGGAATCCGGCGGGCCTTTGTCCAAAACTACGTTGCCACCAATGGATTATTGGGCGGGGCGCAGGGCAGCTATGCCCTCGCCCTGCAATTCGGTCTGCTCGACGAACCCTTGCGTTCCCAAGCCGCCAGCCGCCTGGACGAACTGGTGATCCACAATGGCCACCACCCCACGACCGGATTTTGGAGCAGCGTTGAGTTACTGCTGGCATTGTCCGCCTCCGGCTACCCGGACGAGGCTGCCCGCCTGATGGATCAGCACACGCTGCCGTCCTGGGGTTACATGGCCGACCACGGCACCACCCTGTGGGAAGCATTCAACGCCAACACCCAAAACCTATCCTTGAATCACTGGACCCATAGCGCCGTCAGTGAATGGCTTTGGCGCGACGTCGCTGGACTGAATCCCGACGAGCAAGGCCCGGGCTACCGGTCCTTCACCATCCATCCGCGCCCAACCAGCGAAGTCTCCTGGTGCCAGGCCAGCTTTGACTCTCCCCGGGGCAGGATTATCATCCATTGGAAAGCCAAGGACGATGAATTCGAATTGAAGACAACCATTCCCGCCAATACGACGGCAACCGTGGTGGTGCCGGCGTCCGATCCAGGAACGGTGACGGAGTCGGGCAAACCGGCCGCCCAAGCAGAAGGCATAACCTTACTGCGGACCGAACGCGGTGCGGTGATCTACCAAGTCGGCTCAGGGGTCTATAAATTTAGATCCCGGATCAGGTGGAATTGAGGGAACCGGTTTCAAAAGGACGCTGAGGCTCCGGCCCGGAAAAAAAACGGCTTTTTTTGGCAATTTGCCTGGCACTAGCGATCGGCCGCCGTTTCCCGCCGCCGTTCAATCGTCGGACCAGGGATTGGCCGTGACATCGACGAAGAACTCGATTGGGCCGGCGCGGAAGGCGAGGCGTTCCAGACCGCCGCCCGGTTCCACGGGAGTTTCGCAGTCCTCGGTCATGCCCACCTGGGGCGGTTGCAATTTGCAGTCCAGTCCGGCATCGCAGAGGTTGGATTTGAAATTGCCGGTCATGATGTTGAGCAACTCGCCGGCCGCATCGCGAATTTCCGCGATGTCGTTGATATCAGAGGGTTGCAGGCCCAGGATGCCGGCGGCAATGGCTTTGGCCGCAGCCGGACTCATGCGCAAGTGGACCTTGCCGGTGACCTTGCCGGCAAAACCGATGGAACAATGCATGTGTGAACCGGTGAGGCTATCCAACTGATGCACGTCCACGCCCTCCAGTTGGAGGGACAGCATGGTTTGAAAGGTTTTGATCAGCGCCAGGGACAAGGGGGTGCCCATGGCGAGCAACAGGGCGCAACCGATGCCATGGCGCATGAGCGCTTCCTCCACGGAATTGACGGTGTATTCCGACTCATCGTCGGCGCGCGGATTGGCCACGCGCAGCAGGCGCGCGCTCAGGGCGGGATCTTTCTCGATGACGCGAACAATTTCGTCCACACAGGAATCCTGGCGGGCCACCAATTGCGTCAGGCGGGTGACGCTCTCGGGCACTCCGGAGATGCCGTACTTGCGAGCGAACTCTCGGTATTGGTTGATGTCGGATGAACCTTGCATCAGGCGGGGGCAATCGTCGCGGGACGTTTTTCGAGGGTGACACAGCGGCCCACTTTTTCGAGGAGCTGGTCTTCTTTGAACGGTTTGACCAAGTAGTCGCGCACGCCGAGCCGGGCGATCTGCAACACGTTTTCACGGCCGGATTCGGCGGTGAGCATGATGACCGGGATGGCCTTCAACGCGGGGTCCTCCTTGAGTTTCGTCAACATGGTGACGCCATCCATGACCGGCATGGTGACGTCAAGAATCACCAAATCGGGCTTTTCACGGGCGGCGGTGGCCAGACCTTCTTCGCCGTTGGCGGCCTCGAGAAGAATGACATCGTATGGTCGGAAGGCCTTGCCCACGATGAGCCGGATCGTGCGGCTGTCGTCAACGCTCAGTATTTTGATGGCCATAACAATTTATTCCAATTTTTAGACTAACCAATTTTGACGTGAATTTCAACCACAATGCGATTTTGATCGGAAGTAAAAATGAGCCACTCCCGCTCCACTTCCGGCACCGCTTCGATGACGAAGGAGGAACCACGGATGATGGCGGGAGTGCTGACGGCGCATTCGGCGCCGGAATCGCATAACCAAGATTTGAGGCCGCCGGTGAGCATATTGGTCACCTCCCCCACCACGTCGTTGACCTCCGCGTCGCCGAGGTCGCCGGGCTCCAGCCCGAGCATGGTGGCGGCGACCTGGGTGGCAAAAGGCGTGCCCAAGTGCAGGTAAACGGCGCCGTTGATGTGGTCGCCGGCAAAAGCCACGCAGCCGGTGACGCGTTCTTCAAAGACGGGCACGGTGCCGCTGGGTTGCAGTACGGCCTTCATGGACAGCATGGTCTCAAAGACGTCCACCAGGTGGCGGCTCATGAATTCACGAATGTTTGGGATTTGGATGGTCCGAGTCATAGTTCAATGTTTTGGTTCCATGGAGGCGGCCGATTGTGACGCCGGTTCGCGCAGCGCCTGGATGATCGCATGGGGAATATGATCCAAGGGCAGGGATCGGTCCACGACGCCCAGTTCCACGGCTGCCCGCGGCATGCCATACACCACACAAGTGGCCTCATTTTGCGCCAGATTGACGGCCCCCGCCGCCTTCAGTTGTTGCATTCCCGAAGCCCCGTCCCGTCCCATGCCGGTAAGCAACACGCCCAAAGCGTGCCGACCCGCACATTGCGCGGCCGAGTTGAACAGCATATCCACGGCTGGCCGGGTAAAATGTATGGGCGGATCCTGACGCAGCCGTACCCGGTACCGGTTGCCGGTCCATTCCACCACCATGTGATAATCCCCGGGGGCAATCAGCGCCGTACCCGGGAGCACTTCGTCGCCGTGGGCGGCTTCGCGCACCTCGAGGGCGCAGCATTCATCCAGCCGCTCGGCAAACGTCCGGGAAAACACCGGCGGAATATGTTGTACGATGCAAATGCCGGGCAACCCGGCCGGCAGGCGCGTCAAAACGCTCTTCACCGCCTCCGTGCCGCCGGTGGAGGCGCCAATGACCACCAATTGGCGGGGCGAAAACTGAATGCCGGTGGCGCTCTCGGTATCGGCGGCCGTCGAGTCCGGCTGATGCATCAACGAAAGCCGGGCCCGCGCCGCGCCCTTGACCCGGTGCGCCAATTGGTCACGCAGGCTCCCGATGTTCCAGGCTGAACTCTGCTTGGCCACCACGTCCACCGCACCCAATTCCATGGCCCGCATGGCGATTTTTGAACCGGCCTGCGTCAGTGAACTGACAATGATCACCGGCATGGGTCGGTGCTGCTGCAGAATCTTCAGGAACGTCAACCCGTCCATGCGCGGCATTTCAATATCCAGCGTCAATACGTCCGGTTGCAATTCCAAAATCATATCCCGCGCCACATACGGATCGCAGGCGGTGCCCACAACTTCGATTTCCGGGTCCTGCTTGAGGGCGTCCGAAATCATCCGTCGTACCACGGCCGAATCGTCCACCACCAGCACGCGTATTTTTCCTTGGATACTCATACGAGGTTCATGAACTCATCGACGCGATCAAACCGGTCCCGCACGGAGCACAGCAGCATCTCCAGCCGCGCCTCGTCCAAATCGAGCGCCGCGACCGCTTGCGGATCCACCCGCACGGCAAAACCATCCCAGCCGGGGGCCGAGCCGGCCAGATGTGCCAGACAATTGGCCACATGCGAAATCACCGACAAACGGGGCCGCGGTTTGAAGATGGGGGTGTGGTGATTGGTCACCGATTCCACGATTTCGTCCGGCAGGTTCCAGCTCTTGAGCAGACAGCCGCCAATTTCACCGTGGTCGGCGCCCAGTACCTGCTTCTCGGCCTCCGACCGGGACTGCCCTTGCTTTTCGACCAGTTGCCGGATCTCGGCTTGGACCTCCGGGGTGATGGCCTGGCTCATGACCAACTTGCCGATATCGTGCAGCAGGCCGACCGTAAAGGCCACCGGCGTTTCCACATGCAGGTCAAAGGCTTCCAAGGCCACAATTTCCGCGGCGGTGGCGGTCATGAGGGAGTGGCGCCACAGTTCATTGGCTTCCACGGCATACCCCGGCAGCGGCACCACCATCGCGCTGCCAAAGGCCAGCGTCAAAACGATGTGCAGAATCTGCTGGTGTCCTAGCATCAACACCGCCTGATCCACCGAGGCCACCGGCTCATCCAGGCCGAAATAAGGGGAATTGCACGCCCGCAAAAGCTTGGCCGTGAGTACGTTGTCGCACTTGATCACCTGCACAATCTCGTCGTTGGAGATGGACGATTGCTCGAGCAAGTTGACCAGTTTGAGGGCGGCCTGCGAAACTGGCGGAAGGTTTTTGACCTTGTTGATGATCTCCGGGGCGGTCATAGCAGATAAAGCGGGGCGGCCGGGGTTTTGACACTCACATTACCATTGGCCAAATCCAACCGGACGGTCCGGGAGGACATGCCGCCAGTATCAGTAGCGTGAGCCTGGAGTCCGTTTTGCGCCAGCAGTTTTGATAAGGCGTCAAAATTGCGGCTGCCGATGTTAAAAATGCCCTGTTGATCCAGCAGTTGCGCTCCACCGGCCACCTTCACCACCAGCCGGCTCCGGTCGGCGCCGAGGTTGTAGGCCGCATGGAACAGACGGGGCAAGCCCGTATCCACGAACATAAACGGGGCGCTGATAGCCTTGGCAGCGTCAATTTTTGAGTCCGGCAACATAAGGTGCAACATACCACCGATCTTTCTCACCGGGTCGTAAACCGTCACGCCCAGGCACGACCCAAGCGAATAAGTCACAATTTCCGCACTGCTGTCGTTGCTGGCCACCATATCGGCCACCCCTACCACGAGGGTTTTGCGTGGCGGCGGAATCACCCATTTGTTGGTCGGTGGCATATAATATAGCGCGTCGGTCAGGCGGCGTCTCGCCTAAACGCTCGAAACCACATTGAGGTTTTCCGATCACGGACGTTCGACAAAAAATTCATGGGCTTCACGGCGGCCGACGTATCGGCGGGCGCACCAGGTTGGAAGGCGACCCGGTTTGCTATCGGCCGCCAAGGGGGAGACTTGAGGAAACTTTTTCCGGGCCGCAAAGTTTCGCTCCTGCCTCAAGTTCCCGGCCGGATCGCCGATGATGATTTGGATTCAACCGGTCAGCCATTGTGTCCGGTTCGGCCATTCATGAATACGATGTCAAGCGCAGACGTTGCCACGCCCGCCCGCCGGGAGGACCACGCTGAATTCTGTCCTTTGCCCATGGGCGTCGCCCGGGTGCACAACCGGATATTCACCTCCGTGGATGCCCAGTTCTGCGCCCTGGTGGGCTATCCCGCGGAGGAACTCGTCGGACGGTGCACCGAGCTTATTTACGCCAGCGACAAGGATTTTCAAGCCGCCGGCCCCTGCACCCATCCGGCGGCGGACCAAAAAGGGGCGGCATCCTGTCAAACCAAGTTCCGGCGCAAGGACGGCTCGGTGCTGGAGGTCACTATCATCGTCACCGATGCGGCGGCCAACGGGGTCGAGCGCACATTTGTGGTCACCGACACCACCAAATCGCGGCGGGTGGAACGGGAACTGTTCTGGCAGAATCGCGAGTTGACGGCCTTTCACCGCATCTCGGAAGTGATGCTGGCGGACCGCAACACGCAGTCCATCTTTGACACCATTGCCCGCGAGACCAGCGGCATGACGGATTTTCCCATGGTGGCGATCGAGCTGTGCGATTTTGACCGGGCGGTGATGATCTACCGGGGGGCCTACGGCATTCCGCTCAACGAAATGCCAACGCCCTTTGAAGTGCCCATGGACGTATCGCTTTCGGGCCAGGTGGCGCATACCGGCGAGCCGCTGGTGGAACACAACATATCCGACCGGCGGGAGTACGCCGCGCCGATTTTGCGGCTGCTGGGCGTGCAGACCTTTGTTTGCGTGCCGATCAAGTCGGACGGAAACGTGGTGGGCACGCTGAGCCTCTCGCATCGCGAGCGCATCCCGGTGGAACCGCGCGTGGTGAAGGCCGTCAGCAGCCTGGCAAACTACCTGGCCACCTTGTTTGGCCGGCTGGAGGCCCGGGAAGCGGTGAACCGAAGCGAAGCGGAGCTTTCGAGCGTGTACGATCGCGTGCCCAACGTGCTCTGCCTGTTCGACGAACAATTGCACATTGTGCGCGCCAACTTGGCCGCCACCGAATTTGCCGGCCATCCCGGCGCCAACACGCAGCCGCTCAAGGTCGGCGAGTTCTTCAATTGCCAATCCATGGCCATCAACGGCGGCAACTGCGGGACGGAAGCCGATTGCCTGGGCTGCCACTTGCGTCAGGTGCTGCAGGAAACGCTCACCACCGGCAAGAGCCAGCGGCAGGTGAAGATGAACAAGACCATCTTCCGCAACGGCTCGCCCGAGGAGGTCGTGCTGCTGGTCTCCACCGAACGCATCCAACTGGGCTACACCGTGCGCGTCCTGATGTGCCTGGAAGACATCACCAAAAATGTCCGCGCCGATGAGCAAATCCGCTCCCAAGCCGCCCTGCTGGACATCACGCGCGACGCCATCTTCGTCCGCGATTTCTCGGATCGTATCATTTATTGGAACGAGGGCGCGCAACGGCTGTACGGCTGGACGCCGGCCGAGGCCATCGGCCACACGACCAACGAGCTCATGCCGGACAACGCCTCGCTGGATTCCGCCCGGGCGCTGCATACCGTCCAAGCCCACGACGAGTGGGCCGGCGAAATCCGGCAAAAGTCGCGGACGGGCCGCGAGTTGGTGATCCAAAGCCGGTGGACGCTGATGCGGGAGGCGGACGGCAAACCCAAGGCCATCCTGGTGGTGAACAGCGACATCACCGAGAAAAAACAGCTCGAATCCCAGCTCCTGCGCGGGCAGCGGCTCGAAAGCATCGGCACGCTCGCCAGCGGCCTGGCCCATGATTTGAACAACGTCCTGGCCCCCATCATGATGGCCGTGCAGTTCATCAAGGACAACGCGGAGGACGACGGCATGCGGGCGTGTTTCCAGACCTTGGAAACCTGTTCGCGCCGCGGCGCCGACATCATCCGGCAAGTGCTCATGTTCGCGCGCGGCGTGGAAGGCGAACGGATCCTGCTGAATCCCAAGCACCTCATTCTGGAGATGCAGCGCATCGCCACGGAGACCTTCCCGCGCTCCATCGAAATCAACACGCGTATTTCCAAGCAGGCGTGCATCCTGCTCGGCGACGCCACGCAAATCCAGCAGGTGCTCATGAACCTCTGCGTCAACGCGCGCGACGCCATGCCCCAAGGCGGCGTCTTGACCATCGGCCTGGATTGGAAGGAACTGGATGCCGCCGGCGCCAAGATCCATCCCAAGGCCAAGCCGGCCAGCTATGTGGTCATTTCCGTCCGGGACACGGGCACCGGCATTCCGCCGGAATTGATCGACAAAATATTCGACCCCTTCTTCACCACCAAGCCGCTGGGCCAGGGAACCGGCCTGGGGTTGCCCACGGTCTTGGGCATTGCCGAAAGTCACGGCGGGTTCATCCACCTGGAAACCAAGCTGGGAACCGGCACCGCCTTCTATGTCTACATTCCCGCAGCGCCCGGCGATGCCTTGGGGGCCGAGCGCCCCGGCGCGCGGGAGGATCTGGCCAAGGGCCGGGGCGAGTTGATCCTGGTGGTCGATGACGAGCCCTCCGTGCGCAAGCTGGCCAGCGCCATCCTGAGCCGCAACGGCTACCATACCGTGACCGCCGCCGAAGGCCGCGAAGGCATCAAGGTCTACGAGCAGTACCGGCAACAAATCCGGCTGGTGGTCAGCGACTTGATGATGCCCACGATGGACGGGCCGGGCATGCTGCGCGGCCTGCGCGAAATCACCCCGGACCTCAAGAGCATTGTCATCACCGGACTGGGCGAGGAAAACCGCATTGCCGAGGCCAGGGCGGCCGGCGCGGACCTCATCCTCAACAAGCCCTTCACCGCCGACCAACTCCTCAGCGGAGTCAAACAATTGCTCAGCAACGGAAGCTAACCCTCACCCCCCCTGAAAACCATGCCCTTTACTTTCGGCAAACACGAACCGGCCGAGTCCCTGGGCCCGTCCGAAGCCTCGCTGTCCGATGCGGACTATCGTTTCTTGTGCGACCTGATTTACCAACGCAGCCGCATCCATCTGGGGCCGGACAAACGGGTGCTGGTCACCTCACGCCTGGCCAAGCGGCTCCGGCAGCATGGTCTCACTGACTACGGCGATTACTGCGATCTACTCCGCTCGCCCAAGGGCGAAGAGGAGTTGCAATTTCTCATTGACCGCATTTCCACCAACCACACCCACTTTTTCCGCGAGCAAAAGCACTTTGATTTTCTGAGCGAGGTGGTCATTCCCAAATGGCAGGCGGAAGCGCGCCGGTCAGATCCCTTCCGCATCTGGAGCGCGGCCAGTTCCACCGGCGAGGAGGCCTATTCGATCGCCGTCCACCTGGCCGAGAATTTCAGCCCGGTGGAATCGGGGCACTGGCAGATCGAGGGCACGGACATCTCCACGCGCGTCTTGGAAGTGGCCCAACGCGGAGTTTACGAGGCCGATCGGCTCACGGGGGTGCCGGCCGATGTGTTGCACCGGCATTTTCAACGCGGCGTCAACCAATGGGCCGGCCACTTGCGCGTCAAGGACGAGTTGCGCCGGCGCGTCCGCTTCCAGCACTTGAACCTTCTGGAGGGGAATTACCCCTTTGACCGGCCGTTTGACTTGATCTTTTGCCGGAATGTGATGATCTACTTTGACCGGCCCACGCAGGAAACGCTCGTCCGGTTGCTGGCAGAAAAGCTCACGCCCGGCGGGTACCTTTTTGTGGGCCATTCGGAAAGCCTGAGCGGCGTGAAACACACGCTCAAACTGGTCAAGCCCGCCATTTATCTCAAACCGGCGGCCTGAGCGCAAAAGAGGAATTCTCCAATCGGAGCGCGTCCGTTTTTTGGGGGGTGCATCGCGATCGCTTGAGCCACGGGCGGCGCCGGCAGGTGTGATCTTGCGTCGTGAAGAGGGTGGCCAGGCGATTTCCGTTCCGCGGCCCGTGGGGCTGCGGATTTCATTTTGAACGCGCGCCCTCAAAACGGGCGCCACCCCTCAGACCATGCCTTCGAGCATCAAGGGAATTTGCTCCAAGGTGCGCGAGAGCGACGCTTTGACGATGGCTTGTTCGGCCTCAGGCGTCTTGGCCAGCAATACGCTCCACGCCGATGAGGCATAGCAGGCATCCCGCGTCACTTCCGTGAAGTCACCGCTGCAGCCAATCTTGGAACTGCGCAAGAGGAGATCGGCCAGTTGCACCGCCGCAATGGTATGGCGGAACTGCGGCGATTTCTCCGGACAATGATGGTACCGCGCCGCATAAATCATCAACTCAGGCAGGCGGTGACGTTCCAGATACAAAGCCCCCAGTTCGCTGTGGTTGATGCCCAACACGGCCTCTTCAATTGCTTGGAGCGGCCGTTCGCCCAACAAGGCTTGCCGGTGAATCTCCGTAAATTGATCCGGAAACGACCAGGCCATGACGATCTTACCCACGTCGTGTACCAGGCCCGCCACGTAATCCACATCATCCGTGGGTCCCGGCACGTTGGTCGTCACTTCCCGGGTCAGTAGCGCCGTACCGATGCAATGCTGCCAGAACTCGCGCCAGGGAAACTTGCACTGGCGGGTCAGGCGTTGAAAATCCTCGATCACCGGGGTCACCATGGCCAGTTGCCGAATCTGCCTTACCCCCAGATAAAAAACGGCTTCCTCGATGCTGTTCACGGGCGCCGTGAGCCCGAAATAAACCGAATTGACGAGGCGCAACAACCGGGAAGTCAAACTGGGGTCGCGCCGGATAATCTCGGCAATCTGGGCCGTGTACCGCTGGTCCGTAAGCAACAGGCCTTGCAAGGCCTTGTTGATACTGCCCAGCGATGGGATCGACGGACAGCGCGCGAGCTGCGCCTGTATGTCGCCCAAGCCCAATCGGGCCACAGTATGAGCCGTCGATGTCTGGTCCATTTAAAAAATACGAGTTAAGACCAATTGCCTATCGGCATAATACAAGGCGACTTGACCAAAAAAAGGACGTTCTTCGGCCACCCGTTACCCCGGGGTGACAGCCTTAACCCCGGCCGGCGACAAGGTCCGCCGCAGGGTTGGCAGCCGCCGCGCTGCGCCGCCACGCGATCAGGGTCCAAATCACCCCGAGCAACAGCGCCAGCGCCCCCACCATGACGTGAACCGTGGCCACGTCAGCCGCCTTGTTGTACCAAATGGTGGCCGCCCCCAGCAAGACTTGCACCGTCAGCAGTCCCCACCAAAACAGCGCCAACTTCGCCAAACCGTCGCTCCCGCCGAGCCGCTTGCGCGCCAGCAGCGCCGCCGCGGCCACCCCCAGAAAAAGCGTGTACGCCACCAGCCGATGCACCATTTGCAGGTTCACCTGAAAGGCGGTGATGGGGTTGCCAATCGTGCCCGGCGGACGGTGGGCGTTGTAATTGGCAATGGCCTCCGGACTCGTCGCCGGCCACACGTGTCCGTACGCCAGCGGAAAGTCCGTAATAGCCAGTCCCGCATGCTGATGCCGCATGGTGGCCGCGATCAAAAGCTGCACAAAAATCAGCACCGTCACCCACCCCACATGACGGCGCAGGCCCCGGGGAACCGGCTTGAGCTGTGCCTGGGGCACTTCGAGCCACCAGCGACTGGTGAACAGCGCAATGGCACAAGTCAACACCAGGAAAGTCTGCGCCACGGCGCCGTGCGGCACGCCCAGCCAATCCAGCCGCCAGCGCACGCGGAGACCGCCCAGGATGCCCTGGAGCACCACCAGCAAAAACGCCGCGATGCCCACCCAGTGCAGCCACTTGCGGCCGTCCTTCCACCACAGCCACCCGGCCAGCACCGTGGTCAGCAGTCCCACCAACGACGCCAGCAACCGATGCGAATGCTCGTAAAAAATGCCGCCCACCCACTGGCTGACCGGAAACAAAAACATGTTGTATCCGTAAGTCGTGGGCCAGTCCGGCACCGACATGCCGGCTTCGTGGCTCGTCACCAACCCGCCCAGCCCGATCAACAGAAAAGTGGCCACGGCGTTCAGGACGGCAAACCAATACAGGGCGGGATGATAGCGGTTGTTCATGGGCAAAAAAGACACGACCGCTGCGGCCAGACGGGCGCAGCGGTCGTGACCGGGAAAAACCTATTTCACTTCAAAAGTAAAATTCTGGCTGGCGCCGTCGGCTTTCACTTCAATGTCGGCCGACTGCTTCCCGAGTTTCCGGTGCGCCGCTTCGAGGGTGTACTTGCCCGGCGGCACGTTCTTGATCGTAAACTTGCCATCCGGACCACTGATGGCGAAATACGGATGATCGAACACACTCACCCAAGCGAACATCCACTGATGCACGTCGCATTGGAACTTCAGGAACGGTTCCGGCTTGTCAAAGGTGAAGGTCAAGTCCGCGCCATTGGCCATCTGCACCTG
>Ga0181535_10003494_pt1 | contig 18198 bp, 22 predicted proteins | sample PEATcosm2014_Bin_44_FD_119774 | JGI IMG/M metagenome (GOLD analysis project Ga0181535, IMG submission 119774) | Peatland microbial communities from MTU Mesocosm Facility, Houghton, MI, USA - PEATcosm2014_Bin17_30_metaG | ecosystem: Environmental > Terrestrial > Soil > Wetlands > Peat | place... | reverse complement strand
TGATTAAAATATTCGACCATTTTAAAAATTTTGGATAGATCACCACATACGTTTATTTTTTGGAACGACCATAAATAATCACAGATCATTCTTTTAATGCCATTTTTTAATTCAGTTACTTTATTTTCTCTCCAGTAATAACCGATATTTGAAGAGGATCTAATATTTGCATAATGTTCGGCAACATCTAACATTCCAAGAAAGTCTTCAATATCAGGATAATTTTGTTTCTCTATGTCAAAGTCTTGATAAAAATGAGTGACGAACCGTATCAAATCCTTCATTCGTTGTGAATTTTGTGAAGACTTGGTGCAAATATCTTTCATTAACTGATCTGCTAACGGATAACTATATTCTTTTGAGAAGCCAGCTCCGAGAATAACAAGGTTGTATTTCCCAAATTTTTTTGGGATTCGGGTAACGAGATTTACCGAATTTAAGGTTGTTTCCAAGGTAATGTCAACTCTTTTTGAATTTTTCTGTGAGGGGCAACATCCACCGGGTCCTAAAACTCCGGCAACCAATATTTCACAATTTCCAAAGTAAAGACTGAAATTATCTGCATCCCCTTGCACCTTTGGTATTATTACACTGTGCCATTAATGGACATTTTCCATTATCATTCATATATGGTGGGCATGGGGGCAATGTCAGTAAGTCCTCATTTTCTTCAGATTTCTCTGTGAGATCGATCGTGGATTTTATTTTGTGAAACATCTCTTCTTGATTTCTGTAGGTTATTTGATACACAAGAACGAGCTTGTTTAATTTGGGAAATACTCTGATTATCAATCCTTTATTCTTTCCGTGAAGTGCACAAATTATTCCCAATTCTGCCAAGTGATATTGAGATGGTTTTGTGTATTTCATTTCATCTCTCATACTGATATTTTCAATATAAGGAACGATTTCTCCATCTCGGTGTATGGAACTTTTCATTTTTAACCAGCGGAATCCAATTCGGGCACGAGGATCGCGTAATGATTCAGCGACTGATTGTCTCTCAGTCTTATCAAGATCAATACCCTGACGCTTTTTTAGAATTCCAACTGATGACCACAAACAGGCTTTATACTCATATACTTCATCGTTATCGTATGATGATTCCACACCGGCTATAGCCTCCATGTAATGTTTCCTCGGAACAAGCATATCCCGGGTTGAGAGGCAAAAAACGTCTGGAATTCCTGATTCTTCTCTTGCTTTTATCAATTGCTTGGTGAAATTTTCATCGTATGAAATTTCTACTGATTTTTGAAGAGGAACCGTATTAAGTGGGGCAAGTTTAGAACAAGAACAGAGACCCCGAAGATGATACTGACAACCGGTGTCAAAGTACCGGCATCGACCTAACTTTGAGGGATCTTGTTTTTCAAAGGCTTCGTCAAGAAGACTGATTCGAGAGAGTAATATTGTTTTTATCTTTCCTTTATCTTTAATATCAATTTTAAACGCTTTAATCTCAAAAGGCTTTGAATTTTTCATATAAACAAGATAGTTATTTTTTGGACTTGATGGGTGAATTACAGAATAAAATACAATTTGTTCAAGATCTTGAGGATAAATAGAAATTATCTCCTCGGGAGTGCTAGGGATGGAATCTTTTGTTTTAAATTCGAGGAGTGAATCTCCAAGCCGGTGATCTATCTTACCTCGAACTCCCGGTATATTTACCCATGCACCGTCAAGCAACCCTTCTTCTGCACAGAAGTCCGGGAGATTTTTAAACCAGATACCTGCGAAATTATGCAACTGTTTTCCATATGCGAGTTTTCGGGCGATCTCTTGAGGTCTTTTAACCTCAGGATGAATTCTTGAAAAATAGGTTTGAGCAGGATTAGTTACATGAGTGATGTAATAATAATTCCTTGGGGCAGGTTCTTCAGTAAGTTGTGCATTCATCACCCCTTTCAAAAGAGAAGAAAGAGAATCGTCATAAGTAATACTCGTTACAAAACCGTTGAGTTCCTCGATAAGTCCCATGGTAATTCCCATTTAACCCTATAAATAGTGTGAATATACTAACTCATTGATAATTAATTCGATTCAATTCGTCAATCCCAAATACCCACCCACCTAAAATTAAACCAAATGCTCCTCTTCCTCGACACCGAAACCACCGGCCTCCCCAAACACTCCGCAACAAACGACCCCGTCGAAAAATGGCCCCGGGTCGTCCAGCTCGCATGGTCCTTATACGACAGCGACGGGACCCGTGAAAGCCGGAACAGTTTCATCATTTACCCGACGGACTTTTCCATCCCGATGGACTCTGCCAGAATTCACGGGATCACGACCGAGCGGGCGAAAAGTGAGGGCGTGTCGCTCTTTAAGGTGCTCCCGCAGTTCAATGCCGATGTGGAGAAAGCGGAAACGGTCGTTGCCCACAATCTTGATTTTGACCTGCCAATCGTCACGACGGAATTTTTGCGGTGCGGGCTCGCAACAGATCTCCCGGACAAACAATACTTCTGCACCATGAAAACCCCGCAGGTTGTCTCCTGGTGTAAACTTCCTTCAAAATCCGGCAGGGGATACAAATGGCCGACTTTAAACGAGCTGCACCTGCAGTTGTTCCAGGAAGAATTCACCGGCAGCCATAACGCCGGCGCCGATGTGGAAGCCTGTGCAAGATGTTATTTTGAATTGAAGAGGCGGGGAATTATCGAATAGGGTTAGTATAATGGGAAGGGCTGGCCAGTACCCGGAAACGTTTCCGTTCCCGTACACAAACCCTATAATAATTCGCGACCAAGATCCACGTATACTAAAAGGGTGAACAGGAATGGTCAGGGCAATCGAATGCATCTATGAGGACAATGTTCTCAAACCGGTGGGAAAGATCCAACTCAAAGAAGGTGAGCGGATCCGGGTGACCATCGAAAAGAAGCTCAGCTTTGAGCCTATCCGTCTCAAGAAGAAAGTTACATCGGATCGCATCAGTGCTCTCAAGGATGAGTCATGGACCTCTTCCTAGACACTTCTTTTATTATCCCGCTCCTTATCGAGACCGATACGACACAGAAGGCCCGTGATTTTTTCTCATCGTTCCCGGGCGCCTGTGCTGTAAGCATGTCGGTGTATGAAGAAACCTTCTTTGTCGGACTCCGGCTCATCGCTGAAGATGAATTCGGGATCACCGGGACCGCGGACCTCAAGAAACAGATCCGTGATAACGGCTACGGGTTTGCCGACGAATTTATTCGCAACGTAAACGAAATTTTTTCGGGGCTTGTAATCGTGCCGGACTCGTCGAACCTCATACTTATCGAAACGACGGCCCGGGCCTATGCCCTCCTTCCCAACGATGCACTGATTGCCGCGACCTGTATCGAACACGCCATCCCGAAGATCGCAACATTTGACAGAGATTTTTCGAAAGTGAAAAATCCGTGCCGTATCAAAATTTGAAAAATCCTCATCAGTTCCTCCCGGCATCTGCCTCCGGACACACTTCCGCAAACTTACAACTCATACACTCCCGCTGCGAAGGCCGGGCCGGAAAATCCCCATACACATACGAGGCATTCATCGCCGCGAACTCCCGTTGGATCTTTTCCTCCACATCGCGTAACTGCTCCGGGTAAAACGAGTACGGCTTTGTCGCGCCGGTCTTCAGGAACACGAGTTCGGTTTTGATCTCATCGGCACTCTTCTGGTAAAACTCGTGTGCCCAGAGCACGTAGGCCGCCATCTGGAGTTCAGTTTCGTACTCGTCATCGTCCCGGCCGGTCTTCCAGTCGGTAAGGATAAGCGTGCCGTCCGGCATTTTCCCGGCAAAATCCACCTTGACCGTTACCCCGACGTCCCCGATGCTGAAATGATCGAATTGCTCGTGCCGCAGGCATTCCCGGGTAATGTAGTCCGGCCACTTGCCAAAGAAGGTGTGCAGGCACGTCTTCCCGTTTTCCTCGATGGCAGCATAAAATGCACCCGGGATCTTCTCGCCGTTGTGATATTCGGTGAAGGTCTCGCCGCCAATATCTTTGTAGCGCGATATTTTTTTCGAGAACGCTGCCAGTGCCCCGGCTAGGTTCATCGGCTTGTTCTCGCAGTGGAACTGGATCTGCTGGTCGATGATATCGTGGATGAGCTGGCCCTGGACGACAAATTTGGAGGTGAAGTTCTTGAGATACCGGATCTTTTCCGGATTTACTATCGGATTGGATTTGACGTACGGCGCGATGTACTCGTAATAGTACTGCCGCTGGCACCGGTTCCAGACCCGGTGCCGGGTAAAGGACCAGGAATTGATTTTGGAAAAGAAGGGATCCAGATCAGCCATAGGGTTCTGTTGGGGATGGAAGGAAAATAATTGTGCGTGTTTCAATAAAACTATTAATAGACCTCTTCGTGCGATCCGATATCGATCAGGATTACTTTTGTCCGGCTCTCATCAGCAAAATCGAAAACAAGCCGGTGTTCGCAAGGTTAATCCTGAATGACCAGAGACCTTTCAGGACACCGCTCAGGGAATGGGTCTTTAAGGAGGGATGAAAAGGATCTTCTTCGAACTGCACAATTCTTTTGGCGAATTGCACCTTTAAGTCCGGATGCTGGCGGGACCACTTCTTGTAGATTTTTTTAAACCGCTCATCCCAGACGAGTTCAACCATTCAGATCCGCCAGAAGATCTTTAGCCGTTCCGCTCCGGCTCGTGTGTTTTTTGCAAGCTGTTTTTGCCTGTTTTGCCCGGAGTACAATTGCCGAACGCTTTTTCTCGATAAGCCTGCTGCGGATAATTTCCTGGACGTACTGCTGGTCTTCAATATCGAGCTTATCGACGTACTCAAGAACTGTATTGAGCGATACCGCTTCGCTTCCCATAGAATGCTCCTGTACCATAATTGGTGTTGCCCTACAAAGTTATTGTGCTCTAAAAAGAGCATTTAACCGTATGACGGGAGATCAAATATTCAGGAATAGACCCATGGATCACCCTTCCCCCACCCCGAAAATACGCCCGATACGGCCCCGGATTCCCCCCGCCCCGCTCCAAAAAACCCCGTAAAACGCCCGGATTCGGGGGCCATCCGGAAGTCGGTTATACGGGGCCATTATGCAGAAATACCGAATTTCTGCCCCCGGATTTCGATCGCCATATCGGCCGTCTTTTCACCTCCGGCATACTTTGGCCCGATCGAAGGGAGATCGGCCACCGGAACGCGATAGCGGCCGTTTCCTGAAAGAGTCGGAATCCGGCGGTTGTATGGGCGTATTTTGGCGGGAAAATGGTGATTGGGGGGAGGATTTTTACGACGGAAGTGGTTTCCGGAGGGAACGGCCTGTTTTTCTCATCCCGTCGAATCCGGCGGGTTTAAAATCCGGTTTGTTGATGGCCCCGGCCATCCTGTTAAAAGAAAAATGCCTCTGCAGGTTATTCGTTCCGGTACCCGGTCTGCACTCCTCAATCCAATTCGCAATCCGTTTTAGACCGTAAAAACCCGGCTCATCACGGCATTGCATTCGCGGGCAAGCTCTTCATCGATCTCCCCGATCCCGCCTTCAATGAGGTCCCGCGAAACTGTCGCAACCTTATCGAATCTTATCACTGATGGTCGCTTGAGCCCGGTACCGGAAAACGAGGGATGATATAAGGGAATAAGAAGATCGGAGTCCGACCGGTGTTTCGGAATCCGTGACGAGATAAATGCCACGACAACATCCTGGTCGTTTTCATGGATAACAAGAGCAGGCCGCAGTTTTACGGCACTCAGGTCCGTGAACGGAAAATGGATCAGGACAATTGAGCCTTTCATCTGTATCGCACTTTGATATCGGCAATCGTATAGAGATCAGGTTCGTTCTCAAGAAAACCCGAGAGTGAATGTTCCTCTACTGCGTACAGGGCATCCTTTGCAGTGTCCTCGTTTCCCGCGGACGACTTCACCGTTTTTTTGGCAGGATGGCTCTTTGCCACCCGTGATGCGGCTTGCGCAGTCATGATACAATTTGTTATTCCTGTGTATCCATTATGGTTTCGGATCTGGCACCTTCCACTGCCATCCCCTGTCAGAGAACATTTATAAAAAAGTTCAGGTCAGTCTCCCGGATATATTTTCCAAACCCATCGATTTCGATGGGATTTGGAATCGGGTTTGCCGGATTCTCCCGGGCAACCCCACGCTTATTGTACCAGAATCGCCAAACACCATACATAAGGAAATGAACCTATGCCTGAACTCGTCACACCGCGCCGGCGCAGATCTGCGGTCATAAAAAAACTGGAATCAGAAGCGCCGGCCATCCGCTCTCATTATGGAGTGACGAGGATCGGCATCTTCGGATCATTCGCACGCGGGGAGCAGACCCGTAAAAGCGATGTCGAGGTTCTCGTGGATTTTGCCGCAGGATATGCAACGCTCAAAAATTTTGTCAGGCTCGCGGAATATCTTGAAGCGCTCTTCAAACGAAACGTGGATCTCATCACGATCGAAGGGCTGGACAAATATATCCGCAATCGGGTCGAGACCGAGGTGATCTGGGTTGAAGGATGAGCGGGAAATCCCCATACCCACAACTCGTGTTCATCATCGCAAATTCTAATGGTATTATCTCCTGAACATATCTGTATTAAAATTCCCCTGAACACCCAAACCACCAATCCCAAATACCCGCCCCCCTAAAATTAATCCTGATGTTCCTCTTCCTCGACACCGAAACCACCGGCCTCCCCAAACACTCCGCAACAAACGACCCCATTGAAAAATGGCCCCGGGTCGTCCAGCTCGCATGGTCGCTGTACTCCAGCGACGGGGAGCGTGAAAGCCGGAACAGTTTTATCATTTACCCGACGGACTTTTCCATCCCCATGGACTCTGCCCGGATTCACGGGATCACGACCGGGCGGGCAAAAGCCGAGGGCGTGTCGCTCTATAAGGTGCTCCCGCAGTTCAATGCCGATGTGGAGAAAGCGGAAACAGTCGTTGCCCATAATCTTGATTTTGACCTGCCGATCGTCACGACCGAATTCTTGCGGTGCAGTCTTGAGACCGGTCTTTTGGAAAAACAAAAATTCTGCACCATGAAAACCTCGCAGGTTGTCTCCTGGTGCAAACTTCCTTCAAAGTCCGGCAGGGGATACAAGTGGCCGACCTTAGACGAGCTGCACCTGCAGTTGTTCCAGGAAGAATTCACCGGCAGCCATAATGCAGGCGTCGATGTGGAAGCGTGTGCGAGATGTTATTTTGAATTGAGGAAGAGGGGAATAATCGATTGAAGTAGTCCGGGAGATCGATCGTCTTATGAATACAAAATGTATTCAATTGAGTAAAATATGTATTCAGTAACCGAAGGAACCTTGCAGTCTCCGTGTTCTCTCCGGATCCGTCACGCATACCTAAAGTAAAGAAAAGATAAAATTACAACCGGTCTTTCTTCTTCCGGCGGTCCATGATCCCGTTGACAACCGTATCAAAATCCTTTTCGAGCGAGTTTTTACGCTCTTTTGTGTAATCCCCGCTCCCGTGTGTATAACTCTGGATAAACCGGATCGCATCCGCAGGCCCAAGGTTTTTCACCAGCACATCAAAACCCTGGATCCTGATCTCATTGAGGGTTTTCGCTTCCATCGGTTGTCACCTCCATAAACCATTGCACGGGATTTCCCATTTCAATAGAAATCTTATCCGCTTGCCTCTTAATATGTTTGATGAGGGTATCATCGGTCGTGAGAAAAACCGCCCCCGCCCGTTCAGCACAGGCAAGATGGAGGGAATCATACGTTTCCATCCCCTCTGCATGAAATGACCGGGCCCGGTTCACAAGTTCCTTGTCAAGAACGATGTGTTCGTGCGCGAACCGGATGAGGCTTTCCACCTGTTTCCTTCGTTCATCATTGGAAATCCCGGCCACTTCATAATCGATCACCTCGCTTTCCACAAGATCCCAGTCTTCCGTGCAGCGCTTGAGGATCGCGATCACGGCCTCGGTTTCCATACGGATCCGGTGTGAGGACTGGTCATCAAAGGGCCGGCACAAACAACAGACATCCAGATAAATTCGCATGGGGGTTCCTTAGTCTGTGTATTCTTTTTAGGGCATCAATAAATGATCGGTTGAAAAAAAGATCTTTGTACTGATAGTTAGTGAAGAGAAAAATGTAATTTCCCGGGTTCTGTTAAACTGCAAAACATAAGTGTATCATTCATTGTGCACCTAATGCGAGCATAATCCCTTTGCCGCCTCCGGGCACACTTCTGCAAACTTACAACTCATACACTCCCTCTGCACCGGCCGGGCCGGGAAATCCCCGTACTCGTACGAGGCGTTTATCGCCGCAAACTCCCTTGCAATCTGCTCCCGCACCTCGCGTAACTGCTCCTCATAGAACGCATACGGTTTTGTCGCGCCGGTCCTGAGGAACACGAGCTCGGTACTGATCTCGTCGGCACTCTTATTGTAGAATTCCGTTGCCCAGAGCACGTAGGCCGCCATCTGGAGCTCGGTCTCGTAATCGTCGTCGTCTTTCCCGGTCTTCCAGTCGGAGAGGACAATCGTACCGTCCGGCATCTTCGCGGCAAAATCCACCTTGACCGTCACCTCCGCGTCCCGGATGCTGAAATGATCGAACTGCTCGTGCCGCAGGCATTCCCGTTTCGCATACTCCGGCCATTTTGCAAAGAAGGTGTGGAGGCAGGTCTTCCCGTTCTCTTCAATGTAGCTAAAAAATGAATCCGGGATCTTCTCGCCATTGTGGTACTCGGTAAACGTCTCGCCGCCCACGCCCCGGTAGAGCGAGACTTTCTTCATGAATACATTGAGCGCCTCGAAAAGGTCCATGGGTTTTTTGTCGCAGGCAAACTGGATCTGCTGATCGATGATATCGTGGATGAGCTGGCCCTGGACGACAAATTTGGAGGTGAAATTCTTGAGATACCGGATTTTTTCCGGATTTACTATTGGATTGGATTTGACGTACGGCGCAATGTACTCGTAATAGTACTGCCGCTGGCACCGGTTCCAGACCCGGTGTTTGGTGAAGGACCACGTGTTGATCGAAAAGAAAAAAGGATCAAGATCCGGCATATTGTTCTGTAGCGATGGTATCCCGAAATAAGTTTCCTTTTCAGGACTAAGGGTTATTGCCTATCGACCTCTTGAAAAATATTGATTGAAAAATAAAATCAAAATCTTTTTCGTCTCTCTCAATAATCACCCACTATGAAATTTTGCCCTGAATGCGGTGCAAAACTTGAGAGCTCACCAAAGTTCTGTCCTGAATGTGGCACAAAATTTATGCAGACAACGGAAGGAGAATCACCCCCCACATCCCTACCGGAACAAGCGGAGTCCGTCCCTTCGCCTTCACTCCAGCCGGCTGCAAACAGTTATGATCTCGGAGTCAGGCTCGAAGAAGTAGTGGAAGCCATATTCAAGGCTGACGGTTACGAGACACAGAGGAGACAGAGAATACAGGGAGCCGCGGGATACCATAACGAGATTGACATTATTGCCACGCGGGGAACTGACAAGGTTGCAATTGAGTGCAAGAATTTCTCGCAACCTGTAGGGATCTCACAAGTCAGGGACTTTGCCGAAAAAATTAGGGATCTCGGGTCCGGGTGGAGAGGCATTTTCGTCGGATATAACGATTTCACGGAGGATGCCGGCCAGTTTGCTGACAGCCGTAATATCGAACAGATCGGGCATGATGAAGTGATGGAGCGATGGTTTGCCCTCTCGGTTGGAAGATCTGTAAAGCAGGGAGAAAGGATCACAATTGAACAGGCTCTCCCGGTCAAGATCGATTTTGTTACCGCAACATCCCTCGATTTTGTCAACAAGGAAAAGGTCGAAGTGAACGATGCGAGGCTAGTCTTCCATCCATATATCCGCTATCCGTATCACTTCAAACGGGTCTTTATCGATCCCGTAAAGGAGAAGCATGTGTTTGACGACCGCGGTGTCATCGTTATTGATCTGCTGAACAATGAGATTGTCAATAATCCTGTCAGGGATAGTGTTGAGGGCTTGGCCCAAAAATTGACCCAGACTCCGACCACAAAGGGCCGACAGGAAAACCAGGGAAGGCTGGCGATCCTCCATGAAGTGATCGATAATACTCCTATCAGTCAGATCACAATAACAATCGGCCAAGATTACCGGGTTACAAAACTAGCTGTAGATTTTGCAAAACGGGACGTGAACCGGAGGGCGCTTGAATACGTCATCGACAAAAACTCTCGAAGAATCGATTATAACGTTGACACGAAATCGATGTTTTCAGAAATACGTAACATCGATTTTGTCCCGGACCGGAAAGATATATCGATCGATATGGGCGAAGTCATCTGTGTTCCGAAATGGATGATCCACTTTAATGCGCTTGGCACGATCTATACCCGGGAAATATTTGCCTGTTCCGGAAAAAAACTTGAGGACACTATCGCCCATTGTCCCCACCATTTCAAACTGGGAATTCTTCAGGTGCGACAGAAAAATTTTGCAGTCTGCGAAAAATGCGGGATTGCTTTCTGTAAAGATCATGGAAGAACCTGCGAAGTCTGCAAGATACATCTCTGCGAGAGACATGCGATTATCTGCAGTTCCTGCAAGAAGGCTTTCTGTGAAGATCATATCTCAAAGAAATGTGAAATCTGCGGTGAATTCGTTTGCGACGAGTGTATTAAAAAATGTCCTCTCTGCGGAAAAGAGGTTGGGAAAGATCATCTTGTGAAATGCGATGTCTGTGGCAAAGAGGTGTGTTCATCGTGTGTGTCAATTTCCGGTTTGATTAAAAAGAAAAGAACCTGTAAGAAGTGTCAATAAATTTTTTGCGTAATGATCATTTCTCTTTCCTCACAATTCAGCTCGATTCTCTTTGGACCCCTCCAAATATAACAGTATCTCACCTAGAACCCAGCCCACATTTGACCTTGAATGGGTACTTTTCCACCCCCAAAATACGCCCGATATGGCCCCGGATTCCTCCCACCCGGCCCCGGAAAACCCCGTAAAACGCCCGGATTTCGGGGCCATCCGGAAGTCGATTATACGGGGCCATATTGCAAAAATATCGCGTATATGACCCTGGATTTTGATCGCCATATCGGCTGTTTTTTCACTTCCGGCATACTTTGGCCCGATCAAAGGGAGATCGGCCACCGGTGGGCCACTATGGCCGTTTCTGAAAAGGGTCGGATTCCGGCGGTTTTACGGGCGTATTTTGACAGAAAAACGGCGATTTGGGGAGATTTTTTACGACGAAGACAGGGTTCCCCTATGGAACGACCTGTTTTTTAATCTCCTCGAATTCGATTGGATTGAAATTTATGACGTTTGGTGCAAAAAGGATCGGCATCTTCGGCTCGTTTGCACGCGGGGAAATTCTAAAATACTGGTATCCTTCAATGGGCAGCAACCATCTCCTCATGTAAGCCCATCGATTCAACTCTGCTGATATGAATTTACCACGGTGACGATGAGGTATACAACGGCAATGAGGAGGACTATCGCGAGAACTAGCGAAAAACCCTGATGGCTGTATGATACTCTTTGTATCGTCATTGAAGAATTGACAAACAGGAATCCAAAGAAGAGTACGGTAAGTACGCCCAGTATCCGGTTCATACGTGGGAATTTGACGAATGCTAGTGCAAGGATAACCGCCGCAAGACTGTTAGCCCCAAGAGCGATTCCGGCCGGAAGTCCGTCAAGTTTAATCCCAAAGAACCAGGTTTCCCAGTTTATGATAAAGGTAAACAGGGTGGCCAGTGCAAAGATGGCGAGAAGCCCGAGCACGCAATACTTCAGGATTTTTTCAGTCTGTGCAATCATGTTTTTGCTTTTCAGAATGGTCACCCCCCTCGTAAAATTTTCAGTCTGATCATAGTTTCGACATATGGAACCGACATGGGTTCTCATCGCCGTTTCAGGAATAACTGTGATTGTTATCAAGAGTAGCCGGTACTGCTCCCATTGTTCTGATCCGTGCCAGTAGCGCTCGTATCGGGACTGAGTGTCGGTTCAGCTGTTCTCGAATGCCAGATGTAGGAATTAAATGATACTTTATAGTAGTGACCGTTATATTCAAAGATCGGCTGGTTGGGGAATTCTTCATATTTGCGTGACAAACTGTAAAACTGGGTCGCCGCACTCTCGTTGCAGTCAAAATACGCAACGGGTCGGGTTCCATCATTCCTCCAGGCCTGAGTATTATAATTTCCACTCTCAAAGTTCTGCCCGAATTCGGGATAGGGTTTGAGATCCTCTTCGGTCAAGGGGACTATGGTATAGTCATAAATGATGGTGCGATTGAATTCCTGAATTTCACAATAAGAATCAAGTTCAGAAGAAGTCTGGTTTTGGGACGATGTTTCGCTGGCCGTTATCTGCCCAGGATGAGTGGATAGTGGAGTTCCTCCGTTCATTGTGCATCCTGCAGCAAGAAGGAAGAGGATCAGTATACCCACAATACGCATTATATTTCTCAATCGTATCTCACATTTCATAGAATAATCTCCGGCCTCTTTCCCCCCATAGTTTCATCGAATAACTTTCCTTGGTATCTCAATGCATTTTTACTTAAGGGCACCCTCTCCTGACGGCTATCTTTGGAGATACCTACATAAAAAAGAAATTTTGTCATGGATAATGACCATATGAGCGGGTGATGAGGTTTCCCGAAGTATCAAACAGTGTCTGGACACTTACATAGCTGACACTTGATCCCGGGGACAAGTGCTGCCATACCAGGTTTGGTTTCTGCCAGTTTCCATTCAGGATCCGGGCCCATTCATCAATTACCGGGTTAGTGGTAGCCGAGAACGTATTTGTTGTTGGTGCCGCTCTCTGACGGTATTCGCTGGAACCCCAAAGTTCCGTAAATGATGTTGTTCCTGCTGCTGCTGTTGCCTGATAGGATTTGACCCATTGGAGCGTGCTCATATCTTCAAAGTTGATGTAATAATATCCCCCACTGAAATAGACATGATATCCATATGTATGGGGAATATCGTTTTTATTGACAGCGAGATAATCGCTCCAAACGGTCCATTGGCTTGGGGAAATTGAAGTACTAGCACCGTTTCTGTATAATGTCGGATATAGTACGATATCTCCACCCTGATTTCGGTCCCGGTATTGTGCGACTATCTCAATTGCTTCATTTGAATTGAACCGGTACTCCCGCTCCTGATAAATATCAAATTGATCTAATGCCGAACCAAGCAGTGTCCAGCTGTACGGGGTAATCTCTCCGATACAATAATCATAATTGGTCGAAGTCAGCCTGTTATAATGCTCTCTGTACTCGAACATCTGAGGGTAGGTCGTTGCCGGACTCGCAATCATACCAGCAGCTGAGCTGTGAACCGGGTAGTTTCCGGTTGCCGCACCACTCTCACTTTCTGCAGATAAAGGTGATACCGGATATTTTTCACTGGGAAATACCTGCAGGGATGTTCCATTAACTTTCAGATGGGCGTTCAGGTCACTGACATTCTCATAATACCTGACGAAATAGTCAGCAGGCAGGGAAATATTTCCATCTTTTGAGTTCTCTGCAAACATCTCATACATTTGTCTTGGCATTCTCACCAGTGCAATATTATCTCCCTGTCCAATCGTATTCTCCGTGTATATGCTGGGATCTTCTTTGGAATTCAGGAATGTTGTTTTCGTGTCCAGATAGGAAACCGGGATGTTGATTATCTCAGAATGTTTGTCCGGATTAAATTTTTCTAGGGATTTTTGTGATATCACAATGTTGATCATATCTGATTCGGGAAGCCACTGAGCCGGCTTTGAATCCTTCAGATAATCTGCTGGAATTTGATGTACTGTTGAATTTACAGATACCCCTTGAACAGTAACGTCCAAAGACCCGTTAGTCTGTTCAGCTGCACTCACCATCGGTACCCTCGTCATCGCCGCCAACAGCAGTGCCAGCAGCATGACGCCAATTTTCAATTTTTTCATGTTCTTTACCTCTGCACTTTTTTGATCAGCTCGGAGGCATGGGAACAAACTTCATATGTCGGGGAGAGAAAACGATCTCATGCCTACGGGCAGGCACGGGTTTATCAAGTGTGCAAGACTGGGGTAAACCCGGGCCTTCGTTTTTGGGACATCCCCCGAGGTCCCCGCTGGTGAGTAAGTGTAACGATAAATATAATGGTTCTAGCCCGTACGTCTACCGGTTTTTCAATCGGTAGACAATTGAACGAGAAAAGTTAAGAGCCGGGTCGTAAAGCCCGTATCGGCCCCGGATTGCCTCCACCCCCGCCAGGAAAACCCCGTAAAACGCCCGGATTCAGGGGCCACCGGAAGTCGGTTATACGGGGCCATTTTGCTAAAATACCGCGTATCTACCCCCTGATTTTGATCGCCATATTGGCCATTTTCCACTTCCGGCATACTTTGGCCCGATCGAAGGGAGATCGGCCACCGGAACGCGATAGCGGCCGTTTCCGGAGGGGGCCGGAATCCGGCGAGTTTAAGAGTGTATTCCGGCGAAAAAACGGTGATTTTGGGACGGTTTCTTACGACGGCAGTCGGTTTCCGGAGGGACGACCCGATGTTACGCCCGGTTCATCGGATTCCTGCGTTCACCGACCTGCTGGCGCCACATTGCGTAATACAACCCCTTCTGGTCAAGAAGACTCGCGTGAGAACCGGTCTCAACAATCTTTCCCTGCTCCAGCACATAGATCACATCCGCGTGCATGATCGTAGACAAACGGTGGGCGATCAACAGGGAGATCTGGTCCCTGCTCGTGGAAATATTCCTGATGGTATTGGTGATATCCTCCTCGGTTAACGAATCCAGTGCAGACGTTGCCTCATCAAAGATCAACAGGCGGGGATGACGCAGGAGAGCCCTCGCAATGGAAATACGCTGCTTCTCACCGCCCGACAAATTCATGCCGCTCTCGCCGATAATCGTATCGATACCCTGGGCAGAACCGGCGAGCAGGTTATCACAGGCCGCCTTGTGCAATGCATCCATGATCTGTTCATCAGTCGCATCCGGCTGGACAAACAGGAGATTCTCTTTAATGGTTCCTGCGAACAACTGGGCATCCTGCGCAACAAAACCAATCTGCCGACGTAACGGGTTGTACCGGATCTGTGACGAGGGGTGACCATTGAAATAGATCTCCCCGCTCACCGGGCTGTATAATCCGAGCAGGAGCTTGACAAGCGTTGACTTGCCGGCACCCGAAGGCCCCACAAATGCAATCGTCTCACCGGTTTTTACCTCAAACGAGATCCCGTCAACGGCATTATAATGTGCGGTCTTATGACGAAACACGACATTGTCAAAACGGATATCATGCAGCTCGTCGATCTCAATCGGATTTTCCACATTTAGTTCAATGGACTTCTGCATCAGTTCATCGAAATAATTCACGGACGCTTCAACCTCATGATAACTGATAATGATACTGCCAAGATCCTGTAAAGGTCCGAAAATGATCGTGGAGATGAACTGCATCGAGATCAATTCCCCGGTGGTAAGGACCTTATGGAAAATCAACCAGAGGAGGATGAACAATATTGACTGTTTGAGGATGGCAAGCGTTCCCCCCTGCAGGAACGTCAGCAGACGAATCCTTTTTACTTTCGTCATCTCCAGATTGAAAATCTGCAGGTTCTGGCCCCATATCCTTCGTATCTCGGGATAGGTCAGGCCAAGACTTTTTACCAGTTCGATGTTCCGGAGGGATTCAGTAATCACTCCCGATATTTTGTACGTTTCAAGATTGATCGAACGTTGCGTCACCTTGATCTGTTTACTTAATAATCCGGTGAGAGAACCGAGCACGGCAATACCGATCACAAAAACCGGTATCAACATCCAGTTCATCGTGATCGAATACGCGATAAGAAAACAGATCCCGACGATAGAAGAGAAGACAACGTTGATGAACAAATTAATGAATATCTGAGTGTCATCCCTCACTTTCTGCAATATCGATAATGTCTCACCGCTCCGTTGTTCCTCGTACTCACTATAGGACAAACGAAGAGTCTGCTGCAATCCGTCATTGAAGATCTGCATGCCGAATTTTTTTACTATCAGTCCTGCGAAATAATCCTGGAACGCGGTTGCAACCTGGGCAAGCACTGCAACAGAGACCGCCACACCCAGCCAGAACAGCACTCCTTTGATCAGTACCTCTTCCGGGCTGTTTCCCGGATTTAAGGCATAATTATCAATAATCATCCCGAAAATAAGCGGATCGACAAGGTTTAACAGCTGACTGATGCCCGCAAGGACGAGTGCGACAACAAGCAGCCATCGATACGGCTTCAGATACTTCCAGAGGACACTCATTTTTGTTGGATATTGATGGTAATCATTGCGCTACCCCGTATAATACTCCCGCATATTCTGTTACCTGGTTCCCTGCATTTCATTACAGAAGGCGGATCCCTGAGAACGGGATATTGGAAGAAGACCGAATAAAGGTATTGTCTGCCGTAGGGTAAAGGCCCGTCCGGTAAGCGTTAAGTCCGGGCAGACCCCCGGGTTATGGAGCAGTACCCCGAAAAGTAAGTTTTATGTATAGGATGACAAAACAGTTTGACTGGCAGCTTTATTCCAGACTATTACACACGAAACTGACTACCATCTCAATGATCCGGGCTGCTAAAATGTTAGTGGAGGAAGGAAAATGAGTAAAATGGTAATGGTCGCATTGTGGTTTTTGGTCGGGCTCTTCCTGCTTATTGGCGGGATCGCGAGTATGGGAACACTCTATGTGACAGGAATCTGCCTGGTAATTGCTGGCCTCCTTGTCATCATATTGGCACTTAAGAAAGCAATGTGGAAGAAACCGGAAATGTCAGCACCGGCGAAATAATCGCAATCTTCTTTTTTTATCCGCTCATTCCGGATGAGTATACCTGCTCAGATCTGCCAGAAGATCTTTTGCCGGCCCGATCCGGCTCTGATGTTTGCGCACCGTGTCAATTATCCGCGCTATGCTTCCACGATTTATTCAGGAGGGGATGGTGCCACTGAAGATGAGATCGGCCCCGGCACGCACAAACGACGTCTCTTAAAAGAGAGGACAAAAGCCAGTTCACTCTTGCGTGAGCGACATGGTCTTTACTTCACGGGCACGCCAAGCCCGGCTCAGCCTCAATACCGGGTGAGCGAGTTATTTCCTGAATACTACCTTCGCAAGAATTTTACCGGTAAAGGTCCTCTCAAGGGTGATCGCATGGCTGTCGCACATCTCGTGGCAGCAGTAGCATTTGATACACTTTTTATACCCGATACGGGGCAGCGTATCGACCACCGCGATGGTTTTTACCGGACAGCTCCGGACACACTTCATGCACCGTATACAGCGATCGGTATGGATTACCGGCCGGGGCGGGTACTCGTTTACCAGCTTAAAGACGAGCCGTAAGAGCCGGTGGGGTTTGCCGCCGCTTTTGCCCTGCCCGAGGTACGTGGAGGGGCACTGGTAGTCCTTTACGATGAACTCCTCGAGGTTGTCTCCGACAAGGGAGATGTCGCTTAAGTCTCCCTTTAAGTATCCCCGCTCGATTGCAGCGGTGATGGTCGGTACACGCAGGGGGTCAAGGGACATGAGCCGGCAGGTGGCAACGTCAATTGCACTGTAATTGCCGGATGCGAGCACGGCCCCGATCTTCCGGGGTGTGCCGGCGTGCGGCCCGTCTCCTTCCATACCCATAACCGCATCCATGACCTGCAGCTTTGGCTTTACGATATCGTTGATGTCGATGATCATCCGCCCGAATGCGACGGGGTCAGGGAGCCGTGCGTGGTACGTGGGCTTGTCCAGTCCCGGGATGACGCCGAAAATGTTCTTTGCCGCACCCGAAAGGTACGTCAGCGAGTGGGTCTTTGCCTTTGAGACAACAACGATGGCATCGCAGTCCAGCGCCGGGCTGATGATCGGGAACCGTTTTATCGTGGTGCTCCCCGGGGTCGATACCTCACGGTACCCCACATCGTAGTTCAGAAGGACGCCGAGATCCTGTGCTATTTTATCGTACCCGGATACCTCGTACGCCTTTTTGAGATTGTTTTCTGAGTAGAGCGAGCCGGAGCCGGGACTGTCGCCCAGTAATACTTCGCAGCCGTGGTCTTTGACAGTACTTCCGAAAGTAACTCTTCGTAGATCATAACTACTGAACAGATCATTTTGGGCAATCTCTTTTTCATCTCAAAATATAATCACACATATAATATGACTGTTCAAGGACCTTCTGACG
>Ga0181535_10003491_pt1 | contig 18203 bp, 17 predicted proteins | sample PEATcosm2014_Bin_44_FD_119774 | JGI IMG/M metagenome (GOLD analysis project Ga0181535, IMG submission 119774) | Peatland microbial communities from MTU Mesocosm Facility, Houghton, MI, USA - PEATcosm2014_Bin17_30_metaG | ecosystem: Environmental > Terrestrial > Soil > Wetlands > Peat | place... | reverse complement strand
CGGGCGATAAGGTGAAGGTCGCCCTCTCCCCTTACGATCTCAACCGCGGACGCATAATTTACCGCGAAAAATAGACTAAACCAAGGAATTTACCCTTTCTTCCTGATCAGGACCCATAGGGCGCCGGAGCCGCCGTCGGTTCTATCTGCCTCGCCGAATCGTCCCGCCAAGGGATGGGCCTCGAGCGCGCGCCTAGCCGCTTTCTTCAGGACGGGCATCCCCGCCGAATGAAGCCCCTTCCCATGAATCAAGAGCACCTTCTCGAGACCCATGCGCGAGGAGCTATCCAGGAAGACCGCTATGGCCGACTCGGCCTCCTCTCCGGTCATCCCATGGAGGTCGAGCGCGGCCTCCGGCTTGAGGGCTGCCAGGCGGCGAGCCTCTCGACTGCGCTCCGCGTCGCCCGCGGCCTCGCCCGATTCCGCGTCCTTGTCGCCGACATCGTGCTCGGCCAGCCAGGCCTCGAGGGCTCCCCGCGCCGCGGCATCGGGGGAAGAAGCGTCGGCTACGGCGCCCTTCCGGGCAAGAGGCGGGCTCGAGTCCCCACGCCCGCGTTTCATCCTCTCCCAATCGTCCAAGATACGACCGAAATCCATCCCTCGCCCCTCAACTTGTACGCTTTGTACGCTGTGCATCGCGCGACGTCCTTACTCCGGCGTTGCCGCGTGCGGCTCGCGCTCGACGCCTCGGCGGCGCTCGGTCCCGATATAAACAAACGAGGCGCCGTCAAGGCAACGGCCAAAGCGGGCCGGGCGAACGAAGGACCTTGCGGCAGGACGAGCCCCGCCCCGCGGTCAAGACCTTCATGCCTCCGTCAGGAGCCGCTGACGTAGGCGCGTGAGGCGGGAAGGTAGGAGATGTATTGCCTGTCGGCGAGGAGGGTATGCTTGAGCGCCCAATCCTTAAGGAAACTGTCGAGCTCCTCGATCGCCTCCGCGTCCCCGCAGTCGATGCGCGCGCGGTAGGCCGTCGCGTCGCGGAGGAGGGACTCGTGCTCCCGCGAGTGGGCGGCGAGCTCGGGATAGCCTCCTCTGCGCATGAATCCTTCCTCGGTCGCGAAGTGGAGCTTCGCGAATTCGATGAGCTCCGCGACGAGGCCAGGGGCGTCGGGACAGGACTCGGGGCGCCATATGGCCATGTCTAGCCTTCCTATGAGGGCGAACAGCTCGACGTGCTGCCCGTCGATCGCCGGCTCGCCCACGGAGTACGCGGGGCGCCAGGAAAAATCGAACACGTTCTTGACCACGGAAAGTCTGCTCTCGAGCTTCTCGCGGAGCCTCCACAGGAGGATGGGCCTCCCTTCGATCGCCTCCGAAGGGACGCGGTACAGCTCTAGGGGCTCGAGCGCGATGGCGTCGAATAGGCAGCGGCCATCAACGAGTATTCCTTCCTCGCCGAAGACGTCCCCGGGCCCGAGAGAGCCGACGGTCCTTCCCCCGGCCGTCACCCGCGCGCGACCGAGGGCGAACAGGCAGAGCGCGGCCTCTTCGCCCTCGATGAGGCTTCGTCCCGCGGGCAGGCGCTCGAGCCGAGCCATGGAAGCTATCGTCTCGAGGGCGCCCCGCCCCCCCTCGAGAGCCATCTCCGAGAAGGGAGGTATCCGCTCGAGGAAGGCCAAGATCCCCTCGGATCCTACCGTCGATCCGATATCGACCGGAGTCCCACCCTCCTCGGCCCGCCCGAGAGCGACCGACGGTAGGACGTTGCCGCGCGCGATGAGGACGTCCTCCTCTCCGAAAAGGGCTACGGTTGTCCTTCCTCCGGGTTCGACCGGGGCCGGGGACGAAGTGTGGCTGAGAAGGATGCGCCCGGATTCGTCCATCGCGAAGTCCGCCGCCGAGCCGTGGATCATGCCGCCTCCGACGTCCACCTTCTTCACGTCGGCCGGCTCGAGGTAGGCGGACTTCGTCCTTGCGGCGAGGTCCGCCGAGACGCCCGGCAGAGAGCGATCCTCGACGATCATCGAGTCGAGGACGGCGAAGGACGCGAGGTCCGCCAGGTGAGCGTAGCTTCGAGAGCCGCCCTCCCCGCGGGCCCGGAAGCGGAAGGTGGTCGTCTCGACGGGATGGGGCGACATGATAGGCAGGACTTCCAGCCCGTCCAGGTCGTTCCACCGGCCCTCCTCGAGGTCTCGGACATTGAAATATCGGCGGAATTCCCTCGCCCCAATTCCCGTCAGCGCGCGGAACTTGGCCTCTACCGATGCGCGCACCCACGGCACCGCGTAGTACGCGAGCCTCCGATCCCTCCGCAGAAGGGCGGTCAGGCCGACGAAATGATCGTCGTGCGCATGAGTGTGGAAGATCCCTCTTAGATCGCCTATTCCGAGCCCGAGAGCTTCGAGGCTCGCCTCGATATCCGGCCCGGCGTCGACGAGGTAAAAATCGCCTCGGAAGCAGACGAGCGAGGCCATGCAGGGCCTGTCCGGATCCCAGCCGTCGCCTTCGCCGATATGGACGACCGAGAAATAGGCTCGAGAGATCGCGCTGCGCGGAAGTTCGTAGGGAAGCTTGCGGTCGCCGGCGCCGGAATGGCCTGGGTCGAGGTCGACGCTCGCCGTCTGTCCCGCGTAAAGGAACTCGTAGCGGTTCTGGCCGATCCTTCGCACGAAGGCTCCGTCGCGAAGCTCGATGGCGTGGCCGTCGAAGACTCGCAGATCCAGCAGCTCCTCCGTCTTCTTGATCGAGCCGAAGGCGAACCAGAGCTTCATTCTCAGGAACTCTTCCGCCCTATCCCGGCCGAGGCCCGCGCCCTCGAGCTCCTCGACCGTGGATAGCCCGTAGTTCCCCGAATAGATATAGCGGCTTTGCGCTTCGACCTGATCGCGCATGCCTATGATCATAGGTCGAATCCCGGTGTTGTTCGGATGCCCGGGGATGATCATCCCCTGGCGATAAAGCATCTGAAGCACGGGAAACTCGCTGAGGTTGCGGAAGCGACCTCCCTGCACCGGCATCTCGGAGAGGAGGATGGCGTTCGGGCCCGTCTCGAAGCGTACCCCGTTCCGCTCGATCTCGCGTATCAGTCCGCCCTTGAAAAGGAATTTGACCGCATTCTCGGGACACCCGCAGAGGATCGAGAGCCCGGTTTCCGGTATCTCGACCACGGACATCCCGTTCGCGAGAACCGTCTTGGTCATCGATCCCCCGCTCGCGATTCTCGATTACGCCTTCTTCATCCAGCCCCGCGTATCGGCGACCGCTCCGTACTGTATGCCTTTGAGCTCGCGCCCGAGCGCCGCGGTGAGCTCGCCGGCCTTTTCGCCGAATGACACTTTCCTGCCGAGGTGGGTGACGGACTCGACAAAGGTGACGCCCGCCGCGGTACCGGTGAAGAAGACCTCCCTAGCGTCGGCGAGGACCTCCTCGATGGCAATCCGGCGCTCCGTGACCTTGACGCCCCGGGAGCGGGCGAGCTCGACGACGCTCTTTCGCGTTATGCCGGGGAGCACCGTGTCGCCGAGCTCCGGCGTGACGAGCTCGCCCGACTTCAGGTAGAAGAAGGCGTTGCAGGAGGAGCCCTCCTCGACGTAGCGGCGCTCGCGCGCATCGAGGAAGAGAACCTCCATATAGCCCGCGTTCTCCGCCTCCTTCTTCGCCAGGGCGGAGATGACGTAATTGGCGTCGCACTTGATCCAGCCGGTACCGTTGGGCGTCGCCCGAATGCGCCCGGAAGTGATCGCGGAGGAAGAACCCGGCTTGAAGTAGGAGCCCACGGGATTGGCGACGATGAATACGCTCGGCCTCTCGGAGATGCCGACGCCGATCCCGCCTTCGGCGTACGAGAATGGCCTCAGGTAGACCGCGCTCGCGTCGGCGAAGCCTCCCCGCTCCCATTCGGCTTCGTATGGGGGCCTGAAGCCCAGGGCCGCATTGCGCGCCGTAACCTCGAGGCAGGCGCGAAGGAACAGATCCTCGGGAAAGCCCGGCATCCCGAGGCCCTTCATCGATCTCGCGAAGCGCGCGGCATTCTCGTCGGGGCGGAATAGCCTGATCTCGCCTCCCGTCCGGGGTCCCTTCTGGGGAAAGGCCTTGAGGCCCTCGAAGCAGCCCATGCCGTATTGAGTCGTATAGTTGACGAGGGGGACTCCGGCGAACTCGTTGCGCCGCTCGTTGAGCTCGCCGAGCTCCCTGGCGGATAGGGCCGCCTCCTCGGCGGGCGTCAAATGCGGCTGTTCGACGTAATCCTCTCTCCAGGCTTCGCCGTCGAAGCGCGCGCGATAGGCGATCGGATAGAGCGCCAGGGAAAAACCCATGCTTCCCTCCCTAATATGGCTACTTTATCGCCTAGCCGCGCCGATGCGCAAGCCGGCCCCGTTGCCGCGGAGCGCGAGATCAGTTACTGTTGGGCCGAAGACGGGGAGAGCTATGCAAGGCCGCACGCGCTACGTCCCGCTAAACGTCCGGTGGTTCAACAGACTGATCCGCGGTACCTATGGCCTCTGGGTTCACCTGTTTTTCAGGGTCGAAGGCAGGAATACCCAGGCCGCCAAGGCACTCAAACCTCCGTACGTCCTCGTCTCGAACCACGTCACGGTCCTCGATCCCTTCATCCTGAGCACCTTTCTCCGCGAGCCCGTCTATTGGATAACGAGCGACGGCAACATGCGCAGCCGCCTCATCCGGGCGCTCCTCAGGCTGGTCGGCTCGATCCCCAAGTCCAAATCCATCCCCGACATAGAGACGGTCAACTGGACCGTCGAGGTCATCCGGAGGCGCGGAGGCGTCGTCGGGATATTCCCCGAGGGTCAGCAGACCTGGGACGGGACCACTCTCCCCCTCGTCCCTTCGACGGCCAAGCTCCTGAAGCTCCTCAAGGTGCCCGTGCTCGCCGCCGTCATCAAAGGCGGCTACTCATCGCTTCCGCGCTGGACCAATGCGCGTCGACGCGGCCGCATGGAGGTGGAGTTCAAGCTCGCATTCGCGCCAGAGGAGCTCAAGCGCCTGGACGTCGCCGAGATAAGATCGAGACTCGAAATCGCGCTCGCCCATGACGAGGCCGCCTGGGAAGAGAAGGCGCGCGTTCCTTTCGAGGCCCTGAGGCGCGCGGAGCACGTCGAGCTGGGATTGTTCATGTGCCCGCGTTGCGAGGCGCTGGGAGAGCTTCGAAGCTCGGGGGCCCGCCTCAATTGCCTGGCCTGCGGAATAGCGCTCAAGCTCGACGCCTTCGGGCGCATCAGGCCCCGGAAGGGCGAAGCGCCGGTCTTCACGACTATCAGGGATTGGGACCGATGGCAGGCGATCGCCTTCGAGCTTCGAATCAGAGGGGATGCGGCCGCGCGCCCCGATCGGCCCATCTTCTCCGATCCCGGGGCCCTGATCCTGCGCGGGCGAAAGATGAACCCCCTGCGACGGCTGCGATCCGGAACCTTGATCCTCTATCCCGACCGCGTCGAGCTGGCGACCTTCCTCGGCGAGCGCCTGCGCTTCCCGATAGCCGACATCGAAGGGATCAGCGTGCTCAAGCGCAGCACGCTCGAGTTCTACGTCGGCAAGATCCTCTATCAAACGCGCTTCGCGCTGAGCTCGGCCTCGGCGAGAAAATGGTCGGCGGCCGTCGAGATCCTCGCCCAATGGGCGGCCAAACCCGAAGAAGCGACGAAATGAGCGGCTCGTACGCACCATATGGCGAGTTCGGCCTGTCTAAAAGTTCGTTAGGAGCCCATTAGATGATCATCTGCAGCGAATGCGGCGCGGAAGCCGATGGAGGGACGACCTGTCCCCGCTGCGGCGCCGCCCTCCCGGCCGACCGCCGGGACAAGCCCCTCGCCCTTGCCTCCGCTATACTGGGTGCTGGCTGCGGCTTGGCCGCGTCGGTCGACCTCATAGTCGATTACGCCACGAACGGCGCTCTCGGCTGGTCCCTGATCGGAGCCGCATCCTCGGCGATCGCCTGGATCCTCATCGGCTTTCCCATGCTCGTCTATCGAAGGCCGAGGCTCTTCCTCCCGGTGATGGGCGCCGCCTCGCTCCTTTACCTCTGGTCGCTGGATGAGCTGACTGGGGCTTCGGGCTGGTTCCTCTCCCTCGCCCTGCCCATCGGTCTCGCGGCGATGGCGTCCGGAGCGCTTTCCACCCTGCTTTGCCTAAGGGCGAAGCGGCGCGGTCCAAATATAGCGGCATTCGTCCTCTTCGGCTCCGCCCTTGCCTGCCTCTTCGTCGACGGTATCCTGTCGCTTTATTCACGAGGCGACCTCTCCTTTTCCTGGTCGGCCGTCGTCGCGGCCTCCGCCCTTCCGGTGGGCTTCCTCCTTCTCGGCATTCAACAGCGGCTCAGGCAGCCGGATTAGCCTTCCTTCGCGAACTCGTCGAGCAGGTAGCGAGCCACGCTCCCCTTGGGCGGCATCTCGGGGAGCTCCGCCGGCAGGCACCAGCGGAGCTCCCCTATCTCGACTCCGTCGGGCCTGGCCTCGCCCGAGGCCCACTCGGCCCTGAAGGCGACCATGAGAGAATCAGGAAAGGGCCAGGGCTGCGACTTTATATAGCGTAAATTCCGTATCTCGATTCCCGCTTCTTCCCGGACCTCGCGCGCCGCCGCCTCTTCCAGCGTCTCGCCGGCTTCTACGAAGCCAGCGACGAGACCGAAAAAGCCCGGCCGGAAGCGCGCATTGTGGGCGAGCAAGGCACGCTTCCCCTTGCGAACGAGCACGATGACCGCAGGCGATATCCGAGGGAAATGGGCGCGGCCGCATATCGAGCATTTGCGGCTCCCGGGGTCCGTACCATCCGTCTCTTCGTCTTCAAGGGGAGAGCCGCAGGCGCCGCAGAACCGCGCAGTCTCGAGCCAGCGCAGAAGGGCCATGCCGCGCAATGCGGGCTTGATAGCCTCGGGACTCCGTTCGGCGAGCGCCTCCCGAAGCGGCATCCGTCGAAGGCCGAGGGCAACGGCGGCCCCGGCCCCCGCCTCGTCGAGCATGAACGCCGCGTAGCGCACGCCGTCCTGCTCGAAGTCCCTGCGGCCAAGGACTCCGGAATCGCCTGCCTCGGGCGGAGCGTCCAGGACATCATCGGAACTGGCTGGGAGGAGGATGTCCTGTCCGGAGAAAAGCAATCGTCTCATCCTACGACCCGCTCATTCGGTTAGGCCCTTGGTTTTCAACAGGTCGAAGACTTTCTGGCGTTCGGGAAGATCGGGTTCCGCGAGAAGGGCGGAGGCCGCGTCCTTGTCGGAGAAGCCGGCGTCAAGCGCGACTTTGAGGGCAGCTAGGCCTTTCTCGGCGTCATCCGCGACCACGAGCCGAAGGCGCGCGAGGGAGAAGGCTGCGGCGGCCCTTTTGGGGTCCGCCTTGAGGGCCGCTTCGAGCGCGTCCATCGCCTCCGAGAAGCGCCTCGTCTTCTCGTAGAGCTGGCTCATCCGCACGAGCGCATCCGCGTCCGTCTTGCCGAGGGTCTTGGCCTTCTCGTAGGCCGCGAGGGCCGAGGCATCCGACTCGTCCAGGGTCGCCGCTCCTCCCTCAGCTGCCGCGGGCGCCTTCGCGACCGCGGCAGCGTTCGAGGCGCGTCGATCGATCGCCCGCCCGAGAAGGAGAAATGCCTGCCCGTCGTCCGGCTTGGCGGAAGTAAGGCGCTCGAGATCGGCAATGGCCGCGGATGCGTCGCCCGAAGCGAGCTCGAGGAGGGCGGCGTTGTACACGGCGTCGGGCGCGTAGGCGTCGAGTGCCAGCAGTTCGCGATACGCGGCAAGGGCGGCTTTAGCGTCGCCTTTCTTATAGAACGCATAGGCGCGGGCCGCGATAATGTCGACGTTGTCGGGATCGCGCGCGGCGAGGATATCCAGGACCTTGAGAGCCCTGTCGTAATCGCCCGACTCGGTAAGGGCGCGCGCCAGGTTATAGGACGCCCCGGCGAAGGATGGATCGAGGGTCAGGGCATGGGAATAGGCCTGCCCGGCCTTTTTCCAGTCGCCCTTCTCGAGCCAGGCGTTTCCGAGATCGAACCACTCCTGCGCGACCGGGCTCGGGCCGGTCGACGCGCATGACGCGAGGCCGAGCAGCATCGAGGCGCCGATCAGGATCGCGATGAAGGCACAGTTCTTTCGCTTCCGCTTCATCTGCCTCAATCCATCCTGGTCGGAACGAGGGGCATGAGGAGAATATCAAGATCCTGGGCGACCTGGAGCTCCTCCAGCTCCCGCCTGAGCGCGCCGATCGCGACGCCCTGGCCGAGGACCACGCTCGCCTTCATCCTGAAGAGTGGGGCGCCCGTCAGCGGCGCCCGCTCCGTCCTCGTCTCGAGGTCCTCGATGTTTATGCCGTGTCTCCGCAGCACGGCGCTCACGGAGTGCACTATACCCCTTCCGTCGAGGGAGACGGTCTCGAGTACGTAGGGCCTCCCGCGCGCGGAGACCGAGCTATCGCGCGTGGGACTTTCGCGAGTGCGCTCGACTCCGAGTTTGAGCGAGAGCCGGACCTCGATATCCTTGGTCCGGGCGGTTAGGGCATCCAACGCCCGGGACTCCATGGAGACGAGCATGATCACGGCGAACTCGCCGCCCAGGACGGCCATCTTGCTCGCTTCGATGTTGCCTCCGCTATCGGACACGATGCCCGAGAGGTCGTCGACTATGCCCACTCTGTCGGCGCCTATGGCTGAAAATACCGCGTATGCTTTGCCCATGGGACCATTGTGCCATGTATCGCCAAGTGAGGCAATCGCTTGGCTGCAGGATGAGGCCTGCCAAGAGGTTCTCATTGTTTTAGGAGGACAAGGGCAACTCCTCATGCTAAAATCCTTCTACCATGAAACGCGCGACAATCGCACTATCCGTTTTAGCCCTGACCGCCTCGTTCTGCCTGCTCCTTCCCGGATGCGATCCGTCGGGCGGGAAGCCGCGTATCGGCGTCGCCGTGTTCAGCGTCGACGACAGCTTCGTAGGGGCCGCCAGGCGCGCCCTCGAGACAGAGTCGACGGGCAAGGCGGTACTCTCCGTCCTGGACGGCCAGAACCAGCAGACGATCCAGAACGAGCAGGTCGACGCCCTCCTCCTCGATAAGGCGAAGGCGATCATCGTGAATCCCGTCGACCTTTCCGTCGTCGGTTCCCTGGTGTTCAAGGCCAAGGCGGCCGACGTACCGGTCGTCTTCTTCAGCCGGGACCCCTCGACGGTCGCCATCAATATGTGGGACAAGGCCTATTTCGTAGGCGTAAAGACCGAGGAGGCGGACGCCCTCCAAGTCCAGATCCTCGCGGACTACTGGAAGGCCCATCCCGAGGCCGACAGGGACCAGGACGGAAAGATCGAGTATGTCCTCATCAGGGGCGACTCAAACCACGAGGCTTCGCTTGTCAGCGACGCTAACAGGCAGAAGGCCTTCGACGCGGCCGGCCTCAAGGCCGTAAAGCTCACCGAGGTGAGCGCCAATTGGACGAGAGTCGAGGCCCAGCAGAAAATGGCCGTCGTAATCGCGGCTATCGGCGCCAAACGAATAGAGGCAGTGCTCTGCGCGAACGACGAGATGGCCCTCGGCGCCATCGAGGCGCTGAAAGTAGCCGGCTATTTCAAGGGGAGCGGGGGCGACTATGTGCCCGTAGTCGGAGTCGACGGCACTCGCTTCGCCCTCGACGCGATCTCGGACGGCAGCCTCCTAGGCACGGTGCGTGGCGACGCCGCCAGCCAGGGCAGGGCCGCCTTCGACCTCGCCTACGCCCTCGCCATGGGCAACGATCCGGGTGCCGCCGGCTGGGCGCTATCGGACTCCAAGTACGCGTTCGTCCCCTACCAGAAGGTGACTCGCGATAATCTCAAGGATTTCCAGAACCAGTGATTTCGAAGAGGATCGAGCGAGCGGGGGTTCGATGAAGCGCTTTTCTTGCCCGCGGGGCACGCGCAATAATATTATTTAACCATGAACACCAACCTCGGGGGCGTCGCCGGCCACCTGGCCAAACCCAGCGGGAAAGGCCCCTGGCCCGCGCTAATAGTAATTCACGAATGGTGGGGGCTCGACGAGCAGACGCGCCGCATCGCGGACCGATTCGCGGAAAAGGGATACCTCGCCTTCGCGCCCGACCTGTTCGGCGGCGAGCTTGCCGCTTTGGGGGACAACGCTAAGGCGACCGGCCTCGTCCAGAAATACGCGACCGGGTCCGATAAAAGCCTATGCGCCGTCTACGATGCAATTAGAAAGCTTCCCGATGCCGGGGCAAAGGTCGGCAGCGTGGGCTTCTGCTTCGGCGGGAGGATGTCTCTCCTCCTCGGGATCAATCGTCCCCTGGACGCCGTGTGCACTTTCTACGGCGGCGGCATGCAGACGCTATTCGGCGACTTACACAGGCTCAGGGCGCCCGTCCTCGGGCTTTTCGGCGACGCCGACCTTTCGATCCCCGCGGGTACGATCGAGAAGTTCGACCAGCTGCTGGGCGAGAACGGGAACGTCCACGAGATTAAAGTGTACGCCGACTCGGGGCATGCCTTCTTCCGCGATTCCGATCCCCAATCGTACCGGCCAACAGCGAGCGCGGACGCATGGGTCAAGGCGACGGGCTTCTTCGCCGCCCATCTGCGATAGCGGGCGCGTCGCCGCATGGCGGGTGCCGCTCGCGAGTCCGAAGCGCGTCGGAAGGCTCCGAAAGGCGCCCTTTCGCGAGATTTCGCGGCGCGCGCGATGGTTCGGCAGTTCGTCGTCTTCGGGACGCCGGACACTGCGAAAGCGTTTTTCCAATCGCTGCGCTACTGGGTATTCGCCTACCCTCTCGGCGCGAATCGGGTCATCGTGTCCGTCTACGTGCCGGCCCTTCTGGTGAGCAGCGTTATGATTTTCATGCTTCTACTAAGTCCCGACCGCTCCCCGTTCGGCGGAGCGGTGAGGAAGTGAAACCGATCCTATCCCGATGCGAGGAGCTAAAGGCATGAAAGCGATCATGGTCAGGGAGTACGGAGATCCGGAGGTAATGAAGATCGACGAGACGCCGAGCCCGATCCCGGGAGCCGGGCAGGTCGTCGTCCGCATCCTCGGAGCCGGGGTCAACCCCGCCGACACTTATTCTCGAAGCGGCAACTACGCCAACAAGCCTCCGCTGCCATTCACCCCGGGGACGGACGGGGCGGGCCTTATCGATTCCGTGGGACCGGGCGTAACGCTCGCGAAGCCCGGCGATCGCGTCTACCTCGCCCGCAGCCTGAGCGGTACCTACGCCGAATACGCACTTGCCCTCGAGTCCCAGGTTCATCCGCTCCCCGAGCGGATATCCTTCTCCCAAGGCGCAGGCGTCTACGTACCCTACGCCACGGCCTATCGTGCGCTGACGCAATTGGCGCGAGCGCGCGCAGGCGAGACGATCCTCGTCCACGGAGCGAGCGGCGGGGTCGGCATCGCGGCTCTGCAGTTCGCCAATGCGGCAGGCCTGCGGGTCATCGGGACGGCGGGCAGCGCCAAGGGACGCGAACTGGTCTTGCGCGAGGGTGCGCATCACGCGCTGGACCACGGCGATAAAGGCTACCGGGACGAGGCCATGCGCCTGACCGGCGGGAAAGGAGTGGATGTCATCCTGGAGATGGTCGCCAACGTCAATCTCGGGGCCGACCTGCAGATGCTCGCGCGCCGGGGACGCGTCGTAGTCATCGGCAGCCGCGGCGAGACGAGCGTCAATCCTCGCGACCTGATGTCCAAGGATGCCGCGGTCCTGGGGATGCTCCTGTGGAACATACCGGACGAGGAGGCGACCAGCGCTCACGCCGCCATCGCCGCGGGACTTCGGAGCGGCTTTTTACGGCCGGTGGTCGGCGCCGAGCTGCCCCTGGTCCAGGCCCCCCAGGCGCACCGCAGAGTCATGGAACCAGGCGCCTACGGGAAGATCGTATTGCTGCCGTAGCCTGCGCGAGGTCCCGGCGAGAACGCGCGTTCGATGAAGGGTAGAAGCGGATCGGGGGGAGCGGCGACTCGTACGGCCCCGACCGCGCTCCCCCTTCCGCCGCTATCTCCTGAGCACCGTCGCCTCGATCGTGCGCAGCTGGGATCGGTAGAGCCCCGTGACGTTTGAGCCGTAGTCCGCGATGAGCTGAAGGATGTCGCGCGGCCTCTCGTCCTCGTCGCGGCCGTTGATGCGGTCGCCTGCGTCGCCGAGGCCCGGCATGATGTAGGCGCGCTCGTTGAGCATCGGATCCATCCATAGCGTGTACACGGTCGCGTGCTCGACGGCGCGCGTTATACGCAAGGCCCCCTTGAGGGCGGAAATGACGTTGAGGCACTTCACGGATTTCGGCTTTATGCCGAGGTCGAGGAGGTACCGCACGACGGTGACCATGCTCCCGCCGGTGGCGTTCATCGGGTCCGCGAATATGAGGTCCTTGCCGTCGAGCTCGTCCGGCTTGAAGTAGGAGCGCTCGAGATCCATGATGTATTCCATGTCCATCTCGCTCTTCGAGTCGTCGCGCTTGATCTTGAACAGGGCGAAGGGCGTCACGTAGCCGGATGAGGAGTACTCCTGGATCTCCTTGGACATGATTATCGACGGGAGGAGGGCGCCTCGGAGCATGACGCACATCACCGAGCTCTCGATCGCGGCGTCGACGTTGGGGATCTTGTGCACGGCGTAATTCTGGACGGGGACGTTCACCGGCGTCTTGACGATTAGGTGGTTCTTGTCAGGACGGGGAGCGCCCGAGGCCGAGGGGCCCGAGGCCCCGAAGGCCAGGTTGAACAGGAGCTCGTAGGCCCGCTGAATGTAGTAGACGAACTCCTGGCGGCCCGTCCGCACGTCGCGCAGCTTGGCGATGAGGCGGCTCGCCTCGCCGTGGCTCTCGGGCGGAGTGACGAAAGAGTAGACCTGGATGCCCTTCTCGTCCCGGCAGATATCCTGCATCAGGGAGCCCATGTCGTTGTAGAGGCCGATGAGGCGCTGCTCTTCCTTCCGCCGCTCGCCGTCGGTGGCCGCGTTGGAGAGAATGTCGAAGGAGGCCATGGCCTCCCGGAATCTGGCGTCCATCCGGGAGAGGGAGGCCTTGTCGGCCGCGGTGAAGAACCCGTCGAGGTCCTTCGCTTTCAATACGATCTTGCTCATTTCTTGATTATCTCGCCGAAGCTGCCGTTGCCGATGCCCACGGCGTTGCCCTCGTCGAAGTCGAGATGGCACTCGAGCGCGTAGATCGAGCTGACGCGGCAGACTACGTTATCGAAGACGGCGCCGCGCTCCCCGGGGACTCGAAGTCCGACGAGTTCCTTGTCCCGTACGCCGTAGCGCGCCGCCGCCTCGGGATCGAAGTGGATGTGGCGCTTGGCGACGATGAGGCCGCGCTCCTTCTTCAAGGTACCGGCGGGGCCGACTATCTCCATAGGGAAAGAGCCGTCAAGCTGGCCGGACTCGCGCGTCGGGCAGCCGGGCACGCCAAGCTTGAACTGGTCGCTTGCGAGGATTTCGCACTGAGTCTCCTTGCGCACGGGGCCGAGGATGCGAACGCCATCGAACTGTCCCTTCGGACCCTTGATGGTCACCGTCTCGGCGCAGGCGAACTGGCCGGGCTGGATGAGGTCCTTGGTCTTTGTCAGTTGGTGCCCCTTTCCGAACAGGGCCTCGAGGTCCTCCTTCGAGACATGGATGTGGCGGTTGGACAGATTGATGAGCACGCGGGTTTCGGGCATGGAAAACCTCCTGGAGTATCCGTAAATCGTGGCGCTGATTTGTAAGCGGGATACGGCCAAGAATAATCGGCTCAGGCGACTAGGGTCAAGCGCTCGATATGGAGGCGAATGCGCTTTTCAGGCCGAAAGGCCCCTTCGTCGACGATGCCCTGGAGCCGGTCGGCTTGGTACCATTCGTCGGATTCCCGGATCAGGGCCCCGCCAGGTAGCCTGGCAGCTCGACCAGGCCGTGGACGCGAGGCAATCCTTCGTCGGCGAAGCGGTCCGCCTCGTCGACGAGGAGGCCCCGGCCGCCGAGATCGAGAAAGGCGCGTACGTATTTGGGCATATCGTCCACGAAGAGCGTCTCCTCGATTTCCACCCCTGAGGCTTCGCACGCCCTGCGATAGGCCTCGGCATGGGGCTTGCCCCGAAGAGCGTTGAAGCGAATGTCATAGACGGCCGCGAATCGGTCGGACAAGCCGAGCTTGCGCAGGACGCGATAAGCGTGCTCCGAAGGGCTATTTGTGAGGACGGCTTTGGGCAGATCCACGGCGTCGAGGGCGCGCAGCAGCTGGGGGTCGGGCTCCAGGCAGTACTCCTCGCCCTCGGGATGAACGGCGGCAAAGAAGGATTCCGGGTCGGTGAATCCCTGCTCTACCGTAAGCCACTCGAGCGTAGTGCCGTAATTCTTCGCCCTCTCGCGGCGTAGGGCCAAGGCCGCTCGAGTCGATATCCCCAAGTAGCGCGCTACGTAGCCGTTCATGCGCTCGACGATATCGCGGTCCATGCCCCGCGATTCGGGATAGAGGGTATTGTCGAGGTCGAGGAGGAGAAGGCGGAGCATGAAGCTTAATAGCATGTCCGAACGCCGAGGGGCAACCGGGCGATGATTGACAGCCTCCTCGCGCGGGCCGGATACTCCTCGGCGTGCCGACGAGGAACTTGGTCTACGAAGCCCTCGCCCTCCGCGCGAGGGAAAGCCCGGGGGGTTCGAGAATACTCACCCTGATGACCGCCGAAGCCGGACTCGTCGACGTTTTCGTCTTCGGTGGACCCAAGTCCAAACTGCGCTCCCTAGCCTCGCCCTATGCGTCCGGCAGGGCCTTCGTCTACCTGGACCCGGTCAAGGACTTCCAGAAGCTCTCCGATTTCGAGGTCAGGGACTCGTATCCGGCGCTGCGAGACGATCTCGAGCGTCTTTGGTCGGCCGGCCTCGTCGCCGAACTCCTCATAAAGACCTCGGGCGGCGGCGGCGACTTCCCCCTCGTACTCGATCTCGCCACCGGCTGCCTCGCGGTCTTGGACCGCTTAGGCGAAAACGCCGCGGGTGGAGGCGGCGCGGCGCGACCAATCCTCGCCTTCGTCTGGCGCCTGCTTTCCCTCATCGGCGTCGGACCCGACCCAAGCGCCTGCTCCCTCTGCGGATCGGCCATCCGGCCCGCTTCCGGCGGCGCCTATTCCTTCGTCCGGGAGGGCTTCCTCTGCCCGGGCTGCGCCGCGCGCGAAGTCAATGCCTCTCGACCGGAGGGAGAGTCCGCCGATCTCGGGTCCAATCAGGGCGACGCCTCGCGCTTCATCGGTACTGGAGGTCGAATATTGCGCCTGGGACCGGATGTCTTCCACTGGCTGGAGCGCGCCTCGGCCTTGCCCTTCTCCGAGGCGGCACGAGCGAAGATAGCGCCCGACTGCCTCGACTCGCTCAAGGTCCTGGTATTCGGCCTGGCCCGCCGCGCCGCGGAGGCTCCCCTGGCGTCATTCTCGCACGGGGCCGGGCTGCTGTGAGGTGCTTCATAGCCTTGCCCCTCCCCGAAGCCGCGCGTGAAGAACTGGCGCGTGCCGCTGCGACTTATCGCCGAAGCGTCCGGAGCGGCATATCCTCGACGCCGAGACTCACGGCGACGAAGCGCGCTCGGGAACCCAAGCTGGCTTGGGCGAGGCCCGAAGGCTATCACGTCACCCTCGCCTTCCTGGGCGAGATCGAGGGCCGGTCGGTCGAAGTAGCCGCATCGTCCCTCGATGCCGCCGCGAACTTCGGGGATGTCCCCTTCTCCTTCGCCGGATTGAGCGGCTTCCCCTCGAAAGCCCGATGGCGCGTCCTGATCGCCGAAATCGACGACGCGGGAAGCTTGCGCGAGCTCCGTCGCCGCCTCGATGAGGCGCTTGCCATGGGCGCGACGAAGGCGGGTATCTCTCCCCTCGTCGCGGGGCCGCACGGCGGACGGGCTTTTTCGGCGCACGCGACTATCGCCCGGCTCGTTTCCGGCGTCGGGAGGCTTTCCGCCCCGTCCCTCGAGGAAGTCCGGCCGGAGGGGGCATGGACTTTTAAACGCTGCGTCCTGTACAGATCCGAGCTTCGGAGCTCGGGAGCAGTGTATACTGAACTGCGGGACGTAGAGCTTTAGCAGGAGTTCGAGGCTCGCTGCGGGTTTCGTCGACCTTTCCGTGAAGGCCGACTTCGTCTTGAATCGCGCAGCCCGACCCTGCGCGTTGAGTCTAGGCTGAGAGGGATAGCCATGCGCGCAGTCGACATCATCATGAAGAAGCGGGATGGAGCCGAGCTTTCCCGCGAGGAGATCGCCACCCTAATCGACGGCTACGTTTCGGGCTCCGTTCCCGATTACCAGGTCTCGGCCTGGGCCATGGCGGTCTTCTTCAAGGGAATGAGCGCCCACGAAACCGCCGACCTCACCGACGTAATGCTCCGCTCGGGCAAGGTCATGGACCTCTCGGGGATAACGGGCCCCTTCGTCGACAAGCACTCGACGGGAGGCGTCGGCGACAAGGTATCCCTGGTCCTCGCTCCGATGGTCGCGGCCTGCGGCATCAAGGTGCCGATGATGTCGGGCAGGGCGCTCGGCCATACGGGCGGAACCCTCGACAAGCTCGAGTCCATACCCGGCTACCGCACCGGCCTATCCGAGGCCGAGTTCCGCGAGTTCATCCGCCGGGACGGCTTCGCGATGACCGGCCAGACCTCGGAGACGGTGCCCGCGGACAAGAAACTCTACGCCCTACGCGACGTCACCGCGACGGTCGAGTCCATTCCTCTGATCACTGCCTCGATCCTTTCGAAGAAAGTGGCCGAAGGCGCCGAGGCAATCGTCTTCGACGTCAAGGCCGGCCCCGGCGCCTTCATGAAGACGGCGGAAACGGCCGAGGCGCTCGCGCAAAGCCTCGTGAGCACGGGCACCGCCATGGGCAAGCGGATCGTCGGCGTCATAACCGACATGGCCGAGCCTCTCGGGCTCAAGGTCGGCAACTTCCTCGAGGTCGAGGAGAGTCTCGACTGCCTCGAGGGCGCGGGACCCGGCGATCTCATGGAAGTGACCTATCGCCTGGGCGCCTGGATGCTCGTCGCGGGTGGAGCGGCGAAGACCGTGCAGGAAGGGGAGCGGCGATGCCGCGATGCGATCAGGCTCGGCATCGCGCGCGACCTTTTCCTGGCCAATGTCCGCAGTCAGGGCGGCAGGATCGATCGTCTCTTCGAGCTCCGCGGCCGATGGCGGGCGAAGGATTCCTATGAGATACTCGCTCCGGTGTCCGGCTACATAGCCGGCATCGACGCCTACAAGATCGGTCTCGCGGGAGTGTACCTGGGCGTCGGGCGCGATCGGACCACCGATCCCGTATACCCCGACGTCGGCTTCGTTTTCAAGAAGAAGGCCGGCCACGAGGTCACGGCAGGCGAGCACGTCTGCACGGTGTACGGCAAGGATGCGGCGGCGATCGAGACGGCCCTGCCCCTGGCCGTCTCGGCATTCGCGATCTCCCCCTCCCCGCCCGAAGCCCGACCCCTCATCATAAAGGAAATAAGCGCATTATGAAGGCATCCGAATGAATTGGAACAAAAAGGAGGTCTCGCCCCAATCGGTCAAGGAGCTGTCGACCCGCTACGGCCTCGACCTCCTCACGGCCTCGATCCTCGCGCGACGCGGCATCACCGATCCGGCCGAGCTCCTCTACTATCTCGAGGACGATCCACGCTACCTGCGCAACCCCTTCCTGTTCGTTCAGATGGAAGACGCGGTCGACCGCATCCTCCTCGCCGCCGACGACGGAGAGAAGGTCCTCGTCTTCGGCGACCGCGACGCGGACGGCGTAACGAGCACCGTCCTCATGGTCGAGTCGCTTCGCGAGGCGGGAATCGAGGCAGTCTGGCGCGTTCCCCTCGCGAGGGAGGCATACGGTCTCTCCGTCGCGGTCGTCGAGGAGTTCGCGGCCGCCGGCGGTACGCTGATTCTTACCGTGGACTGCGGCATATCCAACCACGCCGAGATAGAGCGCGCCGCCGAGCTCGGCGTCGACGTCATCGTGGCGGATCACCATCGGCTCCAGGCCGGCGACCCTCCTCCCGCCCTCGCCGTAATCGACCCCAAGTTGCCGGATTCGGGCTACCCCTTCCGCGATCTCGCCGGCTGCGGCGTCGTCTACAAGCTCGCCTCCGCCCTCAAGCTCGCCCGAACCGGCATCTACAAGCAGCAGATCGCCCTGCTCAACGTAAGGCCCGTCAACGAGGCATACGCGGTGGAGGCGGTGCGGCTTTCCAACCTCGTCGAGACGGGGAGGATGAGCGAGACCATAGTCCCCGGCATGCTGGACCTGGGGCGCACGCGCCTCGTGCCCTTCCTACAGGACAGGCAGATCT
>Ga0181535_10003490_pt1 | contig 18204 bp, 15 predicted proteins | sample PEATcosm2014_Bin_44_FD_119774 | JGI IMG/M metagenome (GOLD analysis project Ga0181535, IMG submission 119774) | Peatland microbial communities from MTU Mesocosm Facility, Houghton, MI, USA - PEATcosm2014_Bin17_30_metaG | ecosystem: Environmental > Terrestrial > Soil > Wetlands > Peat | place... | reverse complement strand
GTGGTGGTCGTGGGTGGCGGTAACTCTGCCGGGCAGGCCTCCATCTTCTTGAGCCAGAGCGGGTGTCCCGTGACCCTCGTCATCCGCGGATCGGATCTGAACAAGGGGATGTCGCGCTATCTGACTGAACGCATCGAGGCAGATCCTCACATCACTCTTCGAACGCGCACGACCGTTGTCGCCCTGGAAGGCGACGAGACTCTCCGGGCTCTCCGTCTCGAGGGACCCGACGGCGAGACCCTCGTCGAATGCGCCGGATTGTTCTCCTTCATCGGAGCCGATCCTTCGTCCGGCTGGTTGTCCGGTTGCGCAGCGCTCGATGAACGAGGCTTTCTGCTCACCGACCTTTCGCTCGCCTCCGACCAGCTCGACCAGGACTGGGAGACGCTGGGGCGGCTCCCGTTGCCGTTCGAAACCAGCCACCCCGGTCTTTTCGCCGTCGGTGACTTGCGGTCGGGATCGACCAAGCGTGTGGCGGCAGCCGTCGGCGAGGGATCCGCAGCGGTGCGATCAGTCCATCAGCACCTTGCGTTTTCACCCGGGTAGTACCCGTCGATGGGCAATTTCCGGTTGACAGATCCTGCCCACGAGGAGTCGCGTCACGTGTCGAGGGAATAGACCAGATTGAGAACCGTTCGGTAGTAGCCGGCTCCTATGGGTTCGCCCTCGGCGTAGCAGATGAAGACAAGGGGCAGATTGTCGGGGTCCCGTCCGAGGAGCATTTCCGCCGCCCCGTCGGCGATGTCCTGACGAGAGGTGAAGAGGGTGCGGGATCGCAGCACGGATTCGATCCGATCCAGCTCGCCCAGCGACCCCACGTTGAAGGTGATCGACCGGAGACCCAGGGACTGCTGGCCGTGGCGCGCGTTGTGAATGTTCCGCGCCTCACGCAGGATCAGGACGATGGATCCGGGAGTCCCGTCACCGAGCACCGCGACTGCGTCCTCGCGAGCGATCTCCTCGAAAGGACCGATCTCCCGGTAGAAATCGACCGATCTGTCGAGGTCGGCCACGGCGACCAGTGTCGAACGTATAGCCCACGGCTGTGCGACGCGATCAGCCGGCATGGTGTTCCTCCGTGGGTGGTCCTCTTCCAGTGAGAGAACGAGACTTTGGTTCTCAGAGTATCGGCCCCAGTTGCGGGGGTCGGAGCCTGCCGAGTCAGTGAAGGACGAATGCAACGGCGGACGCCAGAATGGCCTCGCCGCACCGGCCGAAGGCCCAGGCCACGACCTTGCGGCTGGCGAGGTCCAGCTCATCGCCCCTCAGCGGCTTCCCGAAGGCTCGGCGAGCAACTGGACCGTGCTCCCGCCAAGGTTCGGACCCGTCGTGTGCAGATGACAGCGGACCGTGCTCCCCGTTGGAGTCATGTAGGGCGCGGGATCGACCTGCGCACACACCTCCATGGCGAAGGGGCAACGGGTCCGGAAGCGGCATCCCTGCTCACCGCCCGTCGGTTGGCCGACCTCACCGCGCAGAATGATGCGTGCACGCACCCGTTGCCGGGTCGGATCTGGCACGGGGATGGACGAGAGGAGCGCCGCCGTGTAGGGATGGGTTGGCCGTTCGTAGACATCGTCCGCATCGCCCTCCTCGACGATCTGGCCGAGGTACATGACAGCAATCCGGTTGCTGATATGGCGGACGACCGAGAGATCGTGGGCAATGAAGAGATAGGCGACACCCAACTGTTGCTGTAGATCAGTGAACAGATTGATCACTTGGGACTGGGTCGAGACATCGAGCGCGCTGACCGGCTCATCGCACACGAGCAGTTTCGGCTGGAGCGCGAGGGCCCGAGCGATGGCGATGCGCTGGCGTTGCCCTCCCGAGAACTCGTGCGGCTGACGCTGGAGCACGTGGGAGCCCAGCCCGACCTGGCCCAGAAGTTGGACCACGCGCTGCTCCCGCTCCGCCCTGCTCATGGAGGTGTGGATCGCGAGTGGCTCCCCGACGACGTCGGCGACGCTCTGGCGGGGATCGAGCGACGAGTACGGATCCTGGAATACCATCTGCATCGTCTCGCGATGTCGGCGGAGCGCAGGTCCGCGCAACGTCGTGATGTCCTTGCCGTCCACCACCACCGTCCCGCTTGTCGGGTCGATGAGGCGGAGGACCAGCCGCGCCAGGGTCGACTTGCCCGACCCAGTCTCGCCCACCAGGCCGACCGTCGTTCCCGGGTCGACTCGCAGGCTGACCTGGTCAACCGCCCTGATCGTCCCGGTCGTACGACGCATCACGCCGCTCTTGATCGGGAACTCCTTGACGAGGGCGGTCACCTCGAGCACCGGTGCCACGGCAACGGCCAACGGCGCAGTGCCGCCGGAGGTACTCGGCGAGAGAGCGGTCCCGAGCTCACCCAGTCCCGCCAGAGTGAGCTCATCCTGGCGGACACAACGGGCCAACGTGACCCTCGACCTGGTGCCCGTTGCCTCTGTCGCCGGCGCACCATTCATCGGGGTCAGTTCCCGCAACATCACCGGCGCGGCTGTGCATGCGTCCTGGACATAGGTGCAGCGCGGCGCGAATCGACAACCGCTCGGGAACTGGTCCGCACGCGGCACCATGCCCGGGATCGAATGCAACGGCTCGCCCTTCGGGGTGAGCTGCGGGATCGAGTCGAGGAGCGCTTCGGTGTAGGGGTGTCGGGGGTGCCCGAAGAGGTCCGCGGCCGCGGCGTCTTCGACGATCTGTCCGGCGTACATGACCACCACGTCGTCGGCGACGTCGGCGATGACGCCGAGATCGTGGGTGACGAAGATCATCGCCATGTCCTCTTCGCGCTGCAGGGTGTGCAGCAGGTCGATGATCTGCGATTGCGTCGTGACATCGAGTGCCGTGGTGGGTTCGTCGGCGATCAGGAGCTTTGGCGAGCACGACAAGGCCATGGCGATCATGACCCGCTGGCGCATTCCGCCCGAGAAGGCGTGCGGGTAGTCCCCGGCTCGCGTGGCTGCGTTGGGGATCTCCACTCGGTCGAGCATCTCGACGGCGAGCCTCCAGGCCACGGTCCGACTCACGTTGAGGTGCGCGCGCACCTGCTCCGCGATCTGGTTGCCCACCGTATAGGCAGGGTTCAGGCTGGTCATGGGCTCCTGGAAGATCATGGCGATGTCGTTGCCGCGCAGCTTGCGCAGGCCGGCGGGGCTGAGGGCTGTGAGGTCCCGTCCCTCGAACAGGATCGAGCCCGCCACCCGGGAGACCTTCGCCGGAAGCAGCCCCATGACCGCCAACGCCGACACTGTCTTGCCCGAGCCGCTCTCGCCTACGAGGCCCAGTGTCCTGCCCCGCTGCACGGTGAAGTCGGCGCCCTCCATCACGGGGAGCCACTGCTGGCGGGTGAGGAACTCGATGCGAAGGTCACGGACGTCCAGGAGCGCCGGGTCAGGCTGGGGCGCCGGGGCTTCCACCTGGGGCTCCCTCGTCGGCCCAAAGCGTGCCAGGGGATTGCGGCGGCGTTCCCGTTCCCCGGCGACCGGGCTGCTGCCCGCGGGCCGCTCCCGACCCAGCGCGTCCCGCAGACCGTCGGCCACCAGGTTGAAGGCCAGGACGGTCAGCATGATTGCGATCCCGGGGAAGATGACCGCCCAAGGCGACGAGTTGATGAACTGGAACCCCTCCTGGAGCATGCCACCCCAGCTCGGCGTGGGTGGCTGCTCGCCGATCCCGAGGAAGCTCAAGCCGGCTTCGATCAGCAGGGCGAAGCCGAGAGCGAGAGCCAGTTGGATGATGATGGGCGACGCTACATTCGGCACGACGTGGCGCCCGAGGAGCCTCTTCGAGGAGGCTCCGAGGCTCCGAGCGGATTCGATGTAGGCCTCCTCCCGGACCGCGATGACCTCGCCCCGCAGCAACCGAACGAAGCTGGGCACGAAGACGATGGCAATGGCGATGGCGGCGTCGTTGACGTCAGCACCCAAGAGTGCGGCCACGGTCAGAGCCATGATGAGTGGCGGGAACGAGAAGAGCGCGTCCATCGTCCGCATGATCACCGAGTCGACCGCACCCCGGAAGAATCCGGCCACGAGGCCGAGCGGGATGGCGATGATGGCGGCAAGGCCGACGATCTCGAACGATGCCCGCAGCGAGATACGAGCCCCCCAGATCAGGCGGCTCAGGATGTCACGCCCAAGGTCGTCCGTACCGAGCCAGTGCGCGAGCGACGGTCCGGCGTTCACGGCGGTGATGTCCGTTGCGTCAGGAGGGTGGGGGGCGATCAGAGGGGCGAAGATGGCGGCCACGATCACGATGAGCAGGAACACCAGGCCTGCAATGGCCCATCGCTGGTGGAGGAAACGAACCCAGAACCCGGGTCGCCGCTCCGGCAACTCGTCGGGGCTGTCACCCGTTGCGGGGATGTCGGTGAGGCCGACGAACGGGTCGCTGGCGCTGGGAGGACTCCAGGTGCTCATTGGTACGCGCTCATGTCAGGCGCACCTTCGGGTTCAGGTAGGCATAGATGATGTCGACGAGCACGTTGATGAGGACGAAGGCGGTCGCGACCACGAGGACCACGCCTTGGATCTCGGGGATGTCCTTGTCGTTGATGGCCTGGATGATGTAGGTCCCGAGCCCCGGCAGCGAAAAGATCTGCTCGATGATGAGGGTGCCGCCGAGCAGGTAACCGAATTGAATGCCGATGACCGTCACGGCGGGGCTGAGTGCGTTCTTGAGGGCGTGCTTTCCCACAACCATGCGGGGGCTGAGGCCCTTGGCCACGGCGGTTCGCATGTAATCCTGATCGAGGGTGTCGACGAGCGCACCGCGAACTTGCCGCGCGATGACGGCCGACCCACCGATGCCGAGTGCCAGCCATGGCAGGAGGAGGTCTTGGAACCATTCGGCAGGGGACTGGGTGAACGGCGTGTAGCCGAGTGCGGGCAGCCACTCCAGCTTCACGGCGAACACGATCACGAGGATCATGGCGAGCCAGAAGTCGGGAATGGCCACGGCGATGCTCGATCCCACCGTGACCATGCGATCCCGGGCGGTGCCCTGGTGCAGTCCGGACAGGATGCCAGCGGGGACCCCGATCAGCACGGCCACGACCATGCCTCCGACCGCCACGCTGAGCGTAACCGGGAAGCGTGCGGCGATTCCCGACGCCACGGTCTCGTTTTCGAACAGGGAGTTGCCCAGGTTGCCGTGCAACGCGGCGCGCAACCAGTTCCAGTATTGAGCGAAGAATCCCTCGTTCAGATGGAGCTGCGCCGTGATCTTGGCGATCTCCGCCGGCGTTGCCTTGGTGCCCCCCGCCAGAGCGATGGCGGGGTTACCAGGGAGGATGAGGATGAGCGAGAACACGCCCAGGGTGATGAGAAAGAGCAACAGGATGGTGATGAGCAACCGACGGACGATGAACGTCCCGAGGGAGCCGCCGGTTGCCATTCCGTGACGCCTAACTCAACCGATTTCGGTGCTGCCGCGCATCTTCCACTTGGGCGGTGTCGGTGCGACGGCCGGCGGGCCGCTAGCCCTTGATGTAGACGCCGGCAAAGTCGGACCGGCACTGCCCGATCGGGGCAACCACGTTGCCACCGACCCGGTTCTTGTTGTAGGCGACGATCGAGGGCATGAATGCGATCGGCACCAAGAGTCCTTGTTGGAGGATCGTCTTGTCGATCTGCTGCATCAGCGGGCCCTGCAGGCTCGGACTGAGCGATGCATTGGCCTGTTCGATCAGCGGCGTCAGCTGTTGGTTCACCGAGCCCAGCCCGTTGGCCGGGAAGCCGGAGGGCTCGAACATGGCCTCGTAGGCGTTCGACAGGTCGGCCCCGTTGGACAGCTGCTCGCTGAGGAGCGCGTCGCCCTGCTTCTTGATGTAGACGTCGGTGAGGAAGTCGGCCCCTGGAATCTGCTGCAGGTTGGCCGTGAAACCGGCCGAGGCCATCTCCGCCTGGAGCAGGGCGGCCGCCCTGGCGTAGGTGGCGTCACCCGCCGGGATGATCAAGCTGAAGCTCACTCCCTTGGGGAAGCCGGCCGCCTTCAGCATGGCCTTGGCCTTGGCCGGATCGTAGGGGTCGGGGATGCCGAGCGACTTGGAGTAGCCGGGTGACCACGACGGCACAGGCTGGTAGGCGGGAGCGCCGAGTCCGTCGAAGACGACGTTGTTCACGGCCGCCCGGTTGACCGCGTACTCGAGCGCGGCCCGCACCTGCTCGTTGGCGAACGGCCCGGTGTTCTCGCGCAACTCGATCTCCATGGCGTCGTAGGACTTCGTCACCGAGATCCCGATGTTCGCGTCGCTCTTGAGCTGCGGGTAGTTCTGCGGCTCGACCTCGATCATGTCGACCGCACCCGAGGTCAAGGCAGTGGCCGCTTCGGGACCCTGCGTGACCTGGGTGAAGTCGATACCTCCCAGCGGATAGGCCTTCGAGTCCCAATACTTGGGGTTCTTGGTGAGCACGATCGACGAGCCCTGCTGATAGCTCTTCAGGACATAGGGTCCGGCGCCCACCGGCTGGCTCGACTGGGTCGAGATCGCATTGGCCGGGTAGATCTGGCCGTCGACGTACGACATCGCCCACAGGAAGTCGCCGGCGGTGGGCTTGCTGAGGTTGACGACCACCGTCGAGGGATTCGGCGTCTCGATGCTCGAGATGGCGAACAGCGAGGACCGCAGCGGGCTGGTCTTGGTGTGGTTCAAGCTGGCCGCGACGTCCGCCGAGGTCACCGGCTGACCGTTGGAGAATTCGAGACCCGGTCGGATTTGGAAGGTGATGGTCGAGCTGTTGTTGGAGATGGTCCAGCTCTGGGCCACACCACCGCCGATCCCGCTGTTTCCCGGAGTGGTCATCGACTGGTAGATGTTCGAGGTGACGGTGTACGAGCAGTCGTTCTCCTCGGTCGCCGGTGCGAAGTCGTTGTTGAACTCGTTGTTGAGGTCGAACCCGTACTTGAGCACCCCGTTGGGGTTTGCACCAGAGGCGGCCGCGGCGGACCCACCAGAGGAGAGCGCCAGGGTGAAGGGCGTCAGCAGCACCCCTGCGACCCCGAGGGCTCCGACGAGGTATCGGCTCCTCCGTCGTGGTCGTCGGCTTCGCGCCGCACCCCACTCGACCCTACGGTCCGGCGCCTCGCTGTCGAAACCCATGCGCATCCCCTCGACTCGGCACTTGTCAATCAGGTGGTGCTGGCAAGGCCATCCCCAGTGGGCGCTCAATATATCTGGTGACTGACACCCGTGTCAGGTAGGCCCCCGGTCGAGACGTGATTGCCGCTGGAATCGGCGGGCTCGTCGGGGTATGTCGCCACGCGTCCAGCGTCGGAGGTCACCGCCTGGAAACCACCGGCCACCGCAATCTTTGACCGGCATGAGCGTCGAGGCCGGGACTGTTCAGAGCGGAGCACCCTCGTCGGAGGGGCGATCTCCGGTCAGCTGATGGTGGCGCTGGCCCTGGGAGCAGCGCTCCACGCCTTCGGGCAGCACCTCTCCCTGGCCACCATCTTCATCGTCATCACGATCGCGTCAATGCTCGGGGGCGTCTCCCCGGTGCCTGGGGGCTTGGGCGTGGTGGAGGCGGGGATGATCCTCGGCCTGACGGCAGTTCGTCCTCGTCTGGAGGCGCAAGCGGGAGTACTTGTAAGGGACACCGACCAGCGTGACGCAGCCCGCCGGACAGCTTCAGGCTGCGACCGTGCAGGGCTATGGTCGCTGCATAGAACGCGCCGTCCACTCCGGAGATTGATTCAGGGCACACGATGGAAGGTCGACTACCGCCTCGGTTGCATCTCGAGCTGGTCCGCGAGCCGGACCACGTGGACACACGTGCGGCGGCCGTCGAAGCAGCCGGCTGGGAGGTCTCCATCTGGGACCCGGCGACCACCTCGGATGACGATCTGCCAAGGCTGCAGCCGCGCTGCGACGGCGTGGTGATCGGAGAGGGCGATGGGGGAGTGGTGGAGTCGCCGTCTGGAGCAACCACGGTCGTGCCCCTGGTGCGTTACCCCCGTCCGCCTCAAGGATCGTGCTCGGGTGAGCGGACAACAGGCATCCTGCTGGTACTCATCTCGGCCAAGCAGCGCGAGTCCGCGCAGGAACTGCGCGATTGGGGCGACTTCGTGCATCTTCGGCACATTGCCGAGGCGGCCGTGCCTGGATACCGGACGATCACACCCTGGGAGAACGAGTCCTCGGGAACGCCTCGGTTCTGCCATCTGTACGAGATGGTCGGAGACGATCCCCAGGGCACCTTCGAGCAGATGACCCCGCGTGTGCGCCAACGCCTCGATCGCGCCACCTTCGAGGAGTGGGCGTGGCATCCCCAGCTCATGATCGAGGAGTCTCGGACCTATCGCCGGCGAGAGCCGAACCAGTTCCAGGTTCACCATGCATGAACTGATGTAAGGTGCGGTGCAGACCTAGATTCCGGGGAAACTTGGCGAGTTGCCCAGGACAAACCGGCCTCGGAGTTGTGGAATACACATGAACGTTCCCCTTGCATCGATCAGCGGAGGATTCATCGCTCTCTGGTCAATTCTCTACTTCGTCCTCCTGATAACCCTCGGAGTGATGTCCATCAGAAAGGGACACTGGGTGATGTTCCTCATCGGCATCTTCCTGCCTCTCTTTTGGTTCATCGGGGCCCTCATGCCGCGCAGAGTGCGCTGAGACGATCACGTCGCCCTCGAGGACCCGCCTTCCTTCACCCCACTGATCAAGCGATCTACGGGTAGGAGGCGATGCTCAAGAACAGTGAGGTTCGGCTCCCCGCCACGGCGAAGGAGGCCGTCCGCGATCAGCTCGCGTTGACATTCCAGCCTCCGTACGAGAGCCCGGTCACCATCGCCGTGAACGGCGCGCTGATGAGCTCCGCTTGGTTCTTCCTGCCAACGGGGTTGAGGGACAAAGTGTTCACACTTCATGGCACGCTCGCCTTCGCGCTGATACTGGCGGCATGGATGTACTCGGACGTTCCCTCGACCAACATTCTTGGGCCAGACGCCGCACGAGCGGTATCCGCGCTGGAGGATCCCACCATGATCCGCCGGATGCTCTACGCCAAGAACGTCGTGCTTTGGCTGATGGTCACTCCCATCTGCGCCCTGGTGGCGGTCATCAACGGGATACTCAACCAGTCACTGCTTTCCACCGTGTACACGGTCGTCGCCATTGCGGTCCTCCCATTCGGCTTCCTTGCCATCTCGGCTTGGGTCGGGATCTTGTTTCCTTATCATCCGATCCCGCTGCGGTATCGGTGGGAACATCGCCGACCTCGCAAACGGATGCTGGTCCGATGGGCGGTGCTCGTCGTCACGCCGTATGTGCTCGTTCCGGTGTTGGGCTCACTGATGCTGACGCCTTCACTGCTCTTGTGGGGTTTCACCGCCCCACACGGTCTTTCCGAGAAGTTGCCGGACCACGATCTGGGCCTTGGAATCGCTGTGGCCTGCGCGATCGCGGTGGTCTGCTCCGTCGGAGGTCAACGGTTGGGTGGAGCGATGGTCGGGAGGAGGCGGGCGAAACTCCAGGCGTTCCTGTCCGACCCGCTGAGGGGATAGGCGCGTCCCCTCACTCGAGGTTGGGCGATTCAGATGTACATGCCGCCGTTCACGCCGATGATCTGGCCCGTGATGTAACTGCCGCCATCGGAGCAGAGGAAGGAACAGGCTGCGCCGATGTCGGCCGGGGTGCCCGCTCTGCCGAGCGGGACCATGGGACCGACCACGTCCACCCCGGGGAAATCGCCGGCGGCCTCCGCCGCCCGTGCCATCGGGGTGTCCACCAGGCTGGGCGGGATCGTGTTGACGGTGATGCCATGGCGTGCGAGATCGACGGCCAGTGCCTTCGTCAGTGCGATGACGCCGCCTTTCGAGGCGGCGTAGTGGGCCATGTTGGGCGCTCCCGATTGGGCGCTCGAGGACGAGATGGTGACGATGCGGCCCCAGCCGTCGGCGAGCATGTCGGGCACTGCCGCTTGCACGCAATTGAACGTACCGGTGAGGTTCACCGCGATGATCCTGTCCCACTTGTCGGCCGTGATGTCGAGCAGGGCATCGAAGGATTCCACGCCTGCGCTCGTCACGAGGATGCCGACCGGACCGAGCTCGGCGCGGACCCGCCCGAAGGCCGCGTCGACTGACGGTCGGTCGGCGACGTCGACCTCGACGGGGAGGACCCGGGATCCCCCGGCCGCGATGTGGGCCGCCGCCGCTTCGGCGCCCTCGCCGTCCCGATCGAGAATGGCCACGTCGTGACCGTCGGCGACGAAGCATCTGGCCACGCCGAGCCCGATGCCGGACGCCCCGCCGGTGACCACGGCGACGCTCACGGCGTCACCTCGCCCGGCGTGAACTCCAAATGGAGGGCGCTCAGGCCGCGTAGGACCCACGTGGGTTCGTACCGGTAGTGACGTGCTGTCGGGGGGCCGTGATGTTCCTCGTCCAGCCGGATGTCACGCATCCTGTCGAGGATGCGGTCAAGACTGACGCGACCCTCCGCTCGTGCCAAGGGCCCTCCCGGACAGGTGTGCACGCCTCGGCCGAACGCCATGTGCGCCCTGGCGTTCGGCCGGTCCACGAGGAACTCCGCCGGATCGGTGAAGCGTCGGGGATCGCGGTTGGCGGCACCGTTCAGCAACATGACCGGCGTGCCCGCCTGAATGTCCACCCCGCCGATCGTGGTGGAACGGCGTGCCAGGCGGAAGTCGGCTTTCACGGGACTCTCGATGCGCAGGGACTCTTCGATGAAGCCCGGGACGAGCTCCTTGTGCGACCGAAGCTCGTCCTGGAGCTCCGGGTACTCGGAGAGGTACTTCAATGCGATGGCAAGCAGGCGTGCCGTCGTTTCCTGGCCGGCCGCGAACAGGAAGGTGGCCGTCCGCACCACGGAGGTCACGTCGGGCATGGTGCCGTCGGGGTATGTCGCCAGGGCCAGGTCGGTCAGGACGTCCTTTCGGGGATGGCGGCGCCGGTCCTCGATGTACTGCGCGAACCATTCGTCGAGCCACGCCAGCGCGTTGAGTCCCACCTGGTCGTCCTCACCGGCACCGAGCTCTCCGGGCGCCTGACTCAGGCCGAAACCCTCGCGGAACCGCTGATGATCCTCTTCGGGCACCCCGAGCAGATCAGCGACCACGAGCATGGCGAAGGGTTGTGAATACGCCGCGATGAACTCGCATCGCCCGTCGGCCACGAACTCGTCCAGCAATCGGTCGGCCAGCCGCGACATGAATGCCTCGTTCTCCTGAAGGCGCTTCGACGTGATCAGACGCATGACGAGCGCCCGTTCCCGGGTGTGATCCGGCGGATCCATGGTGACCATGTGCTCGTTCATGGGAAGTTGATCCCGGTTCTGGTCGATGATGTCGCTGACGTCGTCACCCTCGAGGGGGACGGGGAACGTCGCGAAGGGACCGATGACCGAGTTGCACGACGAGAACGTTGCCGTGTCGCGATAGACCTCGCCCGCCTCCTCGTAGCCCGTCACTGCGACTACCCCGTGGTTCGGCAGTTGAAGCACCGGGCACTGGGCGCGCAGCTGCTCGAAGTAGGGATACGGGTCTTCGAGGAGCGATGTGTCACTGAAGAAGTCGATGTTCTCCCAGTCGTCCACTCCGGTCTCCCTTCGCGCTGCGCGGCGGCCCAAACCCCCAGCTCTGCTGGGCACTCGCACAGCATGTTTTGGCAACTGCTTAGCAGCCTCCTCAACATGTGGCAAGTTGTTGCCATGGCAACCTCGCCCCAGCCCCAGCACCAGCCCCAGCCCCGGCGCATCGGTGCCGCCGACTCCAAGACGCGGGCCCGGCTGGTCGATGCGGCCGAGGAGCTGTTGCGGGAGGAGGGCTACGCCGCGGTCACCTCACGCAAGGTGGGGGCGAGGGCGGACCTCAAGCCCCAGCTCGTGCACTACTACTTCCGCACGATGGACGACCTCTTCACGGAGGTATTCCGGCGTCGGGCCGAAGAGAACCTGGCCCGCTTCGAACGGGCCATGGCCGCGGACCCGTCGTTGAGGACGCTGTGGAGGCTCAACGCCGACCCGCGCGGTGCCGCCTTCTCAATTGAGTTCGTCGCGTTGGCGAACCACCGCAAGGTGATACGTGCCGAGATCGCCCGCTACGCCGAGCGATTCCGCGCCGCCCAGCTCGAGGCCCTCACCGCGGCGTTGGCAGCCGACGGCATCATGCCCGAGCAACTCCCCCCGATCGTCGCAATGCTCATGATGACCGGCCTCTCCCAGGTGCTCGCTCTCGAGGAAGCCCTGGGGGTCACCGCAGGTCACGACGCCACCATCTCGTTCGTGAAGAGTGTGATCGACAGGCTCGAACCGATGACCGGTGGCGGGTGATACGACACCGCACGGCGTGGGCGGGTTCCACGACTGTCGCCGCTCACACGCCCTCTCTGAGCTCGCGCTTGAGGACCTTCCCGGACGGGTTGCGGGGCAGTGTGTCGAGCAGCGTGATCTCCCTGGGTACCTTGAACCGGGCCAGCTGGGTGCGGCAGTGCTGCACGAGAATGTCCGGCGTCACCGCAGCGTCGTCGCGCACGACGACGAACGCCACTGGCACTTCACCCCATCGATCATCCGGACGACCCACCACGGCCGCTTCGATCACCGAGTCGTGTTCGTAGAGAACCCGTTCGACCTCCGAGCTCGCGATGTTCTCACCCCCCGACACGATCATGTCCTTGAGGCGATCGACGATGAACAGGTACCCGTCCTCGTCTCGGACGCCGATGTCGCCGGTATGGAACCAGCCTCCGGCGAACGCGGCGAGGGTCGCGTCCGGGTCCCGCCAATAGCCCTTGAAGACCTTTGGCCCCCGCAGGACGATCTCTCCGTGCGCGCCGGCGGGTACGGAGTTCCCCGCCGTGTCCCATAGGTCGAGCTCCAGATAGAGACACGGCCGCCCGACGCTCCCGAGCTTGCTCACGATGCTGCTCCGGTCGAGGAAGGTGTCACCGGAGACCGTCTCGGTCAGGCCGTACGCGTCGGCGAACCATGCCGACGAGAACACTCGTTGGATCCGCTCAATGAGCGGGATTGGCATCTTCTCGCCACCGTTGATGACGAGGCGTACCGACGACAGGTCGCGCCGCTCGATGTCGGGGAGTGCCATGATGGCGTTGACCATGGCAGGCGCCAGCCACACCGTCGTGACCTGAGATCGTTCGAGCTCGTCGACGACGCGGGGCGCATCGAAGGAACGATGGATGATGATGGTCGCTCCCGCGGCGATCAAGGACGTGGTTGTCAGGTCGAGTGCACCGACGTGGTACAGGGGGCCGCACGCGAGGCCGAGGTCGGAGCCGGTGAAGCCGAACTCGACGAGATGGGCCAGGTTCTTCCACGTGAGGTTGGCATGTGTGATCATGACGCCCTTGGGTCGGCCGGTCGTGCCCGAGGTGTACATCAGGCGATGGACGTCGTCAGCCGCCGCTGGGACGCGCACCGCTCTGTTGGGACAGGCGCGGAGGTCAGCGAGCGTCGTCCATCCGGCCGGAGGAGGTGCCGACACGCAGGCGCGGACGAGAGCGGTCTCCATTCCCTGCGTGGCGTCGTTTGCGAGCTCCACCAGCGACTCGTCGCACGCGAGGGCCCGAGCGCCGGAGTGTTCCAGGATGTACCGCACCTCCGGAGCGGCGAGCCGCCAGTTGATGGGCATCGCGATGGCGCCGAGGTAATTGGCGGCGAAGATCGTCTCGAGAAACTCGGGGCAGTTGTACGAGAGGAGGGCCACGACATCACCACGGCCGATGCCGCCTTCGGACAGACCGCCCGCGAGCGCAATCACGCGCTCGGCCATCTCCCCGTACGTCGTGGTCTGACCTTCGAACACCGTGATCGCCTTGTCCGGTGAACGGGAGGCGTGGTAGGCCAGCACGGCGAACCAGTTCATATCCGCCGCAGTCGTCAGCGTGGCAGTCATCAGCGCTCCTTCACGGCAGGGATCTCACGGAGCGTTCCGGCTCGGTCACGTGGCGCGTCCTCCATAGGCCGCTAACCTCGCTACTGATGACACGGGCGGAAGGGACCGGTGACACCCGGCGCAGAGCCAACTGGCAGGCGCGTCGTGAAGCCATCGTCGACACGTCCGCACGCGTCTTCGCCCGGGGTGGGTATCACGCGACGGGTATCACGGAACTCTGTGTTGCGAACGATCTCGGGAAGGGCGCGCTCTACCACTACATCGGCTCCAAGGAGGAGTTGCTCGCAGCCATCCACGACCGGGTGATGGACGAGGTGATGCTCGGGGCAGATCGTGTGGCGGAGGCGGGGGGCTCGCCGCCGGAGCAGCTGGCAATGCTCGGCCACGAGCTTCTCGACGTGATCCACCGCTACCCGGATCACGTCTGGGTCTTCCTCCACGAGTTCCCTGCGCTCACCGGTGAGAGAGCCGAGCAGTTCCGCCAGCGGCGCCGTCAGTACGAGCGACGAGTCGAGGTCGTTCTCCAGGCTGGCGTCGATTCGGGCGAGTTTCGTGAACTGCAGCCGAGGCTGACCGCCCTGGCCTGGCTCGGGATGCACAACTACACGTACCTGTGGCTGAAGGCGGGCGGGCCACTCTCGGCTCGAGACGTGGCACAGCCGTTCGCGGAGATCTTCATGCAAGGCATTGCCAACTCTCCCTAGGCATGTGGTCTGCCGCCGTCATGGCGCCGAGTAACCCCCGTCGACGACGATCGCGGATCCGGTCGTCCAACGCGATGCATCGCCCGCCAGATACGAGTACGCACCCACGAGGTCGGCCGCCGTTCCGAGCCCCAAGGGGTGCCTCCCGGCGATCGTCTCGAGCGCATCTGGGGGAAGATCCGCATGGATCGCCGAGCGGAACGTCCCTGGGCACACGCAGTTGACACGGATTCCGTCGCGCGCATACTCGACAGCGGCGACCTTCGCGAGCTGAATCACCGCGGCCTTCGTCGCGCAGTAGGGAGCAGCATGAGACCACGCCGTCAACCCGGAGACCGACGCCGTCAACACGATGGACCCCGACCCCTGTGGACGCATCACCGCGACCGCGGCACGGATGTTGTTGACCGCACCCAGGACGTTGACCCTGAACGCCCGCTCCCACTCCTCGGTGTCCAGGTTGTGGATGCGACCGTTCGCGGAGAGCACGCCGGCATTGCCGATCACGACGTCGAGATGGCCGAACCGCTTGACCGCCAGCGCGATCACGGACTCGACCTGGGAGAAGTCGCTCACGTCGGCGAGGATCGTCTCGATCTCACCCCCCGTCGCTGGGAGTCCGGCTCCGGCCGCCTCGAGCGATGGGGCGCTGACATCACTCAACACGAGGTCGGTCGCGGGTTCGCTCGCGAGCTGCTGCGCAATCGCCGTCCCGAGCGCGCCTCCCGCTCCCGTGATCGCCACGACCCGTCGTTGTGGCGTCATACGAGTAGGTATCCGCCGTCGACGTTGAGGACGGTGCCGGTGATGAATGCGGATGCGTCGGAGGCGAGGAATTGATAGGCGCCGGCCAGGTCGGTGGGCGCCCCCCAGCGGCGGAGCGCAGTGTGCCCGGTGATGGAGGCCGAGAGCTCGGGATCCTTCATCCACCCGTCGGCCAACGGCGAATCGAACCACCCGGGGGCGACGACGTTGACGGTGATCTCGACGGGAGCCAGGTCGAGTGCGAGACCCTTGGCCATGCCGACCAGCCCTGCCTTCGACGCGCTGTAGGCACTCAACCCTTTGCGCGGCCTCTCCCCGAGGACCGACCCCGTGAAGATCAACCGGCCACCCACGCGCATCACCCGTGCCGCGGCGCGGGCCCCGAGGAACGCGCCTGTGAGGTTGACCTCGAGGACCTGCCGCCAGACCGAGACGTCCGTCCGCCGGGGGCCGGCCACGATCGGAGAGATCCCGGCATTGCAGATCCACACGTCGACGCCGCCCCATTCGGCCACCGTGGCGTCGGCCACGGCCTCGTTGAAGTCTTCGTCCGTGACGTCACCGCTGAGCACCATGGAGGGCCCGGGAATTGCCTCGGCGACGGTCTTGAGGTCCCGTTCCGTCCGAGCGACGAGCGCGACAGATGCACCGGCATCGGAGAAGGCGTGCGCCAGCAGGGCACCCAGCCCGCGGCTGGCGCCGGTGATCACCACGCGCTTCCCTGAGACCGCGCCGGCGTCGGGGAACGACCCGGGGATCTCGATCCGACTGATCATCGCTTTTCCTTGGTTGTACCGACCAGTACAATACACACTTCGTGCCCATCGACCCGTCCTCGAGCTCCGACTTTTCGCTGGTTGACCTCACCGACATGCATCGCCGGATGGCGCGCATCCGCGGCTTCGAGGAGCGGGTGGCTGCGCTCTACCGCGACGGGGAGGTTCCCGGCTTCGTGCACCTGTCCATCGGGCAGGAGGCGACGGCGGTCGGCGCATGCTGGCCGCTCCAGGCCGCCGACGTCATCACCTCGACACACCGCGGGCACGGCCACTGTCTGGCCAAGGGGCTTGATCCCGCCGGCATGTTCGCGGAGCTGATGGGCAGGGAGCAGGGTACGAATCGTGGCCGGGGGGGCTCCATGCACATCGCCGATCCCACCGTCGGAATCTTCGGTGCGAACGGGATCGTGGCGGCGGGGCTCCCGATCGCGGTGGGGGCTGCGCACGCGGCACAGCTCCGGGACGACGGCCGCGTCGCAGTCGCGTTCTTCGGCGACGGCGCGGTCGCGCAGGGAGCGTTCCACGAAGCGCTGAACCTGGCCGCCGTCTGGCGTCTGCCGGTGGTCTTCTTCTGCGAGAACAACGGCTACGCGGAGTTCTCCCCGGCCTCCTCCCAGCACGCGGCCTCACTCGAGCTGCGAGCTGGGGGCTACGGGATCCCCTTCCACTCGGTTGACGGCAATGATGTGGCCGCCACTGCAGCCGCCATGGAGCGGGTGGTGCAGGCTGCACGTTCCGGGGGCGGTCCTGCCGTCCTCGAGGCGGCTACCTACCGCTGGCACGGCCACTACGAGGGCGATCCAGAGCGCTACCGAACCCCCGACGAGGTCCAGGCCTGGAAGGCGCATGACCCGCTCCTCGCTCACGAGCGCCGACTTCGGGAGGCCGGTGTCGAGGACGACGAGATCAAGGCGCTCGAGGCATCGATTGCCGAGGAACTCGACGGGGCCGTCGAGAGTGCCCGCCGGCTGTCGAGTCCGGCCGTGGCCACGTTGTCCGACTTCGTCGTCCGTACGAGGCCGGTCCGATCGGAGCCGCCGCCGCCTCGTGCAGAGGCACCGGTGTTCCGCACCATGGACGCAGTCCGCATGGCGCTCGAGGCCGAGCTGGAGGAGGACGACCGTGTGTTCGTCGCCGGTATCGACGTCGGCGCGGGAGGCAACGTCTTTGGGCTCACCCGCGGACTCGCCGATCGGTTCGGCGCGCGGGTGCGTGACACCCCGATTTCCGAGACGGCGATCATCGGCCTCGGCGTGGGTGCCGCGATGGCCGGGATGCGCCCCGTCGTCGAGCTGATGTACCTCGACTTCCTCGGGGTCTGCTTCGACCAGCTGCTCAACCAGGCGGCAAAGCTGCCCTTCATGACCGGCGGGGCCGCCGAAATGGCGCTGACCGTGCGGACGCAGTTTGGCGCAGGGCGCTCCTCGGGGAGCCAGCACTCACAGAGCCTCGAGGCGCTTCTGGCGCACATTCCCGGCCTCACCGTCGTAATGCCGTCGACGCCGGCTGACACGTACGGTCTCCTGCGCGCCTCAATCCAGGACCCCAACCCGGTGGTCTTCATCGAGAACCGGCTTCTGTACGGCATGAAGGGGCCGCAGCCGCCGCCCGACTACGTCCTCCCGATCGGCAAGGCCGCGGTCGTCCGGCGAGGGACGCACGTCACCGTTGTGTCGGTGTCCCGGATGGTGCACGAGGCCGTGGCCGCAGCCGAACGCGTGGCGGACGAGGGGATCTCGGTGGAGGTGATCGACCTGAGAACCGTCGCTCCGCTCGACGTCGCTCCGATTCTGGAGTCGGTGCACAAGACAAGCCGCCTGCTCATTGCGCATGAGGCGGTCGTCCCGTTTGGCATCGGCGCGGAAATTGCGGCCACCGTCGCTCGCGAGGGCTTCTGGGATCTCGACGCCCCGATCGAGCGGATCGGCGCCGCGGCAACACCGCCGCCGTATGCACCCGATCTCGAACGAGCCTGGCTTCCCGACCGCGACGACATCGCCGAGGCCATCCGACGCCTCGTTGCCGTCTAGGTCAGCAGCCCAACAGGCGCGCGATCACCAAGTGCTGGATCTCGTTGGTGCC
>Ga0181535_10003483_pt1 | contig 18224 bp, 14 predicted proteins | sample PEATcosm2014_Bin_44_FD_119774 | JGI IMG/M metagenome (GOLD analysis project Ga0181535, IMG submission 119774) | Peatland microbial communities from MTU Mesocosm Facility, Houghton, MI, USA - PEATcosm2014_Bin17_30_metaG | ecosystem: Environmental > Terrestrial > Soil > Wetlands > Peat | place... | reverse complement strand
TTCCCGCGGCGTTGGAACTGGCGCGCGAAACGCTGCGCATCATGCGGCAGAACCTGGGCTGGGCGGTGGGCTACAACGTCATTGGGATTCCGCTGGCGGCGGGGTTGCTTTATCCCGCGTTTCACATTTTGCTGACTCCGTGGGTGGCGGCGGCGGCGATGGCGGTGAGCTCGGTGTGCGTGCTGGGGAACAGCTTGAGGCTGCGAGGATGGCAGCCGAAGGGCAGCTCCTAGTTTCGAGATTTGTGGCTCCCACCCTAAACGCCCGCCGCGGCGGACGTTTAGGATGGGGCACCCCATTTTGTGGTGAGTTGAGAGTGTGAGGAACAACCGCAGATCCTTTGGTCGCCGCGGCGACCTCAGGATGACAAGCGTATTCATGTTCCACCAACAAAGGCAGCTAGAATAGGCGCAGGTTCTGTTTGTGCGCATCCTGACTCGCTACATACTCGGCGAAATTCTCACGCTCACGCTGATCGGTTGCGCGCTCTTCACCTTCATCCTGTTCATGCCGCTGCTGCCGCACATTCTTGAGGTGGTGGTGCGCAACAGCTCCACGCTCACGGATGTGGCAGAGGTATTCCTCTTCACGCTGCCCAATCTATTCAAGGTGACGATTCCCATGGCGGTGCTGTGGGGAATCTTGCTGGGGCTGAGCCGGCTGGCGTCGGACAGCGAAATTATTGCTATGCGCGCATGCGGGATGGGCATCGGTTACTTTGTGCGAGTGGCGTCGATTGTGGCCATTGGGGGCACACTGCTGGGGCTGGGCAACTCGCTTTATCTTGCGCCGCGGGCGAACCAGGCGATTGTGGAGATGGAGCAGTCGCTGGAAACGTCGCAGGCCAGCTACGAGATTGAGCCACGTGTCTTCTACGAGGATTTTCACAATTACGTGCTGTATGTACAGGACGTGCGCTCGGGGACGGGCGCGGCGAACTGGCGTCAGGTGTTCATGGCCGACGTTTCGGACCCCAACAATCCGCTGATTACGACTGCGGCATCGGCCACCGTGGTAACGGACAATACGCAGGAGCTGCTGATGCGACTGCGCGATGGCGTGCGCGACGAGACTGTTGCAGACCAGCCGGAGCAATCAAACATTTCAACGTTTACGACGACCGATTTGCCGCTGATGCTGGGCCAGCAGAGCGAAGTGCACCTGGGCCGGCTGGATACGAAGCTGTATGCCACGCCGCTTCCGGTATTGCTTGAACGAATCCGCGAGAGCAAGAATGCGGCAGATGCAGAGCAGTACAAGATTGAGTTGCACAACCGGTTTGCGTTTCCCGCGGCCTGTTTGGTTCTGATGCTGGTGGGCGTGCCGCTTGGCGTGGCTTCGCGGCGAGGCGGCAAGAGCTCGGGGTTCGTGTTCACAATATTGCTGGTGTTTGTTTATTACTTTCTCTCGTCGACCGGGATCGCGCTGGGGCACCAGAACAGATTGCCGGCATTCCTGGCGGTGTGGGCGGCGAATTTAATCTTTGCCGTGGCGGGCACGTTTCTGCTGTGGCAGATGGCGACCGGCGGGCGGATTCTGAGCGCTGTCGCGGCATGGATTGCGCGGACACCGAAACCAGTGGCCGCGGCGAGACGCGGGGGATTCGCGCTCACTGAGTTTCTTGACAAGTTATGGCCGCGCGGAACGAATGGGGCGAAGAGGAGGCCGCGGGGCATCATCCCACGGATTATCGATGAGTACATCGTGCGCGAATTTGCGACACTCTTCGTGCTGGTGCTGGCGGGCTTTGTTTTGCTGCTGATTGTCTTTACGTTTTTCGATCTGCTGGGCGACATATTGCGCAACCACATCGCGCTGGCGATCGTGGGCGAATACCTGTTGAACCTGACGCCGAGCATGCTCTACCTGACCGCGCCGCTGGCGGTGCTGATTGCCGTGCTGGTGACCTTCAGCGTGCTCAATCGGAACAGCGAGATCATCGCCATGAAGGCGACGGGCATCAGCCTCTACCGGCTGGTGATTCCCGTCGTCAGCCTTGCGGCTTGCCTGGCCGTCTGCCTGTTTCTGTTTGACCAGTACTACCTGCCGCAGGCAAACCGGAGGCAGGAGTCGCTGCGCAATGTGATCAAGGGCCGGCCGCCGCAGACCTACTTCAATCCCGAGGAGCATTGGATCTTCGGACCGAGGGCAGCCGCCGGCGAACCTGGCTGCATTTTCTACTACGAGTTTTTCGATCCGGACACCAACGAGTTCGCCAATCTCTCGGTCTTCGAGTTTGAACCCTCGACCTTCCAACTGACGCGACGGATTTTTGCCAAGCGGGCTGCATGGGATGAGAATTCTGCCGCATGGCACTTTGAGAACGGATGGGTGCGCGACATACAAGGCTCGAATGTGACGGGCTACCGCACGTTTCTTGAGACGTCGTTCCCGGAGATGCGCGCGGCGCCGGACTACTTCAAGAAAGAGGCCCTGGAGTCGCAGGAGATGAACTTTGGGCAACTTGACCGCTATATTCGCGACCTGCGGCAGAGCGGATTCGATACCAAGCGGCTGAGCGTTGCGCTGTGGCAAAAACTCTCCTACCCGCTGGTGGCGGTGGTCATGGCTGTTCTGGCCGTTCCGTTTGCGCTCTCCATGGGACGGCGCGGGTCGATCACGGGAATTGCAGTGGCCATCGGCGTGGCGCTGGCGTACAGGGTGATCGACACGCTGTTTGGCGCCATGGGCAATGTGAACTACCTGCCTGCATCGGTGGCAGCATGGTCCGCCGATGTTCTGTTTGCGCTGGTCGGCGGGTACCTGCTGCTGAAGACGCCAACGTGAGAAATGCAGGGAACAGGGAACAGGGAATAGGGAACAGGGAACAGGGAATGGGGAATAGGGAATAGGGAATAGGGAATAGGGAATAGGGAATAGGGAATAGGTGGAGCAGCCTCTTTGAGAAGTGGGCGACTCTTTGCGTCGAATTCAACTACTGCGGCATCAATCGTAAAATAGAACTATGCTTGGCGACCTCGGTCCCCTTTACAGCTATATGCGCCGCTACCGCTGGCAGTACGTGCAGGGGACGCTGGCGTGCGTGGCCACGAATATTGTCGCCGTGCAGTTTCCGCGCGTGCTGGGGATGGCGATCAACCGGATTCAGCAGGGGACCACGCGAGAGCTGATTCTGATCTTCGCGTTGATTCTGGTGGCAATCAGCCTGGTGAAAGGCGTGTTCCTGTACGCGCAACGCTGGGTCCTGATCGGGATCTCACGGGAGATCGAATTCGACCTGCGTAACGATCTGTTCCGCAAGCTTGAAATCCAGGATTCAGGTTTTTACCAGCGCTACCGCACCGGCGACATCATGGCGCGCATGACGAACGATCTGAATGCAGTGCGCATGCTGCTGGGGCCGGCGCTGATGTACAGCGCCAATACAATCTTCCTCAGCGTGTTTGCGCTGTTCTTCATGCTGCGCATCAGCCCTTACCTGACGCTGGTGGCGCTGGCGCCAATGCCGCTGGCGAGCATACTGGTGCAGTATCTCGGACGCAGGATCCACGAGCGCTTCGAGCGCATCCAGGCCAGCTTCTCCGACATCTCAGCGCAGGCGCAGGAGAACTACTCCGGCGTGCGGCTCATTCGGGCGTTCGCACGCGAGGAGTCGCAGATCGGACTCTTCGAGCGGCTCAACCGCCAGTACATCGGCCGCGCGCTCAGGCTGGTGCAGTTGATGGGCATGCTTTGGCCGACGCTGGAGTTTATTCTCGGCATCTCCATGGTCATTACGCTGCTGGCCGGCGGTCACCTGGTCCTGGCGCACCGTATCAATGTGGGCCAGTTCGTCGCGTTCAGCACGTACATGATCATGCTGATCTGGCCGATCATCGCCGTGGGCTGGGTGATCAACATCTTCCAGCGCGGGACGGCTTCAGTGAAGCGTATCGATGAAATCCTCAAAGCTGAGCCCGTCATTGATGACCGCTCCGCGGTTCCAGGCGTTGGATCGGAGACGGTGCTCAATGGAGAGATCGAATTTCGGCATTTGACCTTCAGCTACGGCGAGACGCCCGTGCTCCGTGACATTACGCTGAAGATTCCGGCGGGTTCGAGCCTGGCGATCGTGGGGCCAACGGGTTGCGGCAAGTCGACACTTGCAAATCTGATTCCACGCATCTACGATGCGCCGGAAGGCACGCTCTTCATCGACGGCCGGCCCATACGCGAGTATCCACTGGCGGCGCTGCGGCGCAACATTGGCATGGTGCCGCAGGAAACATTTCTGTTCAGCGAAACGATCCGCGAGAACCTGGCCTTCGGCGCTCCGAACGCAAGCGCAGAGGAACTGCTCGAAGCGGCTGAGGCAGCGCATATTCGCCGGGAGTTCGAGGAGTTCCCGCAGGGCTTTGAAACCATGGTCGGCGAGCGCGGCGTGACACTGTCGGGTGGCCAGAAGCAGCGCTCGGCGATTGCACGCGCGCTGCTGCGGAGGCCGGCGATTCTGATTCTGGACGATGCGCTGGCCAGCGTGGATACCTATACCGAAGAGCGCATTCTCGGTGGGCTCCGCGGATACACCGCGACGGCCACGACGATCCTGATTTCGCACAGAGTGTCGACGGTGCGGAATGCCGACCGCATTGCAGTGCTGGACAAGGGACGAATCGTCGAGGTGGGAGGGCACGAGGAACTGCTCGCGCTGGACGGCTACTACGCCAGCCTCTACCAGAAGCAGCAACTGGAAGAGGAGTTGACGGTGGCGGGGTAAAAGGCTGCTTTTAGCTACTAGCCATTCGCCTCCAGCTCATCGTGGTGCACGGGGATTCGCTCATCATAAAAGACAAATTGTGCGTTGGCCGCGGTGACTAGGAGTTAGCGGGGCAGGCTGAGTTGGCGCGGGACCGGAACTACGCGGTCCAGGATGAGCCTGCAATCGCATCCCGGTCTGCGCGTACGGGCTCGGATTCCGGGGGCTGGCGCATGGGCATGGCAGACAATGACGCCGAAGCCGGATTGGCGTTTGGGTCCCTGGCAACCTCGCGCCAGGCATCACGCACATTCCTCACACAATCGATGGCATGCTCAAATTTGGTTTTGGAGGCCGACTGCGACGCTTGCAGGATCTGGGCGAGAATGGCGGCATAGAATTCGCTGAGCGTTTGCGCGGGACGGCCGCCGACGTCCATGCGCAACCGTGCCTGCAGGTGAAAGATGATGTCCATGGCGCGCCTGACTGCGACCCGGCGGGCATCGGCGTCGCCGCGCTCGACGGCGGCGATGGCAGCGTAGAGAAAGCGGATGATGCCGTCGTAGAGCGCGACGACAAGATCGATGGCTGAAGCTCCTTCGAGCGCGTGGTCGCGATAATTTGCCATTCCAGATTCCTTATCCGTTTGTGTTCTGGTTGTAGCCGGTGATCGCTGAGTAGAGCTCGTTGATTTCGCTGAGCTCGGTCGGCAACTGCTGCAGGGTTTCGTTGGCGTTGTTCAACTCCGTGGTCAAACTCGACGACTCGGAGGAGATCAGCTTCTCCTCCCTGGAGATATCGGCATTGAGCGTGGATTCAATACTGCTGTTCGAGCTTTTGGCCAGGGACAGAATGCCCGTCGAGGAACCGGTTCCGGAATTGGTGAGCATGTTGGAGAAGGTCTGACCCCAACCGACGGAGTTCTGGAAGAAACCGGTGACGGCGCTGAAGTCGGAGTTAAGGACGGAATCGAGGGAGTTGGAGTCGAAGGTGAGCGTGCCGTCGTTGTTGACGCTGATGCCGAGGGTGGTCAGGCTGTTGATGTCGGAGGCCGTGTTGTAGCTCAAAGTCTTCGTGGTTGGACTGGAAGTGTCGTATATGTTGGAGGTCACCGTCAGCGCCCCCGAGGAACCGTCGGCGCCCGAAGTGAGGGTCAGCCCGGTTCCCGCTTGATCGAGCGCCGCCGAGACGCCGGACAAGCCGTTGATGGCGCTCAGGAGGCCGGAGAGGGTGTTGTTGGAGGAGTCGAGGGTGATGGTTTGGGCTGTGCCGCCGCCCACCTGGATGGTGATGGAGCCGGAAAGGGTGTCGCTGGAGCTGGCCACGGCGCCGAGCGTGCCGGTGTCTTCAGTGCTGCTGGTATAGCTCCCCGTTTCGGAGTAGCTCAGAGCCGACGGTGTACTGGCCGAAATCGCCGAGGTTACCGTCAATGCGCCGCTGGAACCGGCGGTTGGCGAGGTCAGCGTCAGGGTCGACTGGCCGTTACTGGTGACGACCGCAGCGGTAACGCCGATGCCGGCGGAGTTGATGGTGCTGGCCAGATCGGCGAGCGTGTTCTTGCCGCTGCCCGTGTAATAGGTGTCGCCGGAGGAGGTTCCGTCCCCGACATCGAAGGTGTAGGTGGAACCGCTGCCGATAGCGATGGTCATGGAGCCGGACAGCGTGGCGCCGGCGGTCGACGAGACAGAATCCAGATATCCATTCGGGCTCGCCATGTTGAGGTTATCGTAGAGCTGTTGCTGCAGCAGGCTGAGGGTGGGTGAGCCGAACAGCGGCTCGGGATTGCCGGAACTATCATTGCCTTCCTGGGTGTTGATGGCGCTGACGAGCGAGTTGTAGTCGGTGACAAATTGATTCACCGTGCTTTCGACGCCGGAGTTGTCGTTGGCGATGACGACATCGACCTCGGCGCCGGACGCGGTGGTGCCCAATAAATCGAACGTGACGCCGGGGATGACGGAGCTGACCGAATTGGAGGCGACCGAGTAAGAGACACCGTTGACCGTAAAGGAGGCATTGGCGCCGGTGGCGAGGTTGGACTTGTAGCCGAGGGAGGTGCTTGTGGTGCTGTCGGTGATCGAAGAGGTGACACTGAGGCTGCCGCTTGCACCGGAGGTGCTGGAGACCAGGCTCAGGCGGGAACCGCTGGCGTCGGTGGTTACGCTGGCGGTTACGCCGATAGAGGCCGAGTTGATGGCGGAGGCCAGGCCGGAGAGCGTGTCGTTGCCGGAGGAGGAATCGGGAACGTCGACGGTCTTGCCATTGATTTCGATGGAGCCGGTAAGGGTGTCGGACGAATTGGTGATCGCGTCGAGATAGCCGTTGGCGGTGGTGGCCAGTGACCCGACGGTGACCTCATAGGTGCCGGCGACGGCCGAGCTCGAGGCGGACATCAACTGCAGGACGCTGTCATCGGAGCTGGAGCCCGCCTTCTGCGCCATGACGCCCTGGAAGTCGGTGAGCGAGCTCATGTCGTTGGAGAGGTTTGAGAACAGCGTGCCGAGGTTAGAGATCGCGGTGTCCTGGCTCTCCAGTGAGGTGAGCTGGCTTTTCCAAGGGGTCTCGACCTTCTGGAGATTGGTGACGATCTCGGCCACGGTGGAGCTTACGTTGAATCCCGTTCCGCTGGTTGGCGACCCGAAGCTCAATCCGACAGTGCCCATAGGATCCTCCATCGAAGGCCGATGCAGCCCATGAGCCAACTCCGGCAGAAGCCTGATTAAAGACTTCCAAGGACCTTGGGCGGCATTCACTGAAGCAAGGAGGGGCGCCCACTGGACGCCCCTCCTTGGTTATCGGCATTTCTGCCTATTCGATTACTGCAGCAGCTTGGTCACTTCCTGCTGGACGCTGTTGGCCTGTGCCAGGGCGGCGATGCCGGTCTGGCTCAGGATTTCGTATTTGGACATGTTGGAGGATGCGGACGCATAGTCGGTGGCCTGGACTGTATTCTGGGCCGACTGCACGTTTTCAGCCTGGGTGCTGAGCACATTGCTGACTGAGTTCAGCGTGTTGATTTGGGCACCGATGTAGCCGTCCTGCGCGGCGACGTCGGTGATGGCAGCGTTGAGTTGGGTCAGCGCAGTCTGGGCATCAGCGGAGTTGCTGAGGTCCGTTGTTGCCAATGACTGGCCGGCGCTGTCGGAATAGCTGATGGTGGCCGTGCCGCCGACGCTGTTCGTGTCCGCGGTGAAGACCGCGCTGGCCGCAGCCGTTTGGCCGGTGGCTCCATCCGCGATATCCGGTGATGCAGTGCCGCCGCCGGAGTTTGAGACACCGGTCGAATAGTAAGTTCCGGGGGTGTAGGTAAGCGTACCGGTCCCATCGGTGAAGTCACCGAGTGAAGCCCCTGTGATTGCCGATTGCCCGCTGTTTTGCGTGGTAATCGCCAGAGATCCCGTGGTGGCAGTGAGAGTGCTCGAGACTGTGAAGCCTTCGCCCTGCAGCGTAGTCGCCAAATTGGCCATGGTGTCGGTGGTGCCCGACTGGCCGAGGGTCAGGGTGATATTCGCGCCCGCGGCATTCTTGAGGGTGAGAGTTCCGGAGAGAACGTCTGTATTTGCATCCTCGCCAGTTCCTCCGAGAGCCAGAGTGCCCACAACGCCGGGCGTGGTTCCTTTCCCCACTCCCGCGCCGGGACCACTGATCTCAATGCCGGTATCTCCACTATGGCCCGCGCCCGCTGCAGCCACAGCTTGAGTTCCAGCCTGGGTTGCCGTGTCGAAGCTGGCGGTTAATCCGAGGCCGGCGCCGTTGATGGCATTGATCAACCCCTGGGCTGTGTCGGCATAGTTGGTGCCTGTGCCAACGCTGATGGTTGTGGCCTTCTGGACCGCGGCGCCATTGGCACCCGTGGCCATGTAGTTGACGTCGAGCGTTGTGGTGGCGTTGACAAAGCCATCGCCTGTGGAGGCAATCTTGCCGCCGCTCGACAGGTCGATGAACACATTGTTGCCGCCGTTGGAGTAGGCCATGGTGCCGCCGGTGTCGCCGACACTGGACGAAGACAGCGAACGGATGTTGAGGTCATCGATCGCCGAGCCAGAGGTCGAGGAGTCGCCTGTGTAGATGCTCGTCGTGGAATTGAAGACAGCCTGATTGTTGTAGGTGGTTGTCGAGCCGATGTTGGAGATTTCCGACAGGATCGACTGATACTCCTGGTTAGCGGCAGTGTCTTGCGAGCTGTTGAGGGTGCCGTTAGAGGCTTCGGTCGCCAGCGTAACAGCGCGGTTGAGCAGGGTTGTGACCTGCGAAAGGGCACCATCGGCAACCTGAAGGAGACCGACGCCTTCAGAAGCGTTGGTTTCAGATTGCGTGAGCGCCGTCTGGTTAGCTTCAAGACCGTCGACCAACGACAGGCCAGCGGCGTCGTCGGCGCCGGAGTTGATCCTGGACCCGGAAGACAACTGTTGCAGCGTCTTCGAGAGGCTGTTGTTGGTATTGGTGAGGTTATTCTCCGCATACACCGCGGAGAGGTTGTTCAAGACACCCAGGGACATGGGGTTCTCCTTGTGGATGCGGTGATTTGCGGTTTCAATTCCGGTTGCGCATCCCTGTGTGCTGACGTGGGTTGCTGCTCGCGGTCTGGAGCCGACGCATCTGGACCGTATTTCGGCGGGGTACCTATGGACTTTACGAAAGCGCAGTTTGTGTCCCGTGGGGGGACAGTTCTGTGTCATAAGTTTTGTTTTTTTAACGTTCAGCAACAGTCGCCGATAACGGACTTGAAGGAGATGGGGCAATGATCGAACTGACGCGGCTGAATGGCCGGCCGATGGTGGTCAACAGCGATCTGATCAAGACCGCGGAAGCCTCTCCGGATACGATGCTGACCTTGATCAATGGAGAGAAGCTGATTGTGCGCGAGGAGATCGCCGAGGTTGTGGAGAGGATTCTGGTTTATCGCGCGCGGCTGCTGGCGGTCGTGGCGCGGAGATTGCATCATTTTGGCGATTTGGAGCGCGCAGCGGCGCTGGTTAGTCTCGATGCCGCGGGGTCGCCGGGCGCGCCGCCGCAGAAATCGCAGCAAGACACCGTCGCTGGGCAGTAGGACCGGCCATTGGATCCTCTCAGGAGCAGCACATGGACAAAGCGAGCGTCGGCGGAGCGATTCTGGCTATAGCGGGGATTGTTGCCGGATTGATGATTGAAGGCGGCAACATAGGCCAGATTCTGCAGCCCACGGCGGCACTGATTGTGTTCGGCGGCACGATGGGCGCTGTACTGCTGCAGTTTCCGCTGACCACAGTTGTGGCGGCATTCAGGAACCTGGCGCACGTTTTCGCCGCTCCGCGCAAGGAGGACGCGCACCTGATTCGCCAGATGATTGCTTTTGCTAACAAAGCGCGCCGACAGGGAGTGGTCTCGCTCGACGCCGACCTGGCGGCGATCCGAGATCCGTTTCTCAGGCAGACTCTGATGCTGGCGGTGGACGGGACGGAGCCGGCGGATCTGCGCAAGATCATGCGCGTGAGTCTCGATTCGATCACTGAAGATGAGGAGCGGCTGCCGGCGGTTTTTGAATCGGCGGGCGGATTCTCACCCACCATCGGGATTCTGGGCGCGGTGCTGGGCCTGATCCAGGTGATGCAGCATCTGGACAACATCGCGGAGGTTGGGCGCGGCATTGCCGTGGCGTTTGTGGCGACGATTTACGGAGTCGGTATCGCCAATCTTTTCTTTCTGCCCTTTGCGGGCAAGATGCGGCTGCGCATCCGCAACGGCCATCGGCGGCGGGAGATGGTGCTGGAGGGCGTGATTTCGATTCTGGAGGGGATGAACCCGCGCATGCTGGAGATCAAGCTGGCCGGTTTTCTGGATGACGCAAATCGAGAAGAGCAGGAGCGCGCCGCATGATTCCGCGAGTGCCGCGCAGCCGCGTGACTCATGACCGCTGGCTGGTCTCTTACGCCGATTTCATCACACTGCTGTTCGGATTGTTCGTGGTGATGTTCGCGTTTGCGCGGGCCGACCAGAGAAGGCAGGCGCAAGTGTCGAAGGCGATTGACGGCGCATTTCGCTCCATGGGTGCATTGCCGGATGCAGCCAACGAAGAATCCGGCGCGAGCAATGCAACGGCGCCTGCGAACACGATGATGGACGAAAACGTGGTTGCGCCGGCGCGGGTGAAGGAAGATCTGGACCGCATCCGGCGCGATCTGGCGGCGACGCTCTCCGCGCAAGTTGCCGCGCACACCGTTTCACTCGAGATGGGCCGCGATGGACTGGTGATCAGTTTGCGCGAGGCTGGATTCTTCGAATCGGGATCCGCGACACCCAAGGCCGAGGCGTTGCCGACGCTGCGACAGATCGCCGGCAAGCTGGGGCCGACGCCCTACGATTTGCGCATCGAGGGCCACACCGATAATGTGCCTATTCACACCGCGGATTTCGAATCCAATTGGGAGCTCTCGACAGCGCGCGCGACGCACATTGCGCGGCTGTTTCTCGAAATGAAGGCCATTCCTGCCGGCCGGCTTTCGGCGGCAGGGTACGCGGAGTTTCATCCCGTGGCGAGTAACGATACGGCGGAAGGCCGCGCGGAGAATCGGCGCGTAGACCTGGTGGTGATGCCGCGGACGAAGATCAGCTTCGAATCGCCGGCGAGCTCTGTTCCGTCGGGACCGTGGCGGAAGGTGACGGACGAATAAGACCGCGGGGTTAGCGGTGTTAGTGGAGTTTGGAGCCCACCCAAGCGGAGCTTGGATCGGGCACCCAGTGAGTTCGTGCGTGATTGAGGTTTGCGGCATCCCACCCTAAAGTTCTCCACTCCGCTCCGCACTTTAGGATGGGGCAACCCAGAATCGGGCGAGCCAGCGAGATGCGGTTACTCCACTCCAAGCACCTTGACGATGACGCGCTTGCGGCGCTGGCCGTCGAATTCGGCGTAGAAAACGCGCTGCCATGTGCCCAGGTCGAGCTTGCCGTTGGTGACGGGCAGTGTTGTTTCGTGATGAAGCAGCAATGATTTGAGGTGCGCGTCGCCATTGTCTTCTCCGGTGCGGTGATGCTTGTAGTCGGGGCGCGCAGGCGCGAGTTCTTCAAGCCATCTGCCGATGTCTTCGATAAGGCCGCTCTCATGGTCGTTGACGTAGACGGCAGCCGTGATGTGCATGGGCGAGACGAAACACAAACCGTCTTTGACACCGCTGCGCTCGACAATCTGCTCGACTTGATCGGTGATGTGGACCATCTCTCGGCGCTTGCGCGTTTCAAAGATCAGGTATTCGGTGTGGCTCTTCATAAAAGCTCCTTCAATGTGCCGGACAGCGGCGAAAAACGTTGCGACGTTCTCGCCCTTATCCTAAAGGAGCCGTGAAAGAACGCCGCCGACTCGATGGACCGAAGCGCCTGCGCAAGGTGCATGACCAGCCAGGTTGGCAAATCGAACAGAGGCCGCAAGCGGCTCCAGCTCAGGGTGAGGAGCTGATACCTGACGGCTGAGAACTGAAAGCTGTAATCTGGTGTCACCATGAGCCAAACTCCACAGCAACCCCAACTCAATCTTGCCCAGACGGCGGATTACCGCGAGTCCTACGCCAACAGCGTGCAGGTGCGCGTAAGCGTATGGGATTTCCAACTGGTCTTCGGACTCGCCTCCAGCGAGAGCCCCGACCAGGTGACCATCCGCAACCACCAGGCCATTTTTCTGAGCCCGCAACAGGCCAAGGCGCTGTTTAACATTCTGGGGCAGAACATCGCTCAATACGAGCAAGCCTTCGGAACGCTTAACCTGGAGCCGAAGGGGCAGAGTTTTCCGCAAGGGCCGGTGAACTGAAGCAGGGACCGAGGGAACCAGGGACCAAGGGACCGATCTCCCCGCCGCGCGTTTTTTCCTGGAACATTTCCGCGAACCGCGGTGTCAAAACCGGGATAGGAAAAGCAATGCATGGTTGAGCGAGCGGGCGCGAATCACGGGCGGAGCATGAGCGCGACGGAGAAACCATTGGGCACCGCAGGAGCGAGCTCGTGCGTCTGAAGGGAATTCTGAATCCGCGGCTGGACGCGCCGTTGCCCATCTGGATGATTTTTCCGGTCATCTTTATGGCGCTCTATGCCAGCCACTTCACATTGCTGCGCGTTCCTTATTACTGGGACGAGGCCGGCTACTACATTCCCGCAGCGTGGGATTTTTTCCGGACCGGCTCGCTGATCCCAACCACCACGCTGAGCAATGCACATCCCCCGCTACCCAGCATTTACCTGGCGATTTGGTGGAAGATCTGCGGCTACTATCCCGAGGTGACGCGCGAGGCCGTTTTGATGGTGGCCTCGCTGGGACTCTTAGCCGTGTGGCGGCTGGCGATGCGGCTGGTGGGTGTGGGTTCGGTTGCGTTCTGGACGGTAGTGCTGACGGGACTTTATCCGATCTGGTTCGCGCAGAGCTCGCTGGCGCAGGCGGACATTTTTGCCGCGGCATGTTCGCTGTGGGGACTGGTGTACGCGCTGCCGAGCCGCGGGCGCGTGCCTTGGGCCGCTGCTTTGTGGTTTTCGGCTGCGGCGCTGTCGAAGGAAACAGCGATCGTCATCCCGCTCACGCTGGCTGCGGTGAACATTGCGGAGGGTTTCAAGCTCGGCGGTACGACGCGCGGAAAATTGTGGCGCGAAGCGGCGTGGTTCTCGAGCTGCGTTTTGCCATTGGCCGGCTGGTATGCGTATCACTACGCGAAGACGGGATATCTGTTTGGCAATCCCGAATACCTGCGTTATAACGCAGAGGCCACGCTCACGCCGCTGCGCATACTGGCAGCATTCGGCCATCGCATTCTGCACCTGACCGCGCACATGAACTTGTTTGTGCCGGTGCTGATGGCCATTGCCGCGCTGCTGCTGAGTCCACGGCCTGACGCGAGCGGCCACGACCGGGCGACGATTGCGCCGGCGGTCGAGATGCGAATTTTCTTTCTGCTGCTGGCCAACGCGGTGGTCTTCAGCGTGCTGGGCGGTGCGCTATTGACGCGCTACCTGCTGCCGATGTATCCGCTGGTGCTGCTGGCGGCGGTGACTACCTTTTACCGGCGGGTGCCGTATTGGCAGGGCTTAGCGCTGATTTCGGCCGCGGCGTTTTGCGTGGGACTGTTCGTCAATCCGCCGTATGGATTTGCACCGGAAGACAACCTGGCGTATGCGCGCGTAGTGCGGATGCATGAATCTGGCATCGTGGAGCTGGCAAAGCTTTATCCCGGCGCAACGGTGTTGAGCGCGTGGCCGGTGACAGATGAACTGTCGCATCCGGAGCTTGGGTACGTGAAGCAGCCGTGGGATGTGGTCGCGATTGACGATTTTTCCGCGGGGCAGATCGCGCGGGCCGCCGCGGAACCCCAGGCGTACTCGGCGGCGCTGGTGTTCTCAACAAAATACGATCCGGATTCGCCGCTGGAAAAGTTGAGTGGCGAGGCACTCGACGAACGCTATTTCGGGCTGCATCACGATCTGCCGCCGGAGCTGATTGCGCGCGAATTGGGCGGAGATCTGGTTTGGAAGCGCGACGACGATGGCATGTGGATCGCGCTGATCCACTTCAACCACCCGGTTGAAGCGCTGCTGGAGCCGGGGACAAGTGGCCCGCCAGGCCAGTAAACGAAGAAAATTCGATCGGCAGACGTGTGCAGAAGTTTTTCTCGCAACGTGCGGGAACAGTTTGCGAACGCGCGGTGTCTACACAAGCACAGTGGTACCGAACGGAATGATCGGAAGGACATTAATCCCGCTCCCCGCCGTAGGCCGCGTGGGGCGGCCTGGGCGCGTTCGCCCATTTGATCTTTGCGATCCTCCCGGCCGGCGCGGCTGAATTGAAGTTGGGGGAGGCAGCCATGTTCGAAGACTCCACGTTTGAAACCATGGGCAGAATCCACACCCGCAGCCGGGGCTGGATGATGGCGACGCTGGCTTTCAACAGCTCCATTCTGCTGGCGCTGGCGATCATTCCGATCATCCACCCGGAGATGCTGCCCCAGATCACGAATGCGTTTCTAATGGATGCGCCGAGGCCGGTTCAAGAGGTAAGGCCGGTGGTGAGAACAGAGCAGGCGCCAACCGCGCGGACGGAGATGCCGGACGGCGTCATACTGGTTCCGCGGCAGATTCCGAGCAAGCCGTGGATTCCTGGAAGGGGTCAAGATCCCGGCCCAATGGGGCCTGTCAATCTCGACGGCGGGCCAAGCGGAATGGCCAGCCAGGACAATCCGTTCAACGGTCGCGGGACGCATCCTGACGTGCGGCAGGCAATGCCCGCGGCGACGCAACACGTTTCGTCAGGCGTGATGCAGGGAATGCTGATCTACAAAGTGATTCCGACGTATCCGGCGGTGGCGCAGGCGATTCGTGCTTCGGGCACGGTCGTGCTGCAGGCGACGATCTCGCGCACGGGAGCCATTGAGAATCTGCGCGTGGTTGAAGGGCCCGCGCTGTTGCAGCAGGCGGCGCTGGATGCGGTGAAGCAGTGGCGCTACAAGCCATACATGCTGAACGGCCAGCCGGTGGAGGTGGAGACGACTGTGGACGTGCAGTTCAAGTTGGAGTGAAAAAACAGCGAGTCCCGCCTCCGCTGAAGCTTCGGTGCGGCAGGCAGCGGGGCTAGCGAGTTAGCGTGCGCTTCGCGCACGTTCGCGAGTTGGCAAGCTCGCAAGTCGGTGAGGAGGGCGGAGCCGGCGGAGTTCGCAGTGCTGGTGGGGCTACGCGACGTGGTCACGCGAGAGCGGTGCGGAGCATCCAATCAGCGGACGATGGCGAGAGAAGAGGCTGTTCGGCGACAATGGCAGTTGCCATGACACCGACCACGCGCCGCGATTTCCTGATGCTTGCCTCGACTGCAACTCTTGGAGCTTTTGCCATGCCCGATGCATTGCGAGGCGCTGCACCTGATTCCGCGCGGAGACGGCGTGTACTTGTCGCGTCTCACACGCTGGACGGGATTCTGGCGTTTGACTGGGACGAAGCGAGCGCGACGCTGACGCGAGTGGGCGTGGCGGCGAAGGTTCCGAACGTGGCGTGGCTTGCGCTTTCGGGCGGATTTGTTTACTCAGCATCGGAGCTGGATACGTTCGAGGGCAAGCCGACAGGGGAAGTGGCGAGCTTTCGCTTGACGGAAGGAGAGCTGCAACCGCTTTCGGCGCGCAACTCGGCCGGCACAGGGACTTGCCATGTGGCGGTGGACGCGACGGGGCGCATGCTCGTTGCAGCCGACTATACAGGCGCGAGCGCAGCCAGCTTTCGCATCGAGGATGGAAAGCTGAGCGAGGCCGTGTGGATGGAGCACTACACGCAGCACGGGCCGAATGCGGACCGGCAGGAGAAGGCGCATGCGCACTTTGCGTCGTTCTCGCCGGACAACCGATTCGCCTACATTAATGACCTGGGCGGGGACTGTATTCATATTTACAAAGCCGATCCGGCTACGGCGCGGATGGCGGCGGCGGGGACGTATCACGGAGCGCCTGGTTCGGGAGCGAGAACGCTGCACTTTCATCCGAATGGGCGCACGGCTTATTGCATGAACGAGTTGGTTTCGACTGTCGATGTGCTGGATTGGCACAAGGCCGACGGGTATCTGAAGCTGGTTGATCGAATTGAATTGCTGCCTGCGGATTATCACGGCACGACACGCGGCTGCGACACGGTCATCACGCGGGACGGGCGGTTCGTAACCTTTGCGAACCGCGACGATGATTTTTTGTATTCCTTCCGCGCCGATGTGAAGACGGGCAAGCTAACGCCGATGAAGCGGTCGAATTGCGGAGGGAAGACACCACGGAATTTCACGCTCGATCCCACGGAGCGATGGATGCTGGTGGCGAATCAGGATTCGAATGTCGTGAGTGTTTTCGCGCGGGATCCCGCGACGGGTTTGTTGGCCGATGAGGTGAAAAGCAGCGTAGAGGTGGAAGCACCGATGCGGATTCTGTTCGTGTAGGCTCCCACCCTAGCGACAAAAACAAATACGTGGCGAGGGTGGGGCACCCCGCCTTAGGTTCTGTCGCCCCTACGGGGCTGGGAATTCTTTTTGCGAAGCCTTCCCAGGACTGCGTCCGCCACTGCGGACTTGTCCTGGGCTAACTTCTTGCGCTCCCTTCGGGAGCTTTCTTGTTACGCCGCCTGCGGTTTGTGCTATCCCGAGTGGGCGAGTCACTCCCTAGTCCGCAGGGGCTAAAGCCCATTTCTCTCAAAGGCGTGTTTCGGCACGACTGAAGTCATGCCCTGATACAAGACGAAAGGCAACCGCAGATCCTTCGACTGCAGTCGTTCGCCCAGGCGAACGACCTTCGCTCAGGATGACAAGCTTGGAGGAAGATCAGGCGGCCTGAGTTTCGCCTTTGAGCTGCTCGGCCTGGTAGTGGGCGATGAGCGCGTCGACGATGGGCTGCAGGCGGCCCTGCATCACGAGATCAAGCTGGTGCAGCGTGAGGCCGATTCGGTGGTCGGTGAGGCGATTCTGCGGGAAGTTGTAGGTGCGGATCTTCTCGCTGCGATCGCCGGAGCCGACTTGTTGTTTGCGGGCCTGGGCGAGTTCGGCGTTCTGCTTTTCCATTTCCATTTCGTATAAACGCGAGCGGAGCACGCGCAGGCCTTTTTCACGGTTCTTGATCTGCGATTTCTCGTCCTGGCAGCTGACCACCGTGTTGGTGGGCAGGTGGGTGATGCGCACGGCGGAGTAGGTGGTGTTAACGGACTGGCCGCCGGGACCGGAGGAGCAAAAGGTGTCAATGCGGAGATCCTTGGCTTCGATCTTGATGTCGACTTCTTCAGCCTCGGGCAGCACGGCGACGGTGATGGCGGAGGTGTGGACGCGGCCCTGCTGCTCGGTTGCGGGCACGCGCTGCACGCGGTGGACGCCCGACTCCCATTTGAGCTGCGAGAAGACGCGCTCGCCCTCGATGATGGCGATGACCTCCTTGTAGCCGCCAATACCGGACTCCGACATGGACATGACTTCGACCTTCCAGCGCTTCTGCTCGGCGAAGCGCGTGTACATGCGGAAGATTTCGGCGGCAAAGAGCGAAGCCTCGTCGCCGCCGGTGCCGGCGCGGATCTCGAGGATGATGTTCTTCTCGTCGTTCGGGTCCTTGGGCAGCAGCATGACTTTGAGATCTTCTTCAAGGGCCTGCTCGCGCGGTTCGAGTGCAGCAATCTCTTCCTGCGCCATGGCGCGCAGGTCGGCGTCGGTTTCAGCCAGCATGGCGCGCGCGTCGGCGAGGCCCTGACGGACCTGCTTCAGCTCACGGTACTTCTCGACGGGAGCTTCAATCTCGCGCACTGCTTTGGCGATCTTCTGATATTTTTCGTGGTCGCTGACGACCTCGGGCAAGGCGAACTGCGACTGCAGGTCGTTGTAGTGCTGCTCCATTTGTTCCAGGCGATCGATCATGGCCGCTCCGCGGATTCAGGTTTTGGATGAGTGAAGCGATCGTGAAAAGGGATCTCAGAGAAAAAAATGCGCAGGGGCAGTGTATGCGGCGGGAGCCGCTAGAGGAGGGCGGGGATGGGCTGATGGAGGGTCATTGCAGTTTCTATTTTAGCGCGAAAGGGGGAA
>Ga0181535_10003476_pt1 | contig 18257 bp, 14 predicted proteins | sample PEATcosm2014_Bin_44_FD_119774 | JGI IMG/M metagenome (GOLD analysis project Ga0181535, IMG submission 119774) | Peatland microbial communities from MTU Mesocosm Facility, Houghton, MI, USA - PEATcosm2014_Bin17_30_metaG | ecosystem: Environmental > Terrestrial > Soil > Wetlands > Peat | place... | reverse complement strand
TTCATCGCGGCCTTATCGCGATGAGTGGGATTCCTCCTCACCGTCGTCATCCTGAGCGAGACGTGAAACGTCGAGTCGAAGGACCTGCGGTTGAGTTGTGAAAACTGTCATTCTGAGCGCAGCGAAGAATCCCCGCATCTGTTTTTGCTCGTCATTCTGAGCCGAAGGCTCAGAATCTCTGTCGGTGCCTCTTCTGTTTGTCATCTTGAGCGGAGCAGTATCCGCTATTCGGATTTTCCGACGTTCTTCGTCATGGCCTCAAAGATAACCGACGGCAATCCGGTAGTTTCGCCTTGACTGCCAAGTATTCCCGAATCTCCAAATTCAGTCACAGACTCCACAAGCTTGCTCAACACCAAATCCTTCTGTTCTTTAGTCCTGACTGCTGCGACAAAAGCCTCGATGCTTTTAGTTACGCGCAGTTTATGCTGATTGTGTTCGATCATATGAAGATACGCCCTTGTCATGCGAAGGCTGAACGCAAGCCCGACTCCCAGAACTCCAACGAGTGCCAATCGGATGCTCGTATAGTAGGCACTTGCAGCTATGAGAAGCGGAATAGAAATTGGAAGAGCAACAACTGTGGATCCGGGTTTCAAGGATTCAACAATCTGGTGAATAAGCGGAGGTGGATACCTAGTAAAACAAATCAAGAGCAATACAAGAACGACAAAGAGAGAGGTTGTCACCACTCCACACACACAAGCTTTGATCCTGAGTGCTGTCGCTGCTTCATTGAACTGCTGGAGAGCACTTTCCACAGAGATATGGCTCGCCTCTGTCTTAATACGTTCAAGATTCTTCTCGGCTTCTTCTACAGACTTTCGTATATCAGTGATTGCTTCTTTGACAGCTGATTCGAATTTGATCCCAGATTCTAATGTTGAATTGCGTATATTAGTGTGTGCAGTAGCAACTGTCTCATCAATTTCCTTGAGCGCATCGGCTCTCTTCTTGGGAAAGTCTTCATCCGACAATCCAGACATGCCCGAAGCAACTAGTAATTCGTAAATCAACAAGGGTAGCGTCTGGATAAACTCCCTAGTTATTCTCCCTAAAGCAATAGGAATATTTTCGCCTTGTCTTATTTGCTGACGATCGATAACTCCGCTGATATTATTCATGAACAAGAGCAATGGCTGAAGCGAAGAGTCATCAAGTGTTCCCAACATTGGCTGAACCCTATCGAGCCATTTCAAGGCAAGATTGTTGGCTTCGGTAAACGACTTCATCACATCGTTCATGCCTCTCAGCTGACGAAAATTCGAGCCTTGGGCAGCAACAACCAAGTCATTTTTTTCGGTTTCTAGTCTCTTGATCAAATCGCTGGATGCCATCGGATCTCCTTCGTTCGTCAGGGTTCTATAGGTAGTGTACGGCGTGGCCACAAACGGACCGTTGACTTTTTGGGCCGGCTGACCCACATCTCGCTTCTGAGATGTGGGTTCCAGCCCCCTCCCACCCCCGCATTTTCTTTCCTCAAAAATCCCAGCAAATCCGCGTGTCAAGCCCCTCGACGCTGCAAAATCTCTTTAACCCATTCCGCACCAACCACATATCGGAGAAAAATACTTGGCATACCAGTTTCCCTCCAACCCGTATAATTAAAGTAGGAATCGAGAGACAAAGAGACCCGGCCAAATCGCCGGGCCTTCGTATTTAACTGATCCCTGTTCCACGCCGGGTCTTCGCCTTTAATACGTCTCACCCACCTAGCGCGAGCTTAACTGGCGTTTTTTGAATACTTTACGCTGGCAGCACGGGGGGGGGTATACCCCCCCCGTCTCTACCGCACCGTCAGCAGCTCCGTCTCATACGGCTTCAGGTCGAGCTTCACCGTCACCCCGCCCTTCGCCGCCGTCGCAGCCACGGGCAACACCGTCCCCGTCGCCGGGTCCCACGCCTCCACCGTCTTGCCCGCCGCCTTCAGCGTCACCGAATGCGAGCTGCCCTGCGCTCCCTCGTTGAAGAACAGGTAGACGTCCGCGTCCTTCAGCCGCCGCGTCATCACCTTCAGCGCGGTGTCCGGAGTATCGAGCGCAACCTCGCGCGTGCCGACGACCTTGTTGAGCGCCGTCTCGATCTCTGCCGGAACCACCAGCGGGCCGGGAGGTGTTGCTGGAGCCGCTGCCGGCGGAGTCGGCGTCGCAGGAAGCTGCGCCGAGGTCTCCACCGTTGCAAAGGCGAAGTCCGCCGCCGTCGCCGCCCGCGCATCCTTGATCGTCTTGCCCGAGATCAGCGACGGCGTCCGCCCCAGGAAGAAGACCTTGCCGCCACCCTGCGCCAGCGCCCGCAGCCGGTCAAGCTCCGTCTGCGTCAGCACCTCAGCCGATGGAACGATCACCGTCCGGTACCGGTTTCCGCTCATCGATTCCAGATACCCCGGTCCGGCCTTCAGGTCCTCGGCCAGCGCATTTTGGTTGATGATGTCGAAGTCGATCTGCCGCTCCGCCAGCATCCGCTCGCTCGACACAAACGCCGTGTCGGAGGCCGAGTCATTCAGCCACATCGAACTGGACGGAATGTACAGCGCAACCTGCGCCGCTGGCCGCCCCATGCTCATCACGTAGGTCAGCCGCTGGAGATACTGCATCAGCGCCGGCCAGCCCGGATCGCGCATCAGCGCCGATGGCCCTCCCCGCGGACGCGCCGGTGGCGCAGCAGCCCCCGCCGGCGCAGATGTAGGAGCAGCCGCAGCCGCTGCGGTCGGAGCAGTCGGAGCAGTCGCAGTCGCCGGTGGCCCGAATGCATCCTGGGGAGATGTCGCCGGATAGAACATGGTCTCGATCACGTTCACCCCGCGCACCACCTCCTCGTTCAGGATGTAGCGCGCCATGGTCGCATCCGGTTCCGGCCGGTACGCCGCAAAGGTCTCGGTGAACGCGCGCGGATGCCCATACACATGCGCCGCGCTCGACGCCAGCCGCGGAAAGTCAGAGACTGTGTCGGTCCAGATCTGGTGCCAGATGGAGTCGATCCCCGGCTCCTCGACGTACTTCATGTCGCGTTCGAAGTCGCCTTCGGACCGCACCAGCTCCATCTCCGCCTCTTCGTGGTTCAGATGCACCTGGTACTCCACGCCGTGCGCCGCGCACCACAGACCCTGCGGCTTGAAGAAACCGTCGCGGAACATCTGCGAGAAGACATCGTAGTAGTCCGCCTTGGCGCGCACTTCGGCGTCCGTCAGCTTCGCCGCGGGCGGTGGAGGCGTCCTCGCGGCTTGCGCTGCTTGCATCGCGGCTGCTGTGGATTGTCCGCCCGGTGCGGCTGCCGCCGCTGGTCTCGGTCTCGGCCCTCCTCCGCCGCCCGCCGACAGCAGCAGCGCGCCCAGGTACGGTCGAATGTCGTAGCCCTTCACCTGCTGGAAGGTGTCGAAGAACTTCGGCGTCCACGGCAGCCCGCTGATCGAATAGTCCGGCTCGTCGCCGCGGAAGCCCAGAATCGTTGTGCCGAACAGCTCCGGCATGGCCTTGTAGTAGCCGTTGTGCGTGGCTTCGATGTAAGCGGCGGTGGCTTCCGGGTTAAGGTAATCTTCGAGCGGATAGGTGGAGTCCTTGGCGTGCGTCGGGTTGGCGTCGCTGCGCGTGGGCGAGGTGCGGAAGACGTGCTCCACCACCATCACCGTCCAGTCGCCGCCCGCCGGCGCCGTCCACGCGATCTGGCCACCGGAGATCGGCACCGGAACGCGCTCGCCCGTGGCGCTGACAGCCACCGCCGCCACGGCATCGGGGCCGACCGCCTGGTTCAAGGTATCGCCACCCTTTACCGGATAACGCTGGCCGAGGCTGAGGGCCTGCATGCTGAGGTCATGCTTGTCCTTCGATGGCATAAAGAGTCCGCCGGAGAAGCCCGAAGGATAGCCGATGTCGTCCACGATCCACACCTTCATGTCGCGCTTCTTCGCCTCCAGCGCGAACTGCTTGAAGAAGGCGAAGTACTCCGGCGTCAGGTAGGTCGTCGTCATGCCGCCGCCGGCCTGCGCCGTCACCGCATGGAAGCCCAGGCTCTTCATGGTGTCCAGATCGTGCGCCAGGCTCTCGATGGTCACCGCGCCATTCATCCCGAAGTATGGCTCCGGCCCATACTCCGACGGAGGCGTCTTCCACGTTAGCTTCACCTCGGACGCGGTCGGCATCTGCACCTTCTGGAAGGCATACTTCGCCACGGTCGATTGCGCGAAGCAGTGTTGAGCCAGCAAGACCGCTGCACATGCGGCGATTGCGGCCCAGCCAGCGGCCGCGCGGCGGTCCTTGTGATCATCATTCGTTACAAATAATTTCTTCATCGATAGCTCCCATGGCGGCGCGGTTCGATCTGTTCCGTGTGCAGGAAAACTCTGCAAACCCACCGCAGAGCGTTATACATCGCCGCAACAACGTTTGGAAACGCCCGCGACGGAAGTTCTGCCCGCGCCTGCACAGGCCGCATCGAAAACACCTGCCTGACAGGACTTACACTGGATACAGGCATCTCTGCGAATGACTCCACGTTCCAAATCCGCCGCGCCGCGCGCTCCGCTGCACTTCCTCGGTCTGGCCTGCGCCATCGGCGTCTCCACCATCTACTTCAACCAGCCGCTGCTGGTGGAGATGGGCAAGACCTACGCCGCGCCCGCCGGCCGCGTGATGTATGTCGCCAGCGCGACGCAGATTGGATACGCTCTGGGAATTCTGCTCTTCGTGCCCTTGGGCGATCTGCTGGAGCGCCGCGCGCTGATGAGGCGGATGTTCGCCGCCGTGGTCGTGGCGCTGCTTCTGGTCTCCCTGGCGCCCACGCTGGCCTGGCTCATCGCGGGCAGCGTTCTGCTGGGCTTGGTGGCCTCGGTGACCCACATTGTGCTCCCCATTGCTCCCGAACTGGTACCCCACAAAGAGCGCGGGCGCGCCATCGGGACCGTGATGATGGGCCTTCTGCTGGGAGTTCTGCTGGCGCGGACCTTCGCCGGATGGATCAGCCACATCCCCGCGCTCTTCGTCTACGCGCCGCGCCTCTTTCCCAAAGGGGCCTTCTGGGTCACCGATGGCTGGCGCTACGTCTTTATCATCGCCGCGCTGGCCAATGCGGCGTTCCTTCTTGTGCTTGGCCGCGTCATGCCGCGCCTGCCGCCCAAGCAGCACCTACGCTACGCCGACGCGATGTGCTCCCTGTGGACGCTCTTCCGCACCCAGCCGTTGTTGCGCGAGTCGGGCCTGACCAGCGCCCTCGTCTTCGCCTCCTTCAGTTGCTTCTGGACCACGCTGGCGTATCTGCTCAGCAGCCGATTCGGCCTCGGCGCGGGCGTTGCGGGCAGCTTTGGCCTGGTCGGAGCGGCGGGCGCGCTGGTCGCCCCGGTCGCGGGCAAGCTGGCGGACAAGCGCGGCACGCGATGGGTGCTCACCGTCGCCATGGCGCTGATCGCCTTCTCCTATCTGTTGCTGTGGGCCGGCGTGGCGTCCAGCCTCCCGTTGGCGCTGCACATCGCCGCTCTGGTGGCCGGCGTCATCGTGCTGGACGTCGGAATGCAAATGGCGCAGGTGTCCAATCAGACGCGCATCTTCGGCCTGGACCCCTCGGCGCGCAGCCGGCTGAACACCGTCTACATGACCAGCTTCTTCGCCGGCGGGGCCGTCGGATCGGCGCTGGCCACCATGGTCTGGGACCGCTGGCAGTGGAACGGCGTCTGCCTGCTCGCGCTGGGACTGATCGCTCTGGCCGGACTCTGCCACGCGCTCGGCACGCGCACCCGCGAGCCATTCAACCCCGACTCGCGCAGAGAACACGCCCTCGACAGCGTGCTGGAAGTCTAACCCGCATCGCTCCTGCTCCGCGAGAGAGAATTGTCATTCTGACCCTGAGCGAAGCGAATGGGGAAGAATCCCCGCATTTCGCCAGAAGCGCGATACAGTACCACTTCAGCAAGGGTTGGTCTGCATATTCGGTCCGATGGTCGCGTTATTTGGGGCTGATGACCGGGCCTCCTGCCAAGTGTTGGACACCCATCAATTCTTTCCAAACAGCAGGGTCATCCGTTATATAAAATATCGGCTCCATCTTTCTATGTTCGATAATTTCAGTGATGCCGTTTGCAGTGATTAATACAAAGGTTGGATAACCAGGAGGAAATCCTTGCGGAGGATGTTCCAGATGCAAAGGCCCTGCGTCTATCTCCTTGCCATATACCTTTGTCAGTATTTGCTTTTTGGTGTCTCGTAATATGAATACCACATTACTACCCCATAAACTATCGTAGTAGCTCATCGTAATTGAGACGTCGGCGCGTGTAAGTCCCGGTGGAAGGGTAATCCATTTCGGCAGCCTCGACTCACTCGCCAATTCAAAGGTAGACTCTGGGAAGTATTCACATCCAACTATTGAAAAAACTGAAATAGTTAATGCGAGAAAAAGCAGAATTCTTTCAGTGCGCCGATTTACTTTGATCACTTGCCTCCTCCACCGGTAGATTATTTTGCGGCTGCAATACACGCCACTGCATTAGCGTTGCATATCAACAATAATGAGCGAGAGCGGACTGATCCGCTCTACCTCTTCAGCAGGTCCACCGGCGCATTCACATCTTCGATGCGAAAATAGCCCGCCAGCGCCGGATGCCGCTTGGCCACGGCGCGATACATCTCCCAGGCCACGCGCCGGTAGCTGAAGTGCCCCGCCACACCGCTGCGCAGCTCGGCGATGTAGAGCGCCTCGGCAAAGTCCATCTTGAAGACCGCCCGCACCCGCGTCCCCAGCGGCAGCAGATACGCCGCAGCCTCCGGCCCAGCCGCTTCGCACAGCGCGCGGTAGGCTGCGTGCGCGGCATTCATTGCGTCGGCGTAAGTCTGGTCGAGCCCAGCCTCGGCCAGCGTGGGTTGCCCAGGGCACACCGGCGTCTCGTAGCCATGCGCGTCGGTATAGGCCTGAATGAGCTGCACGCAGCGGCGATGGCGGTGCATGTCGCGGAAGCCGCCGATGTCCATCAGGATGTCGAAGCGGAAGCTCTGCCCGGCGGAGAAGACGCGCGGCAGCTCGTCGTGCGGCCCGCGATGCTTCACCCCGAGCGCAACAATCTCCGCGATCTTTCGTGAATCCAGCCCCGCCACCGTGCGCTGTATCTGCCGCCACGAGTAGTGGCTCTCCGCGTAGAGCAGCGAAGTAGCCAGCTCAACCTCGAGCAACCCCGAATCTTCCACCAGATCGACCACCGGCGCGTCCTCGATCGCCTGCCCAGCCATCAGCTCGGCGGCGGCCTGGCGCATCTCCGCGCGCGTGGCGATGGCGTACTCATTGGCCGCGGAGTACTTCACCAGCGTAGGCGCGGTCTTCACCGGGCGCAGCAGCACGTCGCAGAGCCTGCTGCCGCATGTTCTATCCACCGAGCCGACCTCCTCGCACAGCACGCGCGCCTCGTCGTGAGTAACATTCCACGCCGGCGCGGCGGCCGCGGCCTTGAGCTTTTCGCCCAGGCCGCGCACCTCGGCAAACTCGCTCGCCAGCAGCCGCGAGATCTGGTTCTCCAGCGTGCGCGCGCTCACAATCTGTCCCAGCGATGTGTTGGTCGCCAGAGGCAGCAGGTAGCGCGCCACGTCGAAGGCCCGCGCCTTCAGCGTGCGCAGGTAGGCCTCGTCCTTCATCTCCGCGGGCTGCGGGACCGCGCGCTGCAGCGCCTCCAGCATTCCCGCGCCGACGCGGTCATAAGCCGCAAACAGTGCCTCAATCGACGCCGTATAGCTGGCCGTCCGTTCTCCGGACTGGTCGCTGAATTGGGGCGTATACCAGCCCGACTTGCGGAAGTTCTGGTAGCGCGTGCTGCGCTCCTGCCCGTCCCAGCGCTGCTCGTCCACCAGCGCAACCGCCGCCAGCAGGCTCAACCGTTCGATGGCAAACGCAATGTGCGCCAGGTCGGCGATGGAGCGATGCCCATACTGGAAGTAAAACGTGTTCAGGAACTGCTCCGCCCGCTGCGAGCTGATCTCGGCCAGCGACTCCTTCATGCTCAGCGACGAGCGCGAGTACTTGGCCATCGCGTACGCCAGCACCTCCGGGTCCGCGCCTTGAATGGCGTAGACATCGGTCTGGTTCGCGGAGGAGGAGGTTGAGGCGACGGGAGTCGCAACGGCTTGCTTCGGATCGGCGGCGGCTGGCTGTTTGTCGGTCATCACCCTGCAAGGATAAGTCATCCGGCGACCCACGCGCCCCGATCTCTGTGGAGGAATGGCCGCAGGTTCGTATAAGCTTGCATCCAGGCGGAATGGAGACAGATGAGCACTCTTGCAGGCAGGATTGCGTTGGTTACGGGAGCGTCGCAGGGGATTGGGCGCGCATGTGCATTGGCGCTGGCCGAGGCGGGCGCGACCGTCGCGCTGGCCGCGCGCAATGAGGCAAAGCTGGCCGAGGTTGCCGCGGAGATCGCCGCAGCCGGCGGAGTGGCGCACCCCTTCGCGCTCGACCTGAGCAGCGAAGAGTCCATCCAGGCCTGCGCCAAGGCCGTGATCACGCAGTTGGGCAAGGTGGAGATCCTCGTCAACAACGCGGGCATCACGCGCGACACCCTCACCCTGCGCATGAAGCGCAAGGACTGGGACGACGTACTCGCCACAAACCTCACCGGCGCATTCCTGATGACTCAGGCCGTCATGGGCTCAATGCTGAAGGCCCGTTGGGGGCGCATCATCAACATCACATCGGTGGTCGGCCAGACCGGCCAGGCGGGGCAGGCCAACTACGCCGCGTCGAAGGCGGGCCTCATCGGCCTCACCCGGTCGCTGGCGCGCGAACTGGCCAGCCGAACGATTACCGTGAATGCTGTCGCTCCGGGATACATCGAGACCGCAATGACCGCCATCCTGAGCGAAGCCCAGCGCTCGGCCATGATCTCGCAGATTCCCTTGGCGCGCGCCGGCACGGACCGCGACATCGCCGCCGCAGTTGCGTTTCTCGCCTCCGAGGAGGCAGGCTACATCACCGGCCATACGCTGGACGTCAACGGTGGAATGTACATGGGGTAGTTGCAGGTGTCAGTTGCAGGTTGCGAGTTGTCAACAACATCGCCTTTGCTTTCAACCAACAACCGGCAACCAGCAGCCAGCAACTTACTCCACTGCTAATAATCTTCCGGTTAGTGTCACCCGTGGTTCATTGCAGACGCGGACTTCAAGTAGTGCTTCAAGGGAGAACCCTAACTGCCACCCGGTGAACCTTGGCGGGTTCGCGAATCGTGGTATCCCACAAATTAGCCATTGACCGCTCCTCGCTGGGTATTTACTTTGTAGCTAATGGCTGACATGCAAACAATACCCACACCTCTGAACAGCCTTCCTCCTGTCGCCACCATCGCGATGAGCATTGGGGCTACGATCCGCACCTATCGTCTGCAAAAAGGGATGTCGCAAGGTGACATCGAAAAGCGGACTGGGCTCTTGCGCTGCTATCTGTCGCGGGTGGAGAACGGCCACACAGTGCCCTCGCTGGAGACGCTGCAGAAGATCGCCTTTGCGCTGGACCTGCAACTGGCGCAGTTCTTCTCCGATCAAACCGTCGGCCAGGACATGTCCGCGCTGCACCTGGGCGAGGACGAGATCCGCTTCCTCACCCAGATTCAGCGCTATTCGGCGCGGCTCTCGGAGAACGACCGCAAGCTGCTGCTGGCCATGGTGCGCAAGTTCGCCCAGACCACGCTGGTTTGAGTTGCACGTTGTCAGTTACAGGTTGCCAGTTGAAGACCTACGACAGCCAGTGATTGAATGTCGCAACTTCAGAACCGACCAACGCATTCCAGCCATTCGCAACTGACACCCTGCAACTCACAACTACCTTACAGCCGGCTGGCAATTGCGTAGCCGAAGAGCGCCAGGACCAGACAGGCACCCGCGAAGGTGACTTTCTGGCGGCTGAGGTAGCGTTCGCGTCCGGCGGTCATGCACGGCACAAGTGGAACGCCTAGCGCCAAACCACTCAGGAAGCCCCCGATATGGGCCGAATTGTCGATGCGGATGCCCACATTGACGACGATGGTGCTGATCCCAATGACCAGGTTGATGAGGGCGAACTTGACTACGCTCGAGCGCAGCTTGCGCAACTCCTCCCAGGGAAACGGCAGGCGCCGGTTGCTGAGCAGCACGATCAGGATGCCGGCGATGCCGAAGACCGCGCCCGAGGCTCCCGCGCCGACTTGAAATAAGGAACTTGGATCGTGGAACCACAGGGAGTAGTAGACGTTGTAGCCCATGCTGAGCAGGTTTCCGGCGATGCCGGTGAGCAGGTATACAGCGACCATTCCGTAGGGGCCGACCAGCGGCTCGCCCAGAATGCCCAGGTTCCACAGGCACCACATGTTGGTGGCAATGTGGACGATACCAATATGCACGAAGGTCGCGGTCAGCAGGCGGTACCACTGGCCGTGCAGCACCAGCCAGGTGACGTTTGCGCCGTAGCGCAGCAGGTCGCCCTCGGTGGGCTCTTTCGGGCTTACGCCGTGCGTGACCATCCACAGGTAGACCGCGATGTTGATGGCCAGCAGCAGGTAGGTTCCGGGAGCGGAGCGCGGGTCCCAGACGCTGAACTCGCGCCGCCGCCGCGCCTGCTCCGGCGAGTAGGCCTCGGCGGGGGTATACTCCACGGGCGGCACAGTCGAGTCGGCAGGCGGAAGAATCTCACCTTCGGGATGCGGTTGCATGGGGGACATGATGGTCTCTCTACGCTATCGCATTTTCGCAGTCGGTGTGGGAAGACAGAGATAGGACCGCTCAAGGATTGACATGAATTTGAAAAGATGGTCCGGAATCAGGCAGCGTTCTTCATGATGCGTTCACGGATATGCGGCGGGATACGCTGGATCGCGTCCGCAACCAATCCGGGGATCGGCGTCGCGATGGCGACCAGTACCCACAACAGCAGCGAGATCACCAGACCGGCGATAGCGGTCGCCTCCAGCGAGATGGTAATTGGCGTGTGGTACAGGTGCCCGTGCAGGCTGGTGCCCAGGTGGACGATGGCCTCGATGCGGTGCAGCACAGCCGCGGCCAGCAGGAAGGCCAGAATGGACAGCGAGCTGACGGAGAGCAGCAGCACATCGATGGTGCGTGCCAGATGTTGCCGGCGGCGGCACTGGGCGCACTCGGACAGATGATGATCGTAGTCCTTGCGCATCGCCGGCGAGAGGCCGGAGATGTCGTATCGCCAGCCGGCAAGGATGTCCCCAATGATTGGGTCGGTGCAGTGTGGTTCGTTAATGCGCCGTGACCGGGATATTCCTGAGGCAAAGGTTAACATGGTGTTATAGACATCATTTTACTTGATTTATTAGCGCCAAATGGGGAAAAGATCGATCCTGGCTATGTTTCTGCCTCAGGGACTCTAGGTTGCAATGCGGCCCACGGATTGCCATGCCGCCGGTCAAAGGGTTGAATTGCAAACCGTTACAGGCAGATTGGAGCGATCGGCGCATTCTGTTGCGCCAGCATCACCCGGTTCCCCAGCAGCCTTCCCCGCTCTCGAATGGCCTCTTCGGCTGAGAGCAGGGCCAGCTCGGGAACGTTGTTGGTCTCTGACAGGTGGCCGAGCACGATGTACATGGCGCTGCCATCGTAGTCGCGGGCCAGGAACTCGCCGGTCGCGTGGTTGGACAGATGCCCCACGCGCGACAGCACGCGCTGCTTCACCGCCCACGGGTACGGGCCGTCCTTCAGCATCTCCAGGTCGTGGTTGGATTCCAGCAGCAGCACGTCGATGCGCTCCAGCGCGCGCTTGACGTTGGGCGGCACATAGCCCAGGTCCGTGGCGATGGCCATGCGTATCGATTCCGAAACCGACTCGAAGACGAAGCCGCATGGGTCGGCCGCGTCGTGCGGAGTGGTGAACGGCGTGATCACGAGGTCGCCAATGGAAAAGTTCGTCCCCGGCTGGAAGTACTCCACCGCGGGCAGGCTGGCCGGATCGCGCTTGATCGCCGCCTCCGGCGCGTCTTCATCCTCAGCCTCCACTTCGGCGGATGCAGCCTCAATATCGGTCAGCGCTCTGGCCGCGTCGCTCTCCAATTCGGCGAGTGCGGCGCGCGCCTCCTTCTCCTTCTGCACATGATCGAGCCATTTGGCGTAGGTCATCGCCGTGCGCGGAGTCATCTGCCGCACCCAGGCGCGGTGGGTCGGCTCGGTGAAGTAGACCGGAATGCGCAATCTGCGCGCCAGCACCGAGAGGCCCGCAACGTGGTCCGTATGCTCGTGCGTGATCAGGATGGCGTCCAGCGCGGAGGGGTCTTCGTTGGCCATCGCCATGCGCTTCATCAACTCGCGGCAACTGAGCCCCGCGTCCACCAGCACACGCGTCCCGGCGCTGGCAATCACCGTCGAGTTGCCCTTCGATCCGGAGGCGAGGACCGTCATGCGCATACGTCTCAAGATACGCCGCTCCGATGTGGATTTGCGGCCCGCATTGGCGCAGGGCGTGTCTTTACGGATGCGGGCCGCGGGCGATTAATACCGCAAGCACAACAATTTCAATGCCGCGGCCGCAACACATAGATGCGGTAGCTGGCGGGCGTCTCTTCGCGACTCCACCAGCGCGCAGTGCGCGTGGGAGACCACTCAGTCTCGAGCGTGTAGTCATTGGCCAGGAAGGATTTAAACGCGGGCCAGCGGTCCAGCTTCCTAAATTCTCCCGGCCCATCCACGTACAGCGCGCTCGTCACCACCAGCACCTGCGGCGGAGAAGCATTCATCGCTGCAAAAAATCGCTCCCGCGTCTGCCGCACAAAGGGAACGTCGTCCGCGCCGAAGAGCGGAAAGTCCACCAGCAGGCCGTTTGCCGGCTCCAGCCTCATGCGGTAGAGCACGTTGCCGCAGCCGGAGATGGAGTCGATGCACTGGATGTGGCCGCTGAGCCGCTCGCCGCCCAGCGCGTCGAGGTTCTGCTGGAGCGAGCTGATGAAGTCCGTCTCCCACCAGCGATAGCGGTGGATCAGCACGGCAGACTGCGGTGCCAGGAAGAACCCGCCAAATGCTAGCGCGGCCAACGCCAGCCATTGTGCTGCCTTGATGCGCCGGATATGGGAAGTTGCACGCCACAAGTCGGAGAGCTGCGTCTCTGCGGCACGCGTGAAGTCCACCGCCATCAACGGCAGCAGAAAGACGACCAGCGTATAGCGGTAGTAGGGAAATCCGCGCGCCTGCACCAGATAGGAGACCAGTCCGAAGAGCGCGCCACAGACCAGTGCAGCGCGTTCCCAGTCCAGCGGCTGCCGGCGCAGCGCCAGCACAGCCAGCCAAAGCAGCACCAGAGGCAGCAGGGGCGAGACGCTGTGCAGCAGCAGGAACCCCAGCGGGCGATGTCCCAGCCCGGAGTAGTAGAGGACGAGTCCGTGAAGATTGGCGAAGAAGGCCGCCAGCGCCCGCTCACGCAGCAGAAACATGAGCGCAATGCCCGGCGCGACGAGATAGCCCGCAGTGGCAGCCCCGGCATAACGCAGCCAGCGCCGGTTCGGCGATTCGCCTTGCCTTCCACGCCTGCGCAGAACATAGAGCGCCAGCAGAAGTTGCGCCGCAGTCAGCGGCAGAGCGGTGGGCTTGATGGTCAGCGCCGCACCGGAAAACAATCCGAACGCCGCCGCCCACGGCCAGTCCCTTCTGATTGCGGTAAACAAAAACGCTGTCGCGACGATCAGGCAGACGGCCATGGTCAGGTCGCGCTGTCCGCCCTCGGCCAGGCCGTCGCGTCCATGGGCCATGATAAAGAGGCACGCGGCAAAGAGGCCCGCGAGCCAGCCATCTTCCGGTCCCACCCATGACGATGAGGCCGTCATGGATGGGGCACCCGGCTTCATGCTCCGCGTAATCACAAAAAATGACGCGCCCGCCGCGCCCATCAGCGCGAAGTCGAAGAGCCGCCACGCCAGGTCGCCCATGCCGAACAGGCGCATCGCGGCCAGCTCGATCAGGTACGAGCCCGGCATGTTCATATCGCCGAAGTCGCGGTACGGTGCCCAGCCGCGATCGATGAGCCACCCCATGTAGTGGATCAGCGAGGCGTCACCCAACAGCGGCCAGCGCCAGCTCCACACAAAGAACAGCAGCGCCGAGAGGCTGAGGCTGACGGCAAGCGCGACGCGAAAGACGCGGGCAGGCCCGTTACGCACTGGTCTCTCCCTTCGTGTACGAGTCTATCGGACGCCAGTCCCTTCGATGGGTGACTCGGAATTCTCGTGGGAGTCAGTTTGCAGTTGTCTTGAAAGGGACGGGCTTCAGCCCGTCCGTAACCGGCGCCATACCATCGGGGCTTTAGCCCCTGAGGGAATTCTTCTCGACATACTGCCGCATCTCGCGTTCGCCACAGGTAGATTGTTGGCCGCGGGTGAGTAATTCTTGTGTTCTACAGGCACGCCACCAGCACGACGGTGATGTTGTCCAGGCCGCCCTTTGCATTGGCCGCGTCGATCAACGCCCGGCAGGCTGCGTCGAGCGCGGCCTGCACCGCCTCGCCGGGCCTGACTGGGTCGCGGCGGGCTGCGGCAAGCGCTGCTGGGTCGGCGGTGCGGGTCAGGATCTGTGCGATCTCGCCGTCGTCCAGCTCGCGGCTCAGGCCGTCGGAGGCCAGCAGGTACAGGTCGCCGCGCTGGGCGGAGTGGGCGGCGATCTCCGGCTCGACCATGGGCTCTGAGCCAATGGCGCGGGTAATGATGTTGCGCATCGGCGAGGCCGTGGCCTGCACCCGGCTCAGCACACCGGCGCGTACCTGCTCCTCCACCAGCGAGTGGTCCCGGGTCAGCAGTTGCAGCGTGCCCGAACGCAAGCGATAGCAGCGGCTGTCGCCCACATGGGCAAGCCACAGGACGGAGCCATCTACTGCGTCCTCCCACAATAGCGTAACCAATGTTGTTCCCATTCCATACAGGCTGGGTGACTTCTGCGCCTGACGGAAGACGGCCTGGTTGGCAACGCGGATGGCCTCCGCCAGCCGCGCGCGGGCTTGCGTTGCGGAACCGGGCTGCGCGAGGCAGTCCAGAAAAGCCTCCGTCGCCAGATGGCTGGCAACCTCGCCTCCGGCCGCGCCTCCCATGCCGTCGCACACCACGAAGGCCCCGTGCTCGGGCAGCGCGGCGCAGGCGTCCTGGTTGGAGCGGCGCACCCGACCGCGATGGGAGAGCATGGCGAAGGCGCGATTAGGCGCGTAGGTCATGGCCTTCGCCACCGCGTCTGGAATTTGCGGCTTCGAGGAGTTCACAGTCGTAGCGTCTGCCATTGCACCGTCCCGGACCACCGCAAGTTGGGCCCGTGAAAACGATACTCCCTGCCGCGCTGGAATCGAAAGCTCTCGCCGCCGGTTCATTGGTGTTATCTGCGGTTGGCAAAGCGCCGTTCGGGATACTCTGGAGTGGCAACCAAGGGGGCCAATTGAACCGCATCGTGCAGGGCGACAATCTGGAGGCGCTGCGAGCGATACCGTCCGGCTCGGTGGCGCTCATCTATATCGACCCGCCCTTCAACACCGGACGCCGCCAGACGCGCCTGCGCATGAAGACGGTGCGCGACGAAGCGGGCGACCGCGTCGGCTTTGGCGGGCGGCGATATCGCACGGAATTGGTACAGCCTGCGGGCAAATCCGGGCCTGCAACGACAGCAGGCTACGCCGACCGCTTCGACGACTTCCTCGGCTTTCTGCGCCCTCGCCTTGTGGAGGCGCACCGCGTCCTCGCACTAACTGGTTCCCTCTTCTTCCACATCGACTTCCGCGAGGTCCACTACTGCAAGGTCATGCTGGACGAGATCTTTGGCCGCGAGTGTTTTCAGAACGAGATCGTCTGGGCCTACGACTATGGAGCGCGCTCCACCAAGCGCTGGCCTGCCAAGCACGACAACATCCTCTGGTACACGCGCGACCCCAAGCGCTACACCTTCAATCTGGCCGAGAGCGACCGCATCCCCTATATGGCGCCCGGCTTGGTCGGCCCCAAAAAGGCCGCGCGCGGCAAGACGCCCACCGACGTCTGGTGGCACACCATCGTCTCGCCCACCGGCAAGGAGAAGACCGGCTACGCCACGCAGAAGCCGCTGGGAATCCTGGAGCGGATCGTGCGCGTGCACTCCAACCCCGGCGACCTGGTGCTGGACTTCTTCGCCGGCAGCGGCACCACGGGCGAGGCCGCGGCAAAGAATGGCCGCGCCTTTTGCATGGTGGACAGCAGCGCCGAAGCCATCGCGGTGATGGAAAAACGATTGCGCTTGAAGGCAGAAAGATTATGATTTCGCCATCGCGTTTTTTCCAGGAGTGAACGGTGTCAAGGGCCCGGTTCCGTTGGACGGTTTGGTGTGTCGCGTGGCTTGTGCTGGTCGGATTGGGAACCAGCGGCGCTGTTGCTCGCGCGCAGGCTCAGCCTGCGGCTGTAGGAGCCAACCCACCCGCTACCCCAGCCGCGCCGGTGCGGAAGTCATGCTTGGTGAACTCATTCGCGCCCACCCCGGCGGAGACGGCGCTGAACAAAGGAGATTTCTCCCCTGCAGAGGTTCTCTTCCGCGCCTTGCTGGCGAAGAATGCGGACAACGAGGCGGCGCATGAGGGGTTGATACGGACGCTGATCGCGCAGAACAAAGTGGACGACGCAGCCAAGGATGCGGAGGCGTGGGTAGCAACTGCGCCGGCGAGTTCGATGGCCTTGACCGCGCTGGGCGATGTGCGTCTGCGCCAGGGGCTTCCGCGCGACGCAATTCTCCAGTTTCAGAAGGCGGCGCGGACGGACCTGTGCAATGCGCGCGCCTTCTATGGGATTGCTGAGGTCGATGGACTGGCTGGACTCCATGCCTCCGCCAAGCTGGCCATCGAACAGGCATACAAGCTGCATCCCACGGACGACGATATCAATTCGGCGTGGATCGCAACGCTGCCGCGCAAGGAACGGCTGGAGAAGTGGGCCGACTACGCCGAGCACAGTGATCAGATCAGCGAGGAGAACAGGGCGAAACTGAAGACGAGTCTGGAGAAAGAGTCCCAGTCCCACGCGTCGGATTGCCGCATGGCGCCGGCCTCGCCGCGCGAAGCGACTGTTCCAATGGCGGCGGTGCTGGACGGGCCAACACGCTTCATCGGCTGGGGCCTGGACGTCAAGTTCAACGGCAAGGAGCGGCGGCTGCAGATCGATACCGGCGCCACCGGCATCACCATCTCGCGCGCGGCGGCGATGTTTCTCGGCATCCAGCGCGAGGACGCCACGCAGACAGGCGGGATCGGCGACAAGGGTAAGGTAAAGACCTCGGTGACCCATGTTGCCAGCATCAAGATCGGCGGCATCGAGTTCACCAACTGCCCGGTGGAGATTCTGGAAAAGTGGAGCGTACTCGACTCCGACGGTCTGATCGGTGGCGATGTATTCGATGCTTCCCAATTGACGCTGGACTTCCCAAAACACGAGCTGCGCGTGGCCCCACTGCCCGAGCGTCCGGGAGAGAAGAAGGCTGCCGTGGCAACGCCGGACCCGGCGGACGACGACGAGATTGTGGAGGCCCACGACCCTTATATTGCGCCGGGAATGGAAAAGTGGCAGCGCGTCTATCGCAGCAGCCACGACCTTCTCATGCCTACCGGGATCGTCGAAACTAAGCGCATGAAGGATGAGAGCGCATGGAAGGAAAAGCTCTTCCTCCTGGATACCGGAGCGGAGTCGAACCTGATCTCGCCCGCTGCGGCCAAAGAGGTGACCAAGGTCTCGCGCGATGACAGCATGGAGATCCGCGGCATCCAGGGCGAGGTGGACAAGGTCTACGAGGCAGGCAAGTTCACCCTGGCCTTTGCCGGCCTGCGCCTGGATTCCCCCAGCATGACCTCGATCGATACCACTAAACTCTCCCACGATGACGGGGTCGAAATTTCGGGGCTGATCGGCGCGCCTGCGCTCTACCAGGTGGTGATGCACATCGACTATCGCGACAACCTGGTCTGGTGCGAGTACACCCCGAAGAAGTGACAGCGGCGCAGGACGCCAATCGCAGATCAGGCATATCCCATGACGCGCTGCGGAGCCGGCAAAGGCTAGGTGCGTGTGCGCGCTTGCCGCTCGCCTCTATGCCGTCTTTCGCACAGCATCAGGTTTTTCTTTCTGCCGGCTAGGCTTGCCAGTTGGAATCCGGTCCAACGCCATGATGGCGTTGGCCAGTGCGGTCGAGGGCTTCTCGAAGTGTTCCTTCGAGTTGAGCAGGCGTTCGGCCTGCTCGTACTCTCCCGCGTTGATCAGGTTGGCGATGGCCAGCATCTGGCCATGAAACGCCGTGTGCTGGTCGACCGCGGCCTTATACTCCTGTGTG
>Ga0181535_10003472_pt1 | contig 18270 bp, 13 predicted proteins | sample PEATcosm2014_Bin_44_FD_119774 | JGI IMG/M metagenome (GOLD analysis project Ga0181535, IMG submission 119774) | Peatland microbial communities from MTU Mesocosm Facility, Houghton, MI, USA - PEATcosm2014_Bin17_30_metaG | ecosystem: Environmental > Terrestrial > Soil > Wetlands > Peat | place... | reverse complement strand
AGCGGTGTGCCCCAGTATCTGTTGCGGGAGATCGCCCAGTCCCGTGCGCCTTCCAGCCATTTCCCAAAGCGGCCTTCCTTTAAATGTTCCGGAACCCAGTGGATCTTTGCGTTGGCCGCGAGCAGACGGTCCTTGATTTGTTCCACTTTGACAAACCATGTGGCAATCCCGCGATAGATCAGCGGCGTATCGCAGCGCCAGCAATGCGGATAGCTGTGCGTGATCGTGGCCCTGTGGACCAGCTTCTCTTCCAGCTTGAGCCGCTTCATGATGTCGTTGTCGGTTTCCTTGACCTGCCGACCGGCATAGTCTGGAACCTCGGATGTGAAGCGAGCTTCGGCGTCAATCGGGCAAGGAGCTGGTAGGTTCTCGGTAAGTCCGAGGCGATGGTCGTCTTCGCCGAATCCTGGCGCGATATGAACGACGCCCGTGCCATCCGTGGTGGAGACGAAATCTGCCGCGCAAACCCTGAACGCGCCTTTGGACCTGGCCGCAGCAAAGTAAGGAAACAGCGGCTCATACTTCAATCCAACGAGCTCCGAACCCTTGATTTCGGTGGTGGAGACATAATCGTCGGCTGTCTTGTAATAGACCTGCATGCGGTCTTTCGCCAGGTAGTAGACTGAGCCGTCTTTGTTCGCCACACCCACATAGGCGATGTCCTTGCCAACCGCCAGCGCCATATTCGACGGCAGCGTCCACGGGGTAGTCGTCCACGCAAGGATATAGGCATTATCCTGTCCTTCGATTTTAAACCTCACCGTGATTGCCGGATCGGTGACATCAACGTAGCCCTGATTTGTCTCGAAGTTCGACAGCGGGGTCGAGCAGCGCGGACAATACGGAAGGATCTTTCGTCCTTCGTAGATCAAACCTTTGTCCCACAGCGATTTGAATACCCACCAGATTGATTCCATGAATGGCGCATCCATGGTTTTATAGTCATGGTCAAAATCCACCCAGCGACCCATTCTCTGGACCACATTGCGCCACTCCTGCGTGTATCTGAGGACGATGCCCCGGCATTTCTCGTTAAAAACGTCCACGCCGAGCTTTTCAATCTCGCTCTTGCCACTGATTTTGAGGTCTTGCTCGACTTCATATTCGACAGGAAGCCCATGGCAGTCCCAGCCGAACCGGCGTTCGACATAATGGCCGCGCATGGTCTGATAGCGCGGAACAATGTCCTTGATCGTGCCGGCGAGGAGATGACCGTAGTGCGGAAGGCCGGTGGCAAAGGGCGGTCCGTCATAGAAGACAAATTCCGGACTTTTCTTTCTTAAATCCAGCGACTTCTCAAAGGTTCTATGTTCCTGCCAGAAAGCCAGAATGCTCCGTTCAACTTCGGGGAAGTTGACGGACGCGGAAACGGGGGTGTATTTGTTTTTCACCATTGCACAAATTCCCAGCTAAAGTACCAGTTTTCTTTAAAATCGCCTCATTGTGTCTTAAGCATCAGGACTCAAATGAATAGACGAAAAGAAACCTTTACGCCACACCTTTTTATTGGCAGTATAATGCAGCTTTATAAAGGGAGAGACCCGCATGACAAAAATATCTCAACTTTTCGCCTGTGGTGCGCTGACTTTGATCGCATCGCTCTGTTTTGCTCAGACTCCAAATACGGCTAATGCCGGCAAACCTGCCTCCGATCTGAAATCTCTCCGGCAGGCATACGATAAAGCCATGGGCAAGACAGAAAATGAGCATGCCGACGCCATGCAAAACCAGCCAACGTCATATCTCAAACAATTGCTGAAGCTGCAGCAGGATATGCAAAAAGCCGGCAATCTCGATGGATGGCAAGCCGCAAACCACGAGATAGAACGATTCAAAACTGAACAAACGATGCCAGACGGCGACGATCCAGCGCTTCTTGAGGGAATCAAGAGCCTGCGCGCCGCATATAAAAGCGCAACGGCCAAGCTCGAACTTGAAAAGAGCAAGAAGATAGTCGCCGTCACAAAACAGTATGTGGATCAACTTAACGCGCTTCAGACGAATCTTACAAAAGCCGGAAAGGTGGACGACGCGATCGAAGTCAACACCGAGATAAAAAATGTGAAATCCGATGCCAAGGTCACAAGTTCCGAGTTCGCCGTGGCGGCAGCCGAACAACCAACCGAAAAGAAACCACAGCCCCCGGAAGCTCCTGCGCCAACGACACCGACGACACCAGATCAGCCAAAGAAAAGCTCGAGCGAACCAACCGGCAAGGTCACGGAATCGGGTGGCGCGAAGATATATGAGGGACAGGCTTTTCCGGATACGGCCGGACAAATCTTCAAGAATGTTACAATCATGCCGACGGATCGTACCGCAAGTGGTCAGAAAATCAGTGCTACAGCGACGATTTATACCCAAGATGACATGGAGAAAACAGCATCGCACTACTATTATCGCACCACAAAGATGAAACAGGGATCAATGAACTATACTGTAAGGATAAGCTTGAAGTCCGCAAACAAGGCCTACGCTTTGGATAATCCAAAACTAGTCGTTGAGTATTTTGGCAAGCCTGTCGGGGATTCCGGCAAAGTGGATCCAAAGAAGTTAGATACTAAAGAGTTCAGCATACCCAAGATTGATGGGATACGCGCAGTCAATGTCGAACTTCCCGCGTTTGCGGTTGATAGCTCGAGTTACAAGTCCGTCAGCCGATATTACGGAGGTGAATACTCTGGTTTTGGCAATGACTTCTACGGTTTTATCGCAAGTATTTTTGATTCTAGCGGCACGCTCGTTTTCCAAACCGCCTCCAACAATGGCCTCAAAAAAATGGGCGTAGAAAAGCTTCCATAAGCCGCCGTAAAGACAATCTCCTGGACAAAGAAGCCAATTCCGCTTGCGACAACGGTATTGTGTGATACCATCGCGCGAACATGAACAACAGTCGCACTTCCATCTTCGTCAGCCTTCTCTTGCTGGTGGCGTGTTCCATTACCTCTTTCGCGGCTACGGGATCAAGTTCCAGTTCCGGTTCTGACACGACCACAAGCGCCGTTGGACTTGGCGTTAGATACCTGAGGGATCTTCCGTCATTTGAAGCATATCCATTTGGCAACGGCGATCTCTCGTATGGATTATCCTATGAAATACGCGATTCGGCTGGTTACTGGCAGCTCGCAGCGGGCTACACGCCGCGCCCTACCGGCACCAATTCGGTGGATTATGTCCTTACTCCGGAACTCAACCTTGTCATCCAGGATACCGATCCAAGGTGGAAATATTTGCGCGGGGGCGTTGGCATCCTTAACAGCTACATGCCAAGCAAAGATGGAAGCCAGAAGGACTGGCTTGGTTTCTATTACCACGTCTTGTTGGGACTCGACTTCGATTTGGGCAAATTCGGTATCGAGCTTCAGACTTTGTACACATTCCACACCGTCAACAATTTCAGCGAATTCAAGGCCAGCGATCTGGAATACGGCTGCTGGCTGAACTATGTCTTCTGACCGCGAATCCGCCTCATCAACTGCCACAAGAAGAACTTCACCTGAATCCACAGCGGTATGCGTTCTTTCTTTCTGCCGGCCCCCTTGCGATCAGCTTTGAAGTAATCTCTGTCTTCTATACTCATCTGTCGTTCTTTCACAGGTTCTGGCGGATTACTTTTTTCGTGCTATACGATGCGCAAGGGGATATTCTACCAAATAGACGATGAATCGTGCGAAAACAAAATATCTCTACGTTGCGCTGCTGCTTGCGATATGCCTCGTCGTGCCACGCAGCCAGGCGAACTCCCTGTCGGACGCTCAGGCATCTGTCGTCAAAATACATGTCACCATACAGCGCGAGGACTATGTCATGCCATGGCAGGGCGGAGAACCGGTCGGCGCCACTGGTTCGGGATTTATTATCTCCAAAAAGAGGATACTCACCAATGCGCACGTCGTTTCCGACGCCAAGTTTATCGAAGTGCAGAAATTCGACGACTCCCGGAGGTTCAAGGCAAAAGTGGCTTTCATCGGTCACGATTGCGACCTTGCCGTACTGACCGTGGACGATCCCGATTTTTTCGCCGGTACAAGCCCCATCAAATTCGCGGATACCCTGCCGTCGCTTAGCGACGATGTAACAGTCCTGGGTTATCCCATGGGTGGCGACCGCCTATCGGTGACGAGAGGCGTTGTGTCGCGCATAGATTATAACGTTTATACTCACAGCGAAGTGGATCAGCACCTTGTTTTGCAGGTTGATGCTGCGATAAATCCCGGCAACAGCGGCGGACCGGTGTTGTTCAAGGGCAAAGTTGTCGGCCTCGCGTTCCAGGGGTTGGCGCTGTCCGAAAATATCGGCTACGCGATTCCATTGCCTGTGCTGAACCATTTCCTCCGGGACATAGAGGATGGAGCCTACAACGGATATCCGGAGTTGGGCGTGAGCTTCATGACAACCCGCAACATCGCCTTGCGCCGCGACTTGAATCTTCCGGGCGACCGGGGCGGGATTGCTGTGCATTATGTTGATCCTTTCGGCAGCGCGAAAGGCTATTTGCGCGACCGTGATGTATTGCTTTCCATCGACTCGTATCCGATCGCCGACGATGCGACCATCAGTCTCGATGGCAACGCCGTACTGTTTGCAGAACTTCTCGAACGCAAACAATGTGGAGATTCGGTCAAGTTCAAGGTGTGGCGTAACAACGCCGAAATCGAGGTTCTGGTTCCTCTTATCAATCCCCGGGACCCGTTTGTGTACAGAAACATTTATGACACACGACCTGACTACTACATTACCGGCGGACTGGTGTTCGCGCCGCTCACACGCGAGTACCTGCGCGCACAGCACAAGAACCAGGGCAGCATGAACTATCAACAGCTCATTTACTACAGTCAATATGCCAAAGTGGATGGTTTGTACTCGAATAAGGACGAATTCGTGGTCCTGATTGCGCGCCTGCCGAACACGGTCAACACGTACTCGGAAAGTTTCATCAATGGAATAATTACCGAAGTCAATGGCGTAGCGATAAGCAACCTGAAAGACATCAAAAAGGCCATTGAAGGGCAAAAAGAAGCATTCAATGTGTTTCGTTTCGCCGGTGTGAACGACCTGTTGATTATGGATGCCGGAAATGCCAGGCGGGCCGATCGGGAGATATCACTCCAGTATGGAATATCCGCGCGCGAACATTTTAGGGAGGCAAGATGAGATTCATCCCGGTTCTCGCACTAGCCCTGTTTGTCGCCGCGCAGATGACCGTTGCTGCGCCGCAAGAGCTGGAATCGGCCCTGGTTGAGGTGACTGCCACATACCAGGAATCCGATCCCTTTCTTCCCTGGCAGCAAAAACCGCCGGGCCTGCGCCGCGGATACGGAATTCTTGTGGACAATTCACATGTCCTCACCACCGAAAATCTCGTGCGCAATCACAGGTTGGTGGAACTCAGGAAAATCAGGACTGGCGAAAAGATCGCAGCTACCGTTGAATTGTCCGATTGCCAGATAGATCTTGCCCTTCTGAAGATAACGAATGACGCCGACGACATCGAGACGTCGCCAGTCAAAATGGCGGAGCATGTCGCAAGCACCGGGAGCGTCGAAATACTTCAATTCGACGAAACCAGCCAGTTACAGCGCGGCAAGGCGCAGATTGTCAACATTTCCGTATCAGAGTTGCCGACAGCGCCGTATCCAGCTTTGATTTTCAGTCTGCTGACAGATCTCAACGTCAATGGCGAAGGCGCCATCGCGGTGTGCGACGGGAAGATCGCAGGTCTGATCGTCAGTTATGATCCCGGCACGCGAGTCGGACGCATGTTGCCATATTCCATGATTGACCACTTTCTGAAGGACGCGCTCAAGCCGCCATACAAGGGCTTCGCCACCGCAGGCGTGATTTGGACATCACTCATAGATCCAGTCAAACGCGCATATCTGGGAGTCAAACAGAATGGGAAGGGAATTCTCGTTTTGTCATGTCTGCCAGGTACAGGCTCAGCCGAGACGCTTAAGCCAAACGACGTTATTCTGGCCTGGGACGGAAACAGTATTGATAATCTGGGTTTCTACGAAGATCCAGATTTCGGGAGGTTGGGCTTCGCCAATTTAATCAAAGGGCGGCGCGAACCTGGCGATGTCGTGCCCCTTACGATTATCCGCGACAAAGTGGAGAAGACGATAGACGTCCGGCTTGACCGATGGCTCGACAGCGCTGCACTTATTCCTGAAAACGTGACAGGAGAACAGTCCGAATATCTTGTTGAAGGCGGTTTAATAATCAGGGAAGTCACCGGCAGGTATCTCAAATCCCGGGGTCCGGAATGGCAGCAGGAAGTTGATTCGCGTCTGGTTCATTTATATTTGACCCAGCGGTATTCGCCCAGTCAGCCTGGCGCGCATGTCGTTATTTTGTCCGGCGTTCTGCCCGCCTCGATCAACATAGGCTACCAGAATAACCAGGACATGATAATCACCGCTCTGAACGGAAAGCCCGTGCGGAACATGACCGACGTTTTCCGCATCGTGGACTCCGAGATAAGTATAAAACGTGTCTCGTTGCAGTCGTTTGGCGTGGATATTGTTCTGGATCAGAGCGAGCTAGTTGATTCCAATCTGAAGATTGCGGAGCTTTATCGGATTCCGGCTCTCCGGTATCAACGAAAGTTGTTCTCCTCAATCTTGCCTCAAAGCGATAAATAGCGCCTGCGTCTGTCACGGCGGCCAAATAGGTCTTGCCCTGCGCCATCGATTGAATATAAGTTTACTGCAAATTGGAACTTGAGAAGAGGAATGCGAACATGCCCGCCACCGGCAACACACTGAATGATTTATTGAATGTGATACAGCACACAACGCTGCCGCTTCCTGCACTCGAAGTGACAATGCTGCTCACCATCCTGACAGCCTGCCTGCTCTTCAGATTCAGCCGCATAGGACTTTTTACCGCGTACGTCTTCACATATCGGTGGGGATGGATCATATTTGCCGAGACGCGCGATACCGATTATCTTATGGGCTATCTTATACTTGGCATCACCGCCGGTATTATCGCCGTGATAGGAATGATGCACAGTCGGTCCGAAACATAATGGCGACAGAACCATCCATAGCTGACTTCTTTCGTGACTTACCTCGAAATTGGAAGTCCGTTTGTACCGCAATCTTCAGCTACGTGCTGATCGGAATCGTCGGCATGGCGATCCTCAGTTGCTTCACGGACCTTTACAAAACGGGCGTGGCACAAAATACAGTCTCACGGGCCGAGCAGCTCTCTGGCAGCCAGCCGGGAGAAGCCCTAGATCAAATGACGCAGATCGAGCCGTGGGCCATCTCGCATCGGACCCTGGAATACCGTCTCGCCTGCGACGTCATCCGGTGCCATATCATGCTGGGCGATTTCACATCCGCTGCGCGGACTGCGCGTGAATTGGCGAACCGGTACGATAAAACAAAGGTGCAAGCTGCCTCAGGCCCGATGTATTTGCTTCGAGCATTGCGGAGTGGCATCGTCGAGATGTTCATCCAGGGACCGGATACCGGGGCGCCTCTATCGGAATGGTGCGGATACGATGTGCTTATCAATGAACTAAGGGCGATGGGTGGACACGACGATCTGTTGAAAGAGATCGCCAAAGAATTGCCGCAGAACTACCAGCCATCTCTCACGCAACACCCGGTCAATAATCAAATCCCTGAGCAGGCCGTCAAGATTGTCCAGCGCACCGTGAATCATACTGTGAACGAGCAATCGGAATCGCCCGAAAGCGCCGGCGCTGTCAGAGCGGGCGCTCCTCCAGATGAGACGAGCCATTATGAGTTGGCGCTGAAACATATCGCTCTGCAAAACTGGGACGATGCATTGCGCGAGTGCGAACTTCTTCTTTCGACCACACCGAACGATCTGCGTACGGCTTCACTAAAGAACATCGCAAAGGGTCGTGGGAAAGGATGGGGGGCAGTCAAGACTGCCAACACCAAAGCGTGTAACTGCGCAAGCCCTGCCCTTCCCTGCAAGGTAGCGGCGGGAACGCTTGTTGACATTCTTCAGGTAAAAAGGGGCCAGGACGATGTCATGGCCGTCTGCAATGTTGTGAACGAAGGCACCGAAGTGTCAAAACTCCTTATACCTGTGCGAGATCTCGAAATAGGGGCGGGCTCGCTACTTCAGGTCACTGAGCAGTTGAAGAAACTCGAAATCATAAAGGCGCAACTTATTGCGCAGCTCGAAGAAGCAAAGCTGGCGCTGGTCAGAAAGAAGGACGAGATGAATCCGTCTTCAAAAGAATATGCAGCCGCAAAAGCTGCGTATGACGGCTTCTGGGTGAAAGTCAGGGATCTCACAGGAAAGGCGGACGCGAGCAAAGACGATGCAAGGTCGAAATACCTGGACGAGTTGCAGAGGATGAAGCTAGCCGAAAACAGGGTCGAACAGACCTACAAAACTGCCAACAAGAAATACAAGGACTGGGAAGATGCTCATCCCCTTGGCGCTGAAGATACCGCAGGTATTTCCGGCCTTGAATCCAGCCTTGCCGGGGTTCAGACCCAGATTCGCCAGTTGGAACAGGGGCAGTGAAACACAAACGCTTGAAAATTGCGGTTGTCGTCTTCTGGCTTTGCATGGTGGCGTGGCTCGTTCGCTTCGAAGCGTTTCCTGAACTCTTCACACATTCACTCGAAGGTTACAGGAGTTTGCTTTCCAAGGATATCCTGTTGATGGATTCCTGGATGAAGATCACTTTCAAGGGTGCGCCTGTTGGTTACACGCACACCAGCATGGATAGCAGCGAAACCAATTCCATCGTCCACTGCACCATCAACAACCGCACCGATCTCAAGGTCAGGCTTATGGGAGAACCGCAGGTTTGCACCATGAATGCGGCTGTTGGTCTCGACGCGGCGTACCGGTTGCAGCGGTTTTCATGCTCGCTGGGAAGTGGCGGCTATGAAGCTGATGTTCATGGCGAGCGTGAGGGTGGCCGTATTTTTAACGTGAAAATAGATTTGAACGGCAACGCGTACAAGCTGGCGCTCGATCTGCCTGACGATGCGATTATATATTCCCCCATGACCATGATGACCACGAAACGCATTAAGGTTGGGCAGGAGATCAGAATTCCAACATACGATCCTATTTCAATGAAAACAACTGATGTAAGAATGAAAGCGGTCCGGGAGGAAATCCTGATCGTGACCGGCGAGAAGTGCGAAACGACTGTGCTCAGCACGGACTATCATGGCAAACAGTTTCTCACGTGGATAGACTCGAACGGCAGTGTCGTGAAACAGGAAACCCCGCTGGGCTGGACCATGGAAAAATGCTCGGCCAGGGAGGCGTTTGCGGCTTTCAGAGACTCCGATGGCGGGCAAGATGTTTTATCCACAGTGACGGGGTTGCTCATGTCCTGGCAGGTGTAGCATGATTGAGGTGCAGAATCTTTGCAGGAATTATGGCGCGGTCAAAGCGGTGCAGGATCTGACCCTGTGCGTGCCGGGAGGCGAGCTCTTCTGTTTCCTCGGGCCAAACGGAGCTGGCAAGACCACGACACTCAAGATACTTACCGGCCTGCTGAAACCGACGTCAGGTTCTGCGAAAATCAACGGCATAGACATTCAGGACGAGCCAGTCCGCGCAAAGAAACTCATCGGCTACATACCCGACATGCCGTTTATGTACGAACGTCTCACCACGTCGGAATTCTTCGAATTCATGGGGCTTCTCTACAATGTGCCTGGCGACAAAATATCCCGCAGTCTCGACGAACTGTTTTCCCTGTTCGGTCTGCTCGAACAACGAGCCACTCTTGTGAAGGAACTTTCGCATGGAATGAAGCAGCGTCTCATCTACGCCTGCACTTTCCTTCATGATCCGGAAATTCTGTTCATTGATGAGCCTCTTATCGGCTTGGATCCGTACACAATCCGTCTTATCAAAGACCTGCTGGTCAGCAAGGCCAGGGCCGGCATGACGATCTTTCTCACAACGCACATTCTCGCGCTCGCGGAAGATATCGCGGATCGTATAGGAATTATCCATAAGGGACGGCTTGCCGCTCTCGGGAGCCTCAAGGAACTGCTCGATCAGAATCCGGGCACGAAGACGCTTGAAGACATCTTTCTGAGATTGACAAAAGAATGAACACCTCGCCGGTAGCCTCAGCGCTGGCGCTGAAAAGCCGGCGTCAGTTTGCCAATACGTGGCGTATTCTCCGCGAACAATCCCGCTTCAAAGTGTGGTTTGTCACATTCTTTGCCATCTTGTGCGAAACCGGTCTTCTTCTTCTCTTTCTCGACGCATTCAAATTCCTGGATACGATGGGAGGCGTGGGCATAATGATAATTGACCGGCTGTTCGCCCTGTTCTTCTTCGGAACGGGACTCATGCTGGTCACATCCGGCATTGTCACATCCTATGCGACGATCTATCGTTCCGATGAGATTCCATTCATGATCACCCGGCCATTCGATATTTCAGAAATAGTGTCATATAAGTTTCTCGAATCGACATGGCTTTCATCTTGGGCTTTTTCGTTCATAATCATCCCTTTCATCGGCGCGTATGCCTGGCATGAAAACACGACAGTCCTGCTTGCCTTCTGGACGTTTCTATTTTCGATCCCGTTTCTCGTCATATGCTCCGGATTGGGCACCATCGTAACCATGCTTTTTGTGCGGTGGTTTCCCGGAGTGCGTTTCATGAAAGTGTGCGGCGTCATTCTTCTCGTCGCGTTAGGCGCTGCCGCATACGGCTTGTCGCGCGAGGCATATAATTTCTCCACCGAGTTCCAAATGAATTTGTCGCGTCTAATTCCGGGTCTTAATCTGGCATCGTGCGCGCTTCTGCCAAGCTGGTGCGTTTCCGAAGGCATCATGGCGATGTCGCACCACGAGTGGTTCAGGGGCTTGATGCTATGGGGCGTCGTTCTGTCAACCGCAATGATGATCCATGTCACCATTCAATGGATCGGCGAATTGACGTTTTACGAGGGATGGCAACGCATAATCGGAAGCGGCGGGTTCCAGCGCCGCGCGCCCCTGCTGTTTCCGCAGCTTGACCGCGGCCTTGCCGTTCTGCCCGGCGACATAAGGGCGCTGATCATGAAAGACATACGTACTTTCTTGCGCGACCCCATGCAATGGTCGCAAGTACTGATCTTCTTCGGCCTGCTTGGGCTTTATTTTGTCAATCTTCGCTCGTTCCACTATCAGACGCTTCCCGACAACTGGCGGAATACCATCGCTTTCCTGAACGTGTTCAGCGTCTCGGCCGTGATGTGTTCGCTCTCATCGCGATTCGTCTATCCACAACTCAGCCTGGAAGGACAGGGCTTTTGGATCATCGGGCTCTCACCAGTGACCATGAAACGGGTGCTGCTGACGAAATTCATGCTCGCCTTGTGCGGGATGCTGGTGATCAGCGTGGGTCTCATGCTGCTCTCGTGCGGCATGTTGAAGGCGGCTCCAATAACAATGATAATGGCTGTGCTTGTGGCATGTGCAATGTCTTTCGCGGTCTCCGGCCTTTCAACCGGTCTCGGAACAATCTTCATTGATCTGAGCCAGCGTAATCCCGTGGCGATCGTTTCCGGTTTCGGCGGCACGTTGAATCTGGTGCTCAGTCTCGCATTCATGCTTGGCGCCATTTTGCCATTCAGTCTCGTTTTTCATTTTCATACCGTCCACAGATTCAGCCATTCTCAATTGCTGCACGGCCTGCTTATTTCCGGGACGTGGCTGCTGGTAATAACGGCGGCGGCAACAATAATCCCGCTCTGGCTCGGCTTGCGCTACCTCGCCCGCAAGGAATTCTGAACCGCAGAATAATGAATAAAGAAGTTCAGAGATGAGAGGCTCATGCGCCAGTTTCACTTCGATATTCTGCAGTTCATCATTCGTCAATCTGCTGTTCAATGCCCTCATTATTCATTTCGCCATGCAGTGGCCTCACTTGCCAGCAGGCTGTGGCTGATGTGAAATGACGTTGGCCCGCGCTGCGACGACAAACTCATCGTAGCCTGCGGCGGTCTCTTTTGACGGGAACGTCCTGCACAGAAGATCGTATACCGCCCGTGATTCGTCGATGTGTTGATAATCGTGCAACAGCAAAGTCGCATGAGTAAGGAAGTTCGCATACGCGCTCTCGACACCGGCTATGCGGGGATATTTCCTTGCCATCGCGTCGAACGTCTTGAGCACATTTGGAAGAAGATCAAGATTGGGGCCGGTGGCGAAGGTTTCGTAGTTGCTGTAGGAAACAATACGGCCTTTCATGAAAGCAACGACCATGGCCTGATATATCATCCGGTCATACTGAATCGTGGGTGTCTTGTCGCAGAGGTTTCTGCCGCGATAAGCCCAGTAAATCGCATGCGCCTGGGGAAGGCGCCAGTCTAGCGGTCCGTACGCGGCATCAATTTCCTTCATTATGTCCGGTATCAGCTTGTACTCGTCACGAAATCGTCGAAACATCGCGGGATCGGATTGAATCCGTTGGTAATCGGGTTTCGCTCCACCGAATAGACCGGTCATTTCTTCCGACCACTTGAACCTGTAGTAGCGCTGCGATTCATCAATGTCCCTGCCGAGCTTGTCATGGAACATCCAACCAATATCGAGACAGAGCGGGCCGTTGGCTGGATTATAAATCATTCCCTCGTCACGGAGGAGCTTGATTCCGTTATTGACCCAGCGCCAGCGATCTTCGTCATCAGGCATGGCGGCGCTCACGTTATAGGCGATGTTCCACGCGTGAAAGTTCCATATTTCCTCGCAACGTGGTTCGAGCTTCGTGATCCAATCCGCCAGCTGGACGATCTCCAGGTATTTGCCATCGTCCTGCAAATACGAGATTCTCAGCCAGAGAACGTCTGCCAGCAGACCGCTGAATCCGCCCAGCACAACTGTAGTGAACGCCATAAGCGGCGGGGCATTTTCCAGCGGCGCTCCGGAATCGAGATGATAGGCGGCTCGTTTCTTCAAGAGCGAATCCTGCTTGATTCCGGCTGTCCAAAAGCAGGCGAGCGCCATCAGAAACAATGCGATTGACGATGTCTTTGTCATTTATATTGTGGGTAGAGCCAGTTCTCTTCTATTCAGACAGAAGGAGCCAAACAGCCAGAAGAATCCGGGATAGAGTATCAGCAACAACAGGATCGCTTTGCCCGTGAACCACGGCGAAAGAAGAATGCCGTCGGACAAGGGGCTAAGCGGTGCAAGCTCCATTGCGGGCGCAATCACAATTTCCATGTGTTTGACGACCTTCTCGCTTGTCGCGCGAAGGACCGTCTCCGTGACTGTGCCGGTTTTCTCTCCGCCGTATTTCCATGAGGACGACGTGAATATGAAATAGTGCCCGGCCAGCGAAATGATCAGCACGGACATCGCCGCAAAAGTCGCCACAGGGAACGAGAAGAGCGAACCGGCCGTAAGCCCGATGGCTGCCACCAATCCAAGCTGGCACAGGATCACGATCAGCGAGCGGATCAGATTCAGTTCAAACGAACTTTCGTGCTTCAGTATCTGGATCGGCTTTTCTGAATCAAAGACTGCCGTATTCGATTGGCTCCGTTCCGCATTTGTGAAAGTCACTGTGACCGGCCCGGCTGGAACAGCCGACTCCGGCACGAAGAAAGCATGTTCTCCGTCCGGCCAGCCCTTCATCTCGAAACGAAAAGTCTCGGTCCCGTCTTCTTTCGCTACGATCCACGTTCCCGTTATCCGTTTTCTGTCGTGAAACGTTGAAGCGAAAGAGAAATGAATGGTGACCGCCGGTTCCCCTGCCTCCCCGGATGAAACAGGGGCCTTTCCCGGTGTAATGCGGCGACTTGGAGTCATCTGAAAAGTCCATCGTTTCGACTGTCCCGGAGTCACGACGGATTGTTCAATAAGCACGGTCTTCTTCACCTGCGCAAAGGCTTCGGCTTCCGTCATGCCGGGTGTGAGTTTCCCTTCCAACTTGAGCCGGGCCAGACGTTCGCGAACATCCAAGTCCACCGGTTCCGCCACGGGTGCTATCAATCGTCTGCCGATAAGCAGTTCGTTACGCAGCGCGGCCCGGTCCTTCGCTCCAAGATCGGGCGATCCGGCATAATGGCGAACATACGAGTAGACGGCAACTCCCGTAATCGCCAGTAACACGGCGTTTACAACGAGAATGCCAATCCATTTCCCGAGCCATATTTGATATCTGTGGACAGGTTTTGCGACCGATAGCTGGATTTGCTTCTCGTCAATCTCATGCGAAATAGACGCACAGGATGTCCACAGCGTCGTGACGCCGAGGATGATGGATGCCAGGCCAAGAGTATAATACAGCAATATCCTCATTTGACCGGCGACAGTCCCGTCACCTTTGATTGCAAGCGGCAACGCGAAAATCACGAGCAGCAGAATCGTTGCCAGCGTAATGAAAAGATGCGAGCGGGTGACGGCCCGCACGGCAAGTGCGGCTATGGCGATTGTCCTAGTCATGGGAAAGATATTTGGCGACTCCCTCGGATCGGGCGGCACCGGACTGGTATGTGGCCGCTTTGTCCGCCTTTTCCACAACTTCAAGAAAGAACTGTTCGAGGTTCATGGATGGATGGTCCACTTCAGGGCTGGCGCCTATCTTCTCCCTGACGAGTGCAAGTATTTCTTTCATACGATCGGGCGGCTGTAACGGCAGTGTAAGTCGCACACTGTCCTGTTTCTGTAGAAGTTCGTTGACACTTCCCCATGCGCGCAGCTTTCCGTTATAGAGGATTGCGACGCGATCGCATACGTCCTCGACGTCGGCGAGAAGGTGGGACGAAAGGAGAATCGTCTTTCCACGTTTGGCGAGCGTCACCATCAAATCCTTCACCTGCCGGCAGCCTATTGGATCCAGCCCGGACGTGGGCTCGTCGAGAATGATCAATTCGGGATCGTTGATCAGAGCTTGCGCGAGACCGATGCGCCTCGCCATTCCCTTGGAGAATTCGCCGACAAGCCGGTCTGCGGCATGCGTAAGCCCGACCATGTCGAGAAGCTGTCCGGTACGTTCCTTCAACGTGCGCCGGTCAAGATCGAAGAGCTTGCCGTAGAAATCGAGGGTCTCGCGCGGGCTGAGGTAATTGTAAAGATAGGATTCCTCTGGCAGATAGCCAATGTCTTTCTTCATTTCCACGTCTCTTGGCGAGCGGCCGAGCACGGTCACAGCTCCGGATGTCGGATGCAACAGACCCAACAGGATCTTGATCGTTGTGCTTTTACCGGAGCCATTCGGCCCCAACAGGCCGAAGATTTCACCGCGCTGAATATCGATGTCGAGTCCGTCAACTGCCTTGACCTTCGGCCTGCGCCAGAAGTCGCGGAATATCTTTGTCAGCCCTCTGACTTCGACCACGGACGTTTTGGTTTCCTGCATCGTCGCTTGCCCAGCTTGCTTCATTTCATCTCCGTATTCCTGAATGCGATGACGCCGAGGCAGAGAACTCCCGCCGAATATGCGGCGCCGTAAATTCCAGCATTCAGCAGATAGCGCAGCGGAATCGTTCCGCCATTCACAAGAGCTTCCGGCACCCAGAAATTCTGCCAGTTCGGGATAAGCCGGTACATGACGATGGCAACGTTGGAAGTTGATGACAACCTTCCCAGCACGTAGTCCGAAACCAGACCGGCAATGAGAATGACAAATAGGATCGTCAATGTCGGCACCGTCCCGAGACGAACGGAAAGGCCGAGAGCTATCGCCGAAAGAACGACGAGCGCCATAGTGATCAACAGACTCGCCGGTACAATTCTCCATTGAACCCGCGTATCAAATGGCGCAATCCGTCCGAATTCATCGAAGGAGCCTGCAATGAAAAGGACAGCCAGAAGCGACACCAGAAGAAGTCCGAAAGCTGTAGATTCGAAAGGGCGTCGCGTCGCGTAATTCACAATGCCTGCGGCAAGAAACGCGGCAAATGGCGCCGCAATCAGCATTCGTCCCGTGTGAACATCGGTGATCCATGTCATCCTGGCTTCCAGGAATTTCTCGGCAACACGCTCAGCCAGCAGTGTGGAAAGCGCAGCGCACATTGAAAACGCGCACACGACAGCCGCGATCCCGGCAAATTTGGAGATGAAGAACACTTCGCGCCCAACCGGTTTGCTTAGAACAGCCGAGGCCGTGCCGCTCCTCATTTCCCGGTTAAGCGACGAACACGCCGCATAACCGGCAATGAAGAGGCCGAAGATGAAGTGAAACGCCAGTGCGCTGTCGCGCACAAGACGCCCGTCTTCTCCGAACTGATGCAACAGGAGCAGAGGCGTCAATCCTGTGAGAATGACGCATGCCGTGGTCAAAAGCAGGCAGATAGGCTGCCGAATTGCTTCAACGGCCGTAAGGCCTGCCAACGTCAGAAATTGCCTGACTCGCAGGATCATGCCAATCCCCTGTCGCTGCCGATTGAATACCGGCTGATCAAGTCGCAGGCGCGTCTTCGCCTGGCTGCCCAGTGGACATTGCGTCTTTTTCGCGCATTGCCTCTTTGCGGCTCAACTTGACTCTGCCACGGTCGTCAATGCCGATGCATTTTACCCACATCTGATCGCCGACTTTGCATACGTCTTCTACGCTTCTGACGCGGCAATCCGCAAGCTCGCTAATATGAACCAATCCGTCCTTGCCAGGAAGCACTTCCACAAACGCTCCGAATTCCTTCGTGCCCGTGACGACCCCGTTGTATATCTTGCCTTCTTCAACTTCCGCGCTGACAGCCTCGACTTCTGCGCGGGCGATGGCCATTGATTCGCCATTCAACGCGAAGATATTCACGGTCCCGTCATCCTCAATATCAATCTGCGCCCCGGACATTTCGGTGATTCGGCGTATATTTTTGCCGCCGGGTCCGATCAACTCGCCGATCTTTTCAGGATCTATCTTTATCGTATGGATTCTCGGCGCGTACGGCGAGAGTTCCGCCCTGGGTTCAGCTATCACGGTGGACATGAAGTCCAGGATCTTGTTTCGTGCGATCCTTGCCTTCTCAAAAGTGGCCTCGATAAGATCCCAGCTCAATCCGTGGATTTTCAAATCCACCTGGAATCCGGTTATTCCGTCCCGCGTGCCGGCCACCTTGAAATCCATGTCGCCGCAGTGATCTTCCGAGCCGAGTATATCGACCAGCAGATGCGCCTTGTTCCCGCCCGTGACCAGGCCGATCGAAATACCGGCCACTGGTTTATGGATCGGAACGCCTGCGTCCATCATGGCCAGGCAACCAGCACAGATGCTCGCCATGGACGAAGATCCGTTCGATCCCATTATGTCCGAGACGACGCGCACGGTGTACGGATACTCTTTTGGCACAACGACTTCGAGTGAGCGTTCGGCAAGCGCTCCGTGCCCCAATTCGCGGCGACTCGTCGAACCGAGCCTGCCGACCTCACCCGTGCTGTACGGCGGGAAATTGTAGTGGAGCATGAATTTCTTTTCGGAGGGGCCGCCGGTGACAATATCAAGTGACTGGGCGTCCGATTTAGTTCCGAGCGTGACTGTTGCCAGCGACTGTGTCTCGCCACGGCTGAAGAGCGACGAACCATGGGTCCGCGGCAGAATTCCGACGCGCGCCGCCAGGGGGCGAAGATCGTCAAAACCGCGACCGTCAATTCGCTTTCCTTTTTCAAGCAAGTTGGCGCGAACGGTCTCGATTTCCAATTCATCGAACGCGGAACGGAATTGCTCGTTTGTCATCTCGGGGAATTTCGCAAGAAGCGCTTCTTTGAGTGAAGCCTTGACCCCGTTGACCTTGGCATGTCGTTCAGCCTTGCCCGCGATAAGAAGCGCCTGCGCAAGCGCAGCGCCAGCTATTTCGCGGGTTGCATTTACGATGGTCGGGTCCTTCTCTGGTACTGCGATGACTTTTTCGGGAAGTCCCATCTTGCGACGCAATTCGAGCTGCGCGTCAATGAGCTTCACACATTCTGCATGTCCCACCTTCATTGCTGCTATCATGTCGGCGTTGGATACTTCCTTGGCATCGCCTTCGATCATCATCATCTTGTCGCGGACCGCGCAATAGATGAGATCGATGTCGCTTTCGGCCCTTTCCGCATGTGTCGGGTTGACGATGAACTTGCCGTTCACCCTGCCCACACGCACGCCGGCGATTGGCCCCATGAATGGGATCTCGGAAATCGTGAGCGCGGCGCTGGCGCCGATTATGCTCAAAATATCGGAATCATTTTCGCCATCTGCGGAGAGCACGGCGTTGTTGATCTGGACTTCGTTATGATAGTGATTGGGAAACAGGGGCCGGATCGGGCGATCTGTCAGTCGGGCTGTGAGCGTCTCTTTTTCGGCCGGTCTCGCCTCGCGTTT
>Ga0181535_10003471_pt1 | contig 18276 bp, 11 predicted proteins | sample PEATcosm2014_Bin_44_FD_119774 | JGI IMG/M metagenome (GOLD analysis project Ga0181535, IMG submission 119774) | Peatland microbial communities from MTU Mesocosm Facility, Houghton, MI, USA - PEATcosm2014_Bin17_30_metaG | ecosystem: Environmental > Terrestrial > Soil > Wetlands > Peat | place... | reverse complement strand
CGACATTCTGGGGCTGGTTCCGGAGTGTCGGGTGGGTGGTGGCAACACATATCACTGCTGGTGGCGAGCCAGACCTGATTGGCTTTTCATTCTGGCTTATCTTTCTTTCGTTGGGGTTCTATACCCTGTGGGCGCTGGCAAGCTGGGCGCTCGCCATTGCCCCGTTGTTGATGCTCCTTGAAGAGCGCTCAGCCCTGGAGTCAATGAGAGAGAGTTTGAGGCTGGGGAAGGTCTTCACCGCCAAGCTGGCCGAAATCAACCTGGTCATGGGCATTGTCAAGCTGGCATTGATCGTGCTGGCGCTGGTGCTCTCCGCAGCACCTTTGCCCTTCAGCGACCAGCTTGGAACCGACGCGCTCCATGGAATCGATGCGACCGCGCTGGTTTTTTACCTTGTGGCCAACGATTACTTTCAGGTTGTCCGCCTGAAGGGCTTTGTGGAGTTTTGGAAGATGTTCAGGGGCGCCCAGGCTCAAGGGTGATCAGCCCCCAAGCGCCCCTTTTTGGCAAGCGGCGATTAGAAGATCTTCAAGTGGATCACGAGATACTTCCTGGGGTCGTCGCGGATGCCCTTTACCAGCTGCTGGGTCTGATCCAGGGTTTGGTCAGCATGATCGTAGAGGGAGCGGTTCTGAGCGAGTTGGCCCAGGGTGCCCTTGCCTTCCTGGACGCCCTGCAGGATGTTGTTCAAGCGGGTCACGGTGTCATCCAGCTTTTGCGCGAACGCGGGGTCCTTGGCCAGCTTCCCCAGGCTGCCCTTGCCGGCGTTGATATCGGCAACAAGCTGGTTGGTGTTAGAAACGGCTGAATTCAAATTGTTATAGAACGATTCATCCTTCAGGAGCTTGCCTGCGCTGCCCTTGCCCGCTTCAAGGTCAGTCGTAATCTTGTCGAGCTTGTCGATAGCGGAGTTGGCGCGGGTATAGAGCGTATCGTCCGTGATCAGTTTCCCCAGACTGCCTTTGCCATTGGCGATTGCACTGGTAATGGTTTGAAGGTCGGTAGCGAGCAGCGTGATCTTGTTGTAGAGTGCGGGATCGTTGATGAACTCGCCCGCGGTCCCCTTCTTGGAATTGAGGGTGTCGATGAGCGTAACGACCTTTGGAATCAGCACCTTCTGCATCTGCACAATGGAGTCGTTGCTGTTACGAATGACATCCTGGATGCTGGGCGCGCCCGTCGTCCTGAGCTCGGCGTTGTTGGCTGGCGCTGGGCCTTTGGCGTAGGCAGAACTGATGTCCACGTAGCTGTCGCCGAGGACGCCGGCCTGGTTGATCGAGGCCGTTGAATCGGTGTGCAACTTGGGCGCAAACTCATAGCCGACCTGCATGATGACTTCAACCGGGGTGGGATTGCGCTCCGGCACCACGCTGACATGAGTCACGTTGCCAATGGTGACGCCTTCCAGCGTTACGGGCGCACCGTCCTTAACCCCTGCCGCATTCTCAAAATAGGAGCGGAGCACCAGCTTATGGGAAAACAGTCCGCCGGTTGTGCCAGACATGAGCAAAATGAGCCCGACGAGCACGGCCATGCCCACCAGGACCAGCGCTCCAACTCTCAGCTGCGACCATTGAATCTCTTTGCGGCTTGGCACGAAGACTCCCTCTGGCTGAAAAGATGCGGTGGACGCCTTGAGGATACCAGACGGGGCGGATCAAGGCACTCTCTGAAACCTTAAAGGCGGATTCCCGGTCCGCCGGACAACGCTTTTTGCCGGTTGCGCCAACTCGAACGGATGGCTTGGGTTAAAGCATTCGGGGGGTGTGGCTAGCCCCCGTTTTCCAGCAGCACGCTGGCCATGGCCAACTCGTCGGTATGCGTAATCGACAATGCAGCGTGGACGACGCCAAGGCGAGCAGCGATCTGTGCCGCGCGTCCGCGAAACTGAAGGTTGGGCCTCCCGCTGGGCTCTCGAACGACTTCAATTTCGAGCCAGCTCACGCCGTGACTAATGCCCGTACCCAGGGCCTTGGCCCCGGCTTCCTTGGCGGCAAATCGGGCTGCGAAGCTCTCCGCGGATTTGCGCTTGCGCAAGCAGTAGGCCTGCTCCCCGCTGGTGTAGACGCGATCGAGGAAACGACTTCCATAACGATCCATTGACTTCTGGATACGCCCGATCTCCACCAGATCAATTCCTGAACCAATAATCATGCTGGCTATAAGGCTACAACATTCTAGATTTGTTGCGTTTGCGCTTCGGGTGGCGGCCTTCATTTCCCAGGGTAACCGCCGCCCGCCTGCGGCTAGTCAAATGGATTCCAATTACCGGAAAAGAGCCTTGAACGGGCGAGGGAGCCGACGATGCTTCAAAGCCGGTCATGAGGCGTTCGACTCCAGCACACTCGTGATGCGCGCACTCTGTTTACCGATAAGACCGGTGTGGGGCTCACAATGCCCGAGATCCACCGGAGGCAAGCCCTGACCATCCCCTGGGCAATGCAAATGAAGGCCGTTTCGATGGAGCAGCCCGCGCTCCTTGTCAAGACGCTAATGGGCGCGATTCTCGGTTGTGGGGGCTGGGTGCTGAGCCGCGGAGCAAGCGACGATGGAACGGTGAGCATGTTGTTTGAGTTCGAACGCCAAGCTTGCGTCGACATTACAGCGTGCTGATCGCCGCCGGTCTTGACCTGAGCCAGAGCGGGCACATCCGCTTCACGGAACTCTGTCATTGCACGCGCAATCAGGTGCAGGATTGCGACACCGAAATTGCCAGTATCGATCTCGAAGTCCAAACCTTCCCTGCGGCGCCTGCGCAGGACAGACAGGCACGAGGGACAGCCTGAAGCAGTCGAAGATGCTGGCTGCTTATCCGGCCTCGACCAATCCATAGCGGCGCTGCCAGGCGTCTTTGAGCCGTGCCCAGACGCGTGCACGCTCAGATTCGCCGGCGTCAGACTTTGCCGCCCGATTGGCAATGGAAGCATTTGCGAAGCGGGCCGCCTCCAACTTGGCCAGCTCGAGCAACTGGCGGTCGCGGATCAAATTGGCCACGCGAAACTCCGGCAACCCGGCCTGGCGGGTACCGAAGAACTCTCCCGGCCCTCGCATGGCCAGGTCCAATTCAGCAAGCTCGAATCCATCCTGGGTGCGGACCATGGCGTTCAAACGCTCCTCGCCAAGCGGGGAGATCCGCGGACCTGTCATGAGAACGCAGTAGCTTTTGGCAGCACCGCGACCTACCCTGCCGCGCAACTGGTGAAGCTGTGCCAGCCCAAAGCGTTCTGCATGTTCCACAACCATCACCGTCGCGTTGGGGACGTCAACACCGACTTCAATGACCGTGGTGGCCACGAGCACGTCAATTTCCCCGCGCTGGAAACGGCGCATGATGATCTCTTTCTCATCTGCATCCAGGCGTCCATGCAGCAGCCCGACACGGAGCCCGGAGAGCGGACCTCTGCGGAGTTTCTCGTACATTTCGGTCGCCGATTTGAGAGCGGATTTCAAGCCTGCCCTGGCGCCTGAATCTGAGTCCGAAGCGGCCTTGGGAAACAGTTTCGCAGTTTTACCTTTGCGGGTGGTCTTCCCAGAGGCCGCAGGGGCCAGATCGACCTGTGGTTCGGCTTCCTCTTGCGGGAAATCCAGCTCCGGCTGGTCATCCTTTGCCCCCTCAATCACCGGGTAGACGATGTACGCCTGCTGGCCCTTCCCAACCAGTTTGCGGACAAAGTCCCAAACCTCGTCAGAACGCTCGCTGGGAACGCGGCGGGTAACGATGGGCGTCCGTCCGGGTGGCAGCTCATCCAGGATGCTGACGTCCAGGTCGCCGTAGAGCGAGAGGGCCAATGTGCGCGGAATTGGGGTTGCCGTCATCACCAGCACATCCGGCTCCGCCTGGTTAGGCTTCTTCATCAGCTTAAAGCGCTGCAACACCCCAAACCGATGCTGCTCGTCCACTACGACGAGACCCAATCGATCGAATTCGACTTTTTCTTCGATCAGGGCATGTGTGCCGATCACCAGCTGCGCTTCGCCGCTGTTGATCAGGCTGCGCGCGTGGCGTTTGCGGTCCTCATCGAGCGAACCGGTCAGCAGGACGATGCGGTATCGGCGTGAGGAACGCTCAAGCAATTTGCGCGCGGCCAGAAAGTGCTGCGTGGCCAGAATCTCCGTTGGCGCCATCAGAGCCGCCTGGTAGCCATTTTCCATAGCAACCAACATGGCCTGCAACGCAACAATGGTTTTCCCCGATCCCACATCCCCTTGCAGAAGGCGGCGCATCGGGCTGGCCTGTCGCATGTCGGCGACAATTTCTCCGAGTGCCCGCTTCTGCGCCGCAGTTGGATGGAACGGGAGCACCTCGCGAATGGCTCCGCGGACGCGATCGCCGGTGGTGAATTCGATGCCCGGGCGCTGCCTCATGCGGCGTCGCTTTAGCTCCAGGCCCAATTCCAGAAAGAACAGCTCCTCAAAGATCAGCCGCCGGTGAGATGGCGTCGCTGAGGCTTGCAGTTGGGTGAAGGGCGTACCTTCGGGAGGGAAATGAACCTCTCGCAGGGCTGTCTCACGGTCAGCGAGATTGAGCCGTGCCAGCATTTCCTTGGGCAGGCATTCAGGTACCGCGCCACGCATGCCCTCTAGCAGGTTGAAGATCACCTTGCGCTGCCACCGTGACGCAAGCCGGCTGCCGCCCAATGATTCATATACCGGCGTGATCCGGCCCACTTCAAGCAAGCGCGTTTCCGCGTCGTCTGTAGCGTCAGGCAGCACTTCGAATTGCGGCTGGATCATCTTGAGGTTGCTGGTTGAGCGCGAGGGTTCCACCTTGCCGTACACAGCCACCATTTGCCCGGGGTGGAATTTTCCGTTCAGGTAGGTCCCGTTGAACCAGATGCATTTCAGCGAAAGCCGCCCCTGGCCAACCGTCATCTCAAAGATGGGTGCCCTGCGCGTTCGCAACAGCGTGGAGCCGCGGACTTCTGCAATGACGCTGGCTGTCTCGCCGGGTTTCAGTTCGTCCAGCCTGCGCGGATTCTGGCGGTCCTCGTAACGGAAGGGGAGATGGTACAGAAGGTCTTCAGCGGTGAGGATCTCCCGGGCAGCGAGCATCTCCGCCAGGCGCGGTCCAACGCCACGCACGTACATGATTGGAGTATCGAGGCCGGGCACACTTCGGATGCTATCGCATTTCCGCCGGTGCCGGATTGCAGGCGCTCCTGTCGAAAAATAACCTGCGATCAAAATATGGGACGGGCAGGGAGCGAGTCGAGGCCAGGTCTTTTACGGCTTGGCCAGGAAGTAGGCCTCGACTGCCTGAATGACCGAAACTCGATCAAGATACGGGGCCCGGCTCTCGTATCGTGCAGCCCAGCAGACCTGGTTGATAATGTCGCGCGGGAAGCAGGATCGTAACTCCTGCTTCAAAGTGCCGCGAATCACATCGATCAGGTTCTCGCCGATGCCCGCTTCGCACTTAATGTTGCGATCGACGGCGACGCGGCGGAAGATTTCAAGGAACTGTTCATCCGAGATTTCACCGATCTTGATCTTGGTTTGGATTCTGCGCAGAAACGCTGCATCGATCAATTCGTACGGATCCATGTTGGAAGCAAACACCACCAGCATTTCGAACGGGATCTCGACCTTTTTACCTCCTGCCAGGCTGAGGAAGTCGATGCGCCGGTCCAGTGGAACGATCCAGCGATTCAGCAGTTCCTCGGGTCGAACCCGCTGTCGGCCGAAGTCGTCAATGATGAGCACCCCATTGTTGGCTTTCATCTGCACAGGGCCGACATAGAACTTTGTCAGCGGATTGAACTGCAGGTCGAGCATCTCGACTGTGAGCTCACCGCCAACCAGTACGGCTGGGCGATTGCAAAGCACCCAGCGTTCATCCCTCTCCGCCGGTTCTGCCTCTCGAACCCGAACGTGAATCGAGGAATCGTAGACGGTAATCATCTGGCCATCCACTTCAACGGCGTAAGGCAGCCAGACATCTGTCTCTGAAATTACGCGCGAAAGGGTCTCTGCAACCGTCGTCTTGCCGGTTCCGGCCGGTCCGTAAAGAAAAATTGGGGAGCCGGAGTTAAGCGCCGTACCGAATTGCCACAGGGTCTTGTTGTCGATCACAAGATGGGCAAAGGCACGTTCCACGTCAGCCGGATGCACTTCAACGTTTTTGACGCTCTGCTTCCTCACCTGGTTCGCGTAGGCTTCTAGCGACACAGGCGCGGGGCCGGTGTAATGACTGTGAGAAAGCAACTCCATCGCCCGAATTCTGCCCTGGGTGGTGATCGCGATCTGGGGAACGTTGTTGTTCATTCCCGTCACCTGGCAAAGCATTTCAGAGCGCATGCGGTTAAAAAGCTCGTTAGCTACCTCGTAGCTGAGACAGGTCAGTTTCGATAGTTCCAGAATCGAAAATGGCCCTGACATATACAGGAGCTTTAGGGCGAGGTCATCGAGAACAGCTTGCCGCACGCCAAGTTCCGGGATGGTCTGCGGCCTGTGGGTTGGGCCAACAGGCGGGGGCGTGACAGTAAACTGGTCGATTCTGAATAAGTCTTCCATTTCGCCTCTCGATTCCTGATGTCAATATACCCCTTGCCCGGAATTGAGTCACCATCTTCTGACCCATAAGTGTCAGGCCAGTTACAGGCTGAATCGTGCGTCTGCGGAGATGGCAGGTGGATTTGCTCGCGCTAAGTTGAGTGCCGGTTAACATGTGGGAAAAGCGCCACTTCAACCCGAAGCGAGCGTCGGCAATCATTCACGGGCGACAGTGTTGATTTGAGCCTTCGGCAATGACTGCTTTGCTACACTTCTCCAGTGACCGTTCCTCGAGAAACCTGGCGCCGCGCGCATGTGGAGAACGGCGGGAGAACCCATGCCGGTTGTTGAACTCGCGGGAGTGACCAAGGCCTATGAGGATAAGGTCGCCGTCGGTAACCTCAGCCTGTCCATCGATGCTGGCCAGATGTTTGGCCTGCTGGGGCCGAATGGCGCCGGAAAGACCAGCTCCATCCGGATGATGATGGGCATTACGATTCCTGACTCGGGCCGCATCAGCCTTTTCGGGCATCCCTTTGAGCGCAAAAGCCTGGAGCGCGTTGGATACCTGCCCGAGGAGCGGGGCCTCTATAAGAAGATGAAGGTCATCGACCAGCTGGTGTTTTTTGGTCAGCTGCACGGGCTCATGGCTGAAGAAGCGCGCAGCCGAGCCGCTGCGTGGGCTGCGCGAATGGAGATTGCCGATTCTCTGCCCAAGAAAACCGAAGAGCTCTCAAAAGGCATGCAGCAGAAAATTCAGTTTATCGCTTCGGTGCTGCACGATCCGGGCCTGATTGTCATGGATGAGCCATTCAGTGGCCTTGATCCGGTCAATGCAGTATTGGTTGAGCGCACCTTGCTCGAGCTCAAAGACCAGGGCAAGGCGATTCTGTTTTCGACCCATCGCATGGACCAGGTAGAAAAGCTGTGCGACAGCATTTGCCTCATCAACAACGGTAAGGCGGTGCTGGCCGGAAATCTACGCGAAATCAAGGCCAGTTATGAGCGCAATCGCGTGATCGTCGAGTTCGAAGGCAGCGCCGCGTTTTTGAAGAGCGATGAAATCGAAGAAGCGAAGAACTTTTCCGGCCACGCGGAGATCAAACTTAAGCCGCACGGTGATGCACAGAAGCTCCTGCACGAAGCTGCAGCATCAGCGAAAGTGTACCGATTTGAGCTGGTCGAACCGTCGCTCGAAGAAATCTTCATCAAGACAGTTGGAGCCAAGGCCGATGCATAACATGATGTTGATAGCCAGGCGAGAGTATCTGGAGCAGATTCGCGGTCGCGCCTTCAGAGTGACCACGTTCGCCTTGCCTGCCGTATTCGCATTGATTGTCTTTGTCGGCTATCTCTCGAGCCTGGGCCTTGGTCACAACAAGCATCTCGCAATTATGACGGACGACGTTGTGTTGGCGAACGATATCCGCGCAAGGCTGGTGGGTGACAAGAGCGATAAGGCGATTGTCGATATTGTCACTGCTGCGGGTCCGGATGCCCGCGCGGATTTGATCAAGCGGGTTCAATCAAAGTCCATTGATGGGGTCTTGACCATTGAATCTTCGACTGGAGGTGTGCCAACCGCTTCATACACGTCGCAAGCCGCGGGTGACTTTGTGACGACCGGCAGGATGAAGGACGCGCTCAACGACAGCCTCGTGGATGAACATCTCGTGGGTGCGGGGATGATGCAAGGTGAAGCGGATGCCGTGGTGAAGGGCATTGCCATCCAAACCTACCTGGTGAAAAAGGACGGTTCGGTTGTCAAGAGCAATGCTCAGGCTTCTTTCTGGAAAGGTTATGTGATGGCAATTCTACTTTCCATGACCACCATGATTTACGGTATGAACGTCGCCCGTTCAATTATCCAGGAGAAGACGTCACGCATTTTTGAAGTCATGCTGGCGACGGCCAGGCCGGGAGATATGCTTGCCGGCAAGCTGATTGGTGTGGGCGCGGTGGGTCTGACGCAGATCGGCATCTGGCTGGTCGCCGCCGCCGTTATTCTCGTAACTCCGTTTGCAACCGCATTGCTTACCGGCGATCTGGCTTTGCACTTTTCATTGACCGAAACTGTGCTCTTTCCGGTGTATTTCGTCCTTGGATACCTTCTCTACAGCTCGTTGTTCGCCGGGCTGGCAGCGACCTGCGAGACAGAGCAGGAATTGCAAATGTACATGCCGCTCGCCGCAGCTCCCACCTGGCTGAGCTTCGCGATGATTCTGATGATCATTAACGATTCGAATTCGGTTTGGTCCATCGCAGCATCATTCTTTCCGCCAACAGCGCCCATCATCATGTTTTTGCGGATGGCGTCAGAGATCCCGCCATTGTGGCAATTTGCAGTTTCAATCAGCCTGATGATTCTGAGCATCTGGGCCGTCCTCTGGGGGTCTTCGCGGCTCTATCGCGTGGGCATCCTGATGTATGGCAAGCGCGCCACCCTGCCCGAATTGCTGCGCTGGATGCGCTACTCGTGATCAGAGTGGAAGGATTTGCAATTGGCTGCTTACACTAGAATCATCTAAGTGATCACCGAACCCAAATTCACGTTTGGTCAGCGAATCATGCTGGCCGTGGTTCCGCGTTTGGTGTGGGCTCTGCTCTGGGTTGTCAGCCGCACCTGGCGCTTTGAAGAAATCGCCCCAGAAGGTGTAACCCCGCTGATCATGGGACTTGGCGCCGGCCGCGAGATATTCTGCTTCTGGCACCAGTGCGTGCTGCCTTGCACGGTGTATTTCCGGCGCACACACGCCACCATCCTCATCAGCCAGAGCTTCGATGGCGAACTGATCACACGTGTCCTTCAGTTGTTCGGCTTCCGTGCTGTGCGTGGCTCCAGCTCCCGAGGCGCGCGGGAGGGGTTGCTGGGCCTGGCCGAGGTGATCGACAGTGGCACACCGGCGATCTTTACCGCAGACGGCCCACGCGGACCCATCTATCGTACCAAGACGGGACCCATCAAACTTGCGCAAATGACGGGAGCCCCAATCGGCTGTTTCCACCTTGAACCGGAGCGCAAATGGACCATGCGCTCCTGGGACAAGTTTCTGGTACCCAGGCCCTTTACCCGGATCGTCGTAAGTTGGGGGCCATGGACCCACGTGGCCCCCGATCTTGCTGCGCAAGAATTTGAGAGCAAGAGAAGCGAACTGAATGCGGCGATTGAATCCGCTCGGCTGCGCGCGCTTGAACACTTCAGGCAGGCTGCTGGATGAGCGGCCTGCGCGTCGACGACTTTGACTTCGATCTGCCCTCGGAGTTGATTGCCCAGCAGCCTCCCGCGGAACGCGGACTGAGCCGCATGCTGGTCATGGATCGTGCCAGCGGAGATTTGCGCGATGCAAGTTTTAAGGAATTCTCCGCTTTGCTCAAACCGGGTGATGTGCTGGTGCTCAACGACAGCCGCGTGATTCCTGCGCGGCTCTATGCCAGGCGCACGTTGATCCGCGACCGGCAAGAGCCAACTGGGCTCGTTGAAGTGCTGCTTACCGAGCCCGTGGGTGACAACGTTTGGCGCGCCCTGGTCAAGCCAGGGAAGAAAGTGGGTATCGGCGAGTTGCTGGCGTTTCCCGACCTATCTGGAGCCACCAGCCTGGAGGCCGAGGTTCTGGAGCGAGGACCGTTCGGCGAGCGGCTGCTTCGGTTTTCTCCAGTGGACGACTTTTTCGCCACGCTCGACAGAATTGGCCATATGCCTCTGCCGCCGTACATCCGGCGCGACGATGAAGAGGCGGATCGCGAGCGGTATCAGACAGTCTTTTCGCGTGAGCCAGGGTCGGTTGCCGCCCCCACCGCCGGATTGCACTTTACGCCGGCGATGCTGGAGACGCTGGTTGCGAATGGCATTTACATTGCCGGGATTACGCTGCACGTCGGCCTCGGTACCTTTGCTCCTCTCCGCGTAACAAAGCTGGACGACGTGCGCCTGCACCGCGAACATTACAGAGTCTCTGAGGATGCGGCGCAGATACTGAATCGAGCGATCCGCGAAGGCAGGCGCATCGTGGCTGTGGGCACGACGGTGGTGCGTACGCTTGAGACCATCGCGGTGACGGCGCAGGCGGCAGGCAGTGAATTGAAGCCGCACTCCGGCATAACGGAGATTTTCATTTCACCGGGATTCGAATTTCGGCTTGTGGATGGGCTGTTGACCAACTTCCACTTGCCCCAATCGAGTCTGTTGATGCTGGTGAGCGCCTTTGCCGGGAGCGAGCCGGTGCTGACTGCCTATCGTCACGCTGTGCAGCAGAAGTACCGCTTCTTCAGCTATGGCGACTGCATGTTCGTTTGCTGATGGCCGCCGCCTGATTTCCGATCCCTGTCCTGATAGACTCTGTAGCGTGCCTGACCAAGCCAAGCCGCCCGTCTTCCTGCTCGACACCATGTCGTTCATTTTTCGCGCCTACCACGCGATGCAGCGCAGCAGGCCCATGTCTACGCGGGGCGGGTTGCCGACAGCCGCAATTTATGTCTTCGTCAACATGATCAAAAAGCTGCGCCAGGATTTTTCGCCGCTTTATTTTGCGGCGGTCTTTGACGTGAGCGGCGAAGTCTTCCGCGACGAGCGCGCACGTACCATGGGACCGCTGCGGAAGTGGAACGGAAAGACGCAGAGCTTCGACGAGGTCAGCTACGAGGGCTACAAAGCCAATCGCGCGGCCATGCCTGAGGACCTGAGGCGGCAAATACCTTACATCCGCCGCGCCCTTGAGGCCCTGCACATCCCCATTCTTGAGGCCGAGGGGTTCGAGGCCGACGATGTGATCGGCACCCTGGCACGAAAGGCTGCACTGGAGCAACACGAAGTCTTCATCGTATCTGGCGACAAGGACATGATGCAGTTGGTGACGTCCCAGGTAAAGATTCTCAATCCTCAGAAAGACAACCTTGTCCTTGATCCCAGCAAAGTTGTGGAGACGCTCGGGGTCCCTCCGGAAAAAGTCGTCGATGTGATGGCCCTGCGTGGCGATGCGGTGGATAACATTCCCGGCGCGCCGGGAATCGGCGACAAGGGCAGCGTGGAACTTATTCTTGAATTCGGCAGCGTTGAGGCAGTGCTGAACCGCGCCTCCGAGGTCAAACGCAAGAGCTACCGCGAGTCGCTGGAACAGAATCGAGATGCCGTGCTGTTGTCGAAGGAACTGGTCACCATCGACAGCAACGTGCCACTGGATTTGGACCTGAGCGCGATGCAAACGCAGCCGCCGGACCTTGAAGCCTGCCGCGAGCTGTTTACAGAGCTTGAATTCACTTCAATGCTGCGTGATCTTGCGCCATCAGAAACGGCGCCCGCAGTCGAGCTGATCGAAGAGCCGACCGGCGATCAGGCCACCGCTTTCTATGCCGCGGCGCAGGCCAATGGCTTTGCGTTTGCGCTCGATGCAAAGGCGCCGGTGCCTGAGGTTGATGAGGAAGCGCAACAATCGATGTCGCTGCTGGATGCAGCGGAAGGCGCCGAGAGACAGGTCGGCTTCAGCGTGGGTGTTTGCGCGGAGCCGGGAACGGCGCTGAGATTGGGGCTGACACCTGAACTGCGGGCGCTGCTTGAGGACCCGTCGGTGCCGAAATGCACGCACGATTGGAAGTCGGCGCTGCATTTGCTTTCCGCGCAAGGCGTCGAATTGCAGGGCACGGTTGACGACACAATGCTGCTGTCCTACGCGCTCAATCCAACGCACACCACGCAGGCGTTGGCCGATGTTTCCGCGCGCCATGGCCAGCCTGCGCCATCTACACTTGCTGCGGGCGCGGCCGCGATCCATGCGCTCGTTCCCGTACTCCGCACCGAAGCGGAAACGGTGAAAGTCGAAGCTGTTTACAAAGAGATTGACCTTCCGCTCGCGCCAGTCCTTTACCGCATGGAGAAGGCTGGTGTGCGCATTGATGTAGGTGTTTTGAACGGGCTTTCCCAGCGCTTCAGCGCGGAGCTGGAGCGCGTTGGCGAACGTATCTTCGTGCTGGCGGGGCGGCGGTTCAATGTCAATTCGCCCAAACAACTCGGCGAAGTATTGTTTACCCATTTGGGCTTGCCTGCACCGGCGAGCCGCGGAAAAGGCAAGGCCATTTCAACGGCGCAAGATGTGCTTGAGCAACTGGCAGAGCAGAATGAAGTACCCCGCCTGGTGCTCGAATACCGCCATCTTTCGAAGCTCAAATCAAACTACGTTGACGCGTTGCCTCTGTTGGCCGATTCCGATTCCAGGGTGCATACCACCTTCCAGGCCGCGGCAACGGCAACGGGACGGCTGTCTTCAGTCAATCCGAACCTGCAGAATATTCCAATCCGTACCGAACTGGGCCGTGAGATTCGAGCGGCCTTCACCGCCGCGCCTGGCTCGCAACTGCTTTCAGCGGATTACTCGCAGATTGAACTGCGCCTGTTGGCTCACTTCAGCGGAGATCCGCTCCTGACCAAGGCCTACGCGGAGAACATCGACATTCACATACTTACGGCGAGTGAGGTGTTCAACGTTCCCGCGGCCACCATGGACAAGGAGACAAGGAACCGTGCAAAGGCGGTCAACTTTGGCATTGTCTACGGGATTTCGGCGTTCGGGCTCGCCGCGCAGTTGAGCATTCCGCGGTCGGAGGCCAAGGCATACATCGAGCGGTACTTCGAACGCTACGCCGGGGTTCAGGCATTTATTGAGAAGACGTTGAAGCAGACCCGGCTCCAGGGCTCGGTGCGCACCATGTTCGGGCGGGTTCGCCCCATTCCGGATATCGAGAGCCGCAATCCCAACCAGCGCGGATTCGCCGAGCGCACGGCGATCAACACGCCTCTGCAAGGCACCGCGGCGGACCTGATCAAGCTCGCAATGATCGTGATTGATCGAAAGCTCACTGAGAGTGGCCTCAAGACACGCATGGTTCTCCAGGTTCATGACGAACTCCTGTTTGAAGTGCCCGTAGATGAGACTGCGGAGATTGAAGAGCTGGTGCGCACGGAGATGGAAGGCGTGGTCAAACTGGGTGTTCCATTGGTGGCCGACCTGGGCTTTGGCGCAAATTGGCGGGATCTTTAAAACAGGGAACAGGGATCGGGAACAGGGACTAGAAAGCATCGTGCATTTGCGTCTAGCGGACGAGAATCGTTCGCGGTGTCCAGCCACCTACCCAAACGTCCCGCATGATCGTCCAGGTTCTGGACAATTCTGTTCATAAGATCTATATGTTGACATCCAACCTATGCAAGGTGCAGAGTATCTGTAGAAAGACAACAGGTACCCCATGGGCGAAAACAAATCTGACGTTTTGCAAGGCACGCTGGACCTGATGGTGCTGAAAACCCTTGAGGCGATGGGGCCTTTGCACGGTTACGGCATTGCTCGCCGCATTGAGCAGGTGAGCGATAACGGTCTCTGTCTGAACCAGGGAACCATCTATCCAGCGCTTTTGCGCCTGCAGCAACGGGGATGGATCAAGGCGGACTGGGGTCTGTCTGAGACCCGGCGCCGGGCAAAGTTCTACGCGCTGACCCGCATTGGACGGAAGCAGATTACCCAGGAGACCGAAAACTGGGAGCGTGTAGCCGGCACAATGGCGCGCTTTCTTGCCTCTTCAAACTAGGAGCCAGTCATGGACCTGATTAGGATTCTGTGGAGCCGATGCACGGCCTTTTTCAGCAGACCCAAGCTGGACGATGATCTCGATGCGGAGCTTCAATCACATATCGACCTCGCTGTCGAAGAGAATTTGACGCTCGGGATGACCCCTCAAGACGCGAGGACAACTGCCTTGCGGGAGTTCGGCGGCGTCACGCAGACCAAGGAGCGCTATCGCGTGCAGCGAGGGGTGCCATTCCCGTCAACCGTATGGCAAGATGTGCGCTTTGCGCTGCGCCAGATGCGCCGGTCTCCGGGATTCGCCTTGACGGCGATTCTTACGCTTGGCCTGGGGATCGGTGCGAACACAGCGATCTTCAGCGTGGTGAACAGCGTGCTTCTGAAGCCATTTAGCTTCCCGGATCCGGGCCGATTGGTGGTGCTGCGCGAAAAGGTTCAGGAATTGGCCAAAATTGCGCCTATACTGCCGGACAATCCCAGGCATTACGAAAATTTGAAAGCGCACTCGAAGACGATCGAGGATATGGCGATCCTTCAACCCCGCGGTTTCAGCGTCGCCGTGGGAAACGATCATCCACAGATCGTCAAGGGGCTCCAGGTGGCGCCGAGTTTCTTCTCGGTGCTGGGAATGCAACCGGCGATCGGGCGCTCCTTCCGACCTGAAGAGGCAACAGATGGCCACGATTCTGAGGTGATCCTCACCTGGGCCGCCTGGCAGCGCTATTTTCAAGGCGATCCAAACGCCGTAGGCCGCACCCTGCATGTTGACGGGGGAGAGAGCACGGTCGTTGGCGTTCTGCCAAAGGAATTCGCATTTCCCACTATCGACCTCATGCCGGTCGCGCGGCATTTTGAGGCGGCCCCGCTTGAGATTTTCAAGCCGCTGGCAATCGATTTAAGCAAGTCCGCGGACCAGGGCGATTACAACTATCTCGTCATCGGGCGAATGAGGCCTGGCGTTTCTCTCAGCCAGGCGCAAAGCGAATTGCAAGGGCTGCAGCAGGAATACACGCTCGCCACACACCTGAAGTCGCACTTGGGGATTGGAGTGATTCCATTGATGGAAGAGGTGACGGCGAGCGTAAGCACGGGCCTATGGCTATTGCTTGCCGGAATTGGAGCAGTATTGCTGATTGCGTGCGTGAACCTGGCGAATCTGCAACTGGCGCGCGCGGTCGCCCGCGAACGCGAGAGCTCGATTCGATCTGCACTTGGCGCGGGCCGCAAGCGGTTGCTGCAACTTGCACTGATCGAAAGCCTGCTGCTAGCGGCGATTGGAGGCACCCTGGGAGTGCTGTTTGCTTTCGCCGGAGTGCGGATCTTTGTTTCAGCGGCACCGGAGGGTATGCCACGCTTGAATGAGGTAGGCGTAAGTTGGCTGGTGCTCTTCTTTGCAGCGGCTTTATCCGTCGCCACAGCGCTTTTGTTTGGTCTCATTCCCGCATTGCGATCCATGCGCGTCGAACCCCAGGCAGCGATGCAGGGTACTTCAACGCGCGTGGCCAACACGCGCCAGGGGCAGCTGCTGCGCAACGTGCTTGTAGGCACTGAGGTTGCATGCACGCTCCTCTTGCTTGTGGTCACTGCGCTAGTGGTTAAGAGCTTTGCGCGCGTGATCACTCAACAGCGCAACTTCGATGCCGATCATGTGACACTCGCAGAGGCTGACCTCTTCAACTCGAACTATGGGCAGAAAGTTCAGAACTTCGATGCGGCAAAGAACTCCTTCATTGATCGAACTCTGACTGGCCTGGCCCAAATCCCCGGCGTGACCAGCGTCGCGGTCACCAGCGAAATGCCCTTGGCGGGCGAGTCCTGGATCGACAGCGTTTTGAGGCCTGATCAGCCAACGCCCGAGGGCCAACGCCCGTTGGTGAATGTGCGCATGGTCAGCGCGAACTACCGGAGCACACTGGAGATTCCGCTCATTGCCGGGCGGGATCTTGAGCTTGGAGACAAGAGCCATCCAGGAAACGTCCTGATCTCCGCGCAGACTGCGCGCACCGTGTGGCCCGGAGAAGACCCGATCGGCAAGCGATTTCAGCTCGACAGTGAAATGCGCACGGTGATTGGTGTCATCGGCGACGCGCGTGTGAACGATTTGAAGAAGACTGCGAGCATGGTGTATGAGCCCTACTGGGAGAATCCGCGCTGGCGGCTCTATTTCCTGGTGCGCAGTCCGTTATCGTCATCGGCGCTTGCCGCTTCAATTCGCGGCGTTATCTGGAAGGTCGATCCCCAGGTTCCGATTCCGGCGCTGAAGTCTTTTGATGATCAAGTCAATGATTCGGTGGCTACCGATCGATTCCAGACGCTACTGCTTTCTAGTTTCGGCACAGCAGCGTTGCTGTTGGCACTTCTGGGGGTCTACGGTGTCATGACTTACTCCGTGTCATTGCGGCAGCAGGAGTTTGGCATCCGCATTGCTCTCGGCTCCGATCGTGCAGGCCTGACGTTTCTGGTCATGCGTCAAGCCGCCTATCCCGTGGTTTACGGTACGGTCGCGGGCCTTGCACTTTCTTTCGTAGCCACGCGCTGGATGCGCAGCTTGCTGTTTGAAACCCAGCCTGGGGATCCGGTGGCGATTTCAGTGAGCATTGCGTTGTTGTTGGCCGCTGCGATTTTCGCCGCAATTGTCCCCGCGCGGCGGGCAGCCTCGATTGACCCCATGCGGGCCCTGAGAACGGAATAGGAGCGAGAGATGGACGAGCTGCGCATTATGCTGAGCCGCTGCGCTGCGCTTTTCCGCAGGCAGAGACTCGACGCCGATCTGGATGAGGAATTGCGCGCGCACGTTGAGCTGGCTGTGGAAGAGAATCTGAGCCGAGGTCTGCCGGAGCAGGAGGCGCGGACCCAGGCTTTAATGGCGTTCGGAGGCGTGACCCAAACAAAGGAGCGCTATCGGGAGCGGCGCGGACTTCCTTTTCTTGAATTGCTTGCGCGCGATACACGCTATGGTCTGCGCCAGTTGTCTCGCAATCCGGGTTTCACATTGACGGTCCTGCTGACGCTGGCTCTCTCGATCGGCGCCAACACGGCGATCTTTTCCATTGTGAATGCACTGATGCTGAAGAGCTTGCCCTATGCACACCCTGAGCGCATGGGAGCCATCTATATGAGTGCCGAGGGTTCTGATCCGTTCGATGGCCGGAAGAGTATTGATGGCCAGCAGTGGGAAACGCTTCGCGACAATGTTCCATCGCTGATCTCCGCCATTTCCGGAGGCATTTCATCGGGCGTGAACCTGGTTGCAGGCGACCGTGCGCAATACGTCCACGCGGCCCGCATCTCTGCGCACTACCTTGACGTATTGGCGATCAGTCCCATTGTTGGGCGCAACTTCGCCGAGGCCGAAGATCGGCCGGGCGCAGCCAAGTCAGTGATTCTGAGCTTTGCCCTCTGGCAAACGACATTCGGCGGCGATCGCGATCTGATAGGGCAGACCATTCGGTTGAAGGGAGAACCGTACCTAGTCGTCGGCGTGTTGCCTGAAGGAGCTACGACCCCGGCGAGCGCCGATTTGTATACCGCTCTTCAACCGAGCCGCGCCGGCGAAGGGCAGGGAACCAACTTCGATGTGATCACCCGGCTGCGTGATGGAGCTACCTGGCAGCAAGCGGGCGGCGAACTCAATCGCGCCTGGGCTTACCGTACAGAGAACTACGCAGCGCGCAGCCCAGGCGCAAAGATGACCTACTACCTGGTTCCGATGCAAAAAGGGGCAACAGCTTATCTGCGGCCCAAGGCGATGACGCTGATGCTCGCAGCGGGAATAATCCTGCTGATTGCTTGTGGCAACCTGGCAGGACTGGCGCTGGTGCGCACCATGCGCCGAGCTCCTGAGATTGCCACGAAGTTGGCTCTGGGCGCGTCCCACTGGCAGATCCAGAGGCAGCTGTGGGTTGAGAGCCTGGTCCTGGCATTGATGGGAGGCCTGGCTGCGGTTGGAGTGGGATTCGTTGCCCTGCGTGGCCTGCTTTCGCTCTTGCCTGAGAACTTTCTCCCCGTCGCGCGCGTGCCCCTCGATGGCCGAGTGCTGGGATTTACGCTGTTTGTCACGGTGCTGACGAGCGTACTGTTTGGGATGCTGCCTGCTCTTGTGACACGCAAGGTTGATCTGCGCTCTTCAATGGCGACACGGTACGGCGCGAGCGTTGAAGGACTGCGTCTGCGGCAGGCACTGATCGCCAGTGAGGTTGCTCTGACCGTAGTGCTT
>Ga0181535_10003470_pt1 | contig 18276 bp, 19 predicted proteins | sample PEATcosm2014_Bin_44_FD_119774 | JGI IMG/M metagenome (GOLD analysis project Ga0181535, IMG submission 119774) | Peatland microbial communities from MTU Mesocosm Facility, Houghton, MI, USA - PEATcosm2014_Bin17_30_metaG | ecosystem: Environmental > Terrestrial > Soil > Wetlands > Peat | place... | reverse complement strand
ATGCGCGGCCAGTGTGCCGTTGGGATAACTGCGCATCGTTTGTGGTTCCAAGCCCACCCCCAGGCCGCCCGTGTAATTTTCCTCAAACCGCGCGATTTCTTCCGGATTGAGATCTTCCTTGATCGGGAAGGGCATCGCCCGTTCTTCGTTGTAATGGCGGGTGAACTTGACGGGGTCAAAGGTCAGCGGCTGGCCCAGGTTGCGGCTGACCTGCGCGACGACGTCGGCAGCCACGCGGGCATGGGCGCGGTTGTTCATGAACTGAATCTGCTCGGCGGTGTAGGCAAACTTCTTTCGTTCCGCCTTGGACAGGGAGCGGCCGAGCCGGGTGGCGGCGGCGGCCAGGGTCAGCTTTTGTTGGGCCAGGGCCTGCTTGTGTTCCTCATCTTCGGCGAGCTTGAATTGTTTGCGCAATTCGTCCAGGTAGAGGCTCAGGTTGTAGCGCGGCCGGTTCTCGGCCAGCACGCGGCCCTCACGATCCAGGATCTTGCCGCGCACGGCCGGCACGCGCACCGTGCGGTAGGCCTGCGTGTCCAAGTGGGCCTGGTATTCGCGGGCGGAAACCACCTGCACCCACCACAGGCCGGCCAACAACACCAAAAGCCCGCCCGCCAGCAGCAGCGCCACCAGGCGCAGGTGCGGATCGTTCTTTTTAAGTTCGTCGATGACGAGCATGTGGTTATTTCAAAAGTCTGCCGTGGCGGATTTCGCGGTCGGGGCGGAAACCCATCTCGGGTTCCTCTTTGTAGCCGAGGGCGCCGCCGCACCAGTCGAACAGTCCAAACAAGAGCGGGGTGGCCGCCGCGCCGCCCGCCGTGACCACTGCTACTTGCCAGAGCGTGTCCCAGCCGACCATGGGCTGCCAGCCGAGGTTCAGCATCAGGAGCAGCACCATGGTGGGCACCGCGGCGCTGGCCGCCGCCCCCAATACCAGTTGGGCGAAGGGCGCGGTGCGCAGGATCAGCTCGCGGCGCAAATAAATGGGAAAACCCGCCAAAAATAGCGGTAAGATGGTGATACCCAGCGGGTTGGCGGACAGCGAATCGAACCACAGACCACCCAGTACCGCCAACAGTGAAAGCGTGATAATGTCCGCATTCAGGGCGGCATAGACCATGAGGGCGGGCAGAAGGTCGATCTGCGCACCCAGCCAGTCGCGCGGCCCGGTCAGCGTGGCCTCGGCGAAGACCACGAAGAACGCGAAGCCCAGGATCAGGATGGGTTGAAAGAGATTCATTTGAATAAAACCCAAACCTGTTCCAGTGCGCCCAGGTTGGCGTTTAGTTTTATATTGGCCACGGTGATCTGGCCGTAGCCCAGGGACTGCACATCCATGATTTTGCCGATGGGGATGCCCCGTGGGAAAATGCCGCCCAGACCGCTGGTGATCACGTCCTGGCCGGGCTTCAAGCTGGCACTGTTGGGCAGGTAGTTTAACTGGATGGAGGGCGCATCCGGCGGGCCGGCGGCGGTGATCACCCCCATGTCGCGGGTTGGGTTCTCCACCAACGCCGAAATCCGGCAGTTGGGGTCGCCAATGATCGCCACCTGCGCGCTGGCAAAGTTGACGGCGGAGACGCGGCCGACCAGTTCGCCTTCGGCGCTCAGCACCGGCTGGTTGGTCGTCACGCCGTCCCGGCTGCCGAGGTCGATCTGGATGGTGCGCCACCAGTTGGCCGGGTCGCGCAGGACGACGTTGGCCAGCTTGACTTTCCAAGGGGAGAGGTGTTGCCAGCCCAGCTCGTTGCGCAACTGGTCGTTTTCGCGGGCGATGGCGGCGGTCTGGATTTGCTGTTCCCGTAGCTGCAGGTTTTCCTTGCGCAGGTTATCGATTTCGTGAAGCAGTTCGCGGCGCGGGAGCACGCTATCGGCCAATCCGGCGGGGAGCTGTTGGGCGGCGTCGGCCAGTCCGAAGAGGGGTAGAAACCAGCTGCCGACCGCCAGCTTGAGGCGCGCGGTAGCGCGCGTGGGCAGGCTCAGGAGTAAGACTGCCACGAACAGCACCGCGCCCAGCGCGAGATAATTTTTTTGCTTGAACATCCGCAACGTCCCGGCCCTTGGCCGGCGTGCGGTGAACGAACTCCCGGAAGAAACAGATCAGTATTTTGCGTTGGTTGCCACGCGTTTCAGGAACTCAATTTCCTGCAGTACGCGGCCGGTACCTTCAGCGACGGCGCTCATGGGGTCGTCCGCCAAATGTACAGGCAGGCCGGTTTCACCGGCCACGAGCCGGTCAATCCCGCGAATCAGTGATCCGCCACCAGCCATCACCAGGCCCCGATCAACAAGATCGGCGGCGAGTTCCGGGGGGCAGCGTTCCAAGGTTATGCGGATTGACTCAAGAATGCTCGAAAGCGGTTCTTGCAAGGCCTCGCGAATCTCTTCGGAACGGATCGTCAGGGTCTTGGGCAGGCCCGAACCGAGGTCCCGACCCTTGACGTCCATGGTTAATTCCTGTTCCAGCGGAAATGCGGAGCCGATGCGAATCTTGATCTCTTCTGCGGTGCGTTCACCTATCATCAGGTTATAGGCGCGCTTCATGTGCGCGACGATCGTGCTATCCAGTTCGTCCCCGCCCACCCTCAGGCTGCGGCTGAAGACGATGCCGGCGAGGGAGATGATTGCAATTTCACATGTCCCACCGCCGATATCCACGATCATGTTGCCGGCCGGTTCATGCACCGGCAGGCCTACGCCAATGGCCGAGGCCATGGGCTGCTCGATCAAATACACCTCGCGCGCGCCGGCGTGAGTGGCGGAATCCTTGACCGCCCGTTTCTCGACTTCGGTGATGCCCGAAGGCACCGCCACCACGACCCGTGGGGCTATTAATTTCCGGTGGTGAACCTTCTGGATGAAGTGGCGTAGCATTGCCTCAGTGATCTCGAAGTCGGCGATCACGCCGTCTTTCATCGGGCGAATCGCCACGATGTTGCCGGGCGTGCGGCCCAACATTCTTTTTGCTTCGTCACCGACGGCCAGCACATTGGTGGTGCCGGCCTGAATGGCCACAACTGAAGGTTCGCGCAGGACGATTCCGCGGTCCCGCACATATACGAGGGAATTTGCGGTTCCCAAGTCTATCCCAATGTCATTGGAGAACAGGCTTTTGAATTGCTCGAGCATGAATGCGTCTAATCGGGGACAGTTAAAACCCCTTGGGAGCAAAGGTCAAGCGGCGAATCAAGCTCATTAATGGCCGCCGCCGGCCCGAAAAATCGCGGGAATTGCGTTTTCCGACCCCCTTTATCGCTGCCGGCGCCGCCCCTTCAGCGGCCTCGGACCGGTCCGCGCCCGTCTCGGGCGCTGAGGCGTGCGGGTGTTGCGGCCGTTTGCAAATCGGGCGGAGCGCAGTGGGGCGGCCGCTCGTTGCGGAGCATGTCTGCTGGGTGACGACTAGTCCAGAATCGCAACTCAGCGGCCGGGGACGGCCACGGATTGGTCCGCAGGCACGCTGGTCTTTGTTTACGGAGCCACGCCGAGCCGGTAATAGCGGCCAGGCGTCGTGCTGAGCGCGTTGGTATCCTGCCAGTTACCGCTAAAGTTGGTGGCTTTGGAGGCCGTATTCAGGTTCAGCCAGCTTCCTTGCAGCAAATTGGTCTTGTATTGCACCTGATAGACCAGTCCCGTGGACGCATACCACGAAAGCTGCACGTTGCTGCCGGCCAGCGCCAGGGTCTGGAACTCCGGCGAGGGCACGGGCAGGACCCAAACGTCGTCCAACCCGAAATAGCTGGGGTCGTTTTCCGCCTCAAAGGCGAGGGTGCTGTTGGTGCTCGTGGCCTGGACGAGAAACTGCCGGTTGATCCAGGAAAACGCGGCGGGATTCAGTACGCTATAGAGCGTATTGGTGGTGTCGTCGGTGATCCAGTTGGCGATGAAATCCTGCACCGTCCCGCTCTTGGGGTTATCCAGCCAGAACGAGATCCAGTAATATTGGCCCGGCACAGTGGCAAAACTCTGGGACAGGGAAGCTAGCTGGGTGTCGCCCAAGAAGGCACCGTACCTTCCGGAATGCGCCACCGTATAGCCGCTGGAACTGCTTTCCACCGCATTGTAGATTTCCGAGCCGATCACGGAATCGCCGTGGAAGGTCCAATCTGCGAAACTGGCCGTCTCAAAGCCGCCGTTTTGGATCAGCGACTGGCCGATGGACAACTCGAAGGGCACCGCGACCGCGCCGCCCGTATTGGTGAGGAACAACGAAGCCGTATAGAGGCCGGGCACCAGATCCGAAGCGGCCGACGTCAGGTTGGCCGAGAGCGAGGCGATGCCGCTGGCACCCAGGCTACCGCTGGAGGAGGAAACCGTCAGCCAGGAAGAGGTGTTGATCAATGACCAAGCGAGGGTCGCGGAGCCGCTATTGGTCAGGATGAGCGTGGTGGCGTCCGGGCTGAACGCGCCGCCCACCGGGCCGGCGGCGGTAAAGCCGCTGCCGGAAAACAGCCCCAGCCAATTGGTCACTCCTGAGAGGGCGTTGATCAACTTTTGACCGACGGGGGTGCCCCAGCCGGTGCAAAGATCATAACCGGCGGCTGCATAGAACAGGCTGGTGCTGTCGCTCCAAGTATTGCTGCCGACGGTCACGTCGTGAAAGGTGGAGCCATATGGGGAACCCTTTCCCAAAGCATAGAGCGCCGGGTTGATAAAGCCGACGATGGAATGGCCGGAAGCCATGGCCTGCTGGTTGACCAAGGCGGCAAAGGCCGCCCACAGCGGGGCCGCGCAACTGGTGCCCCCCACCGTGTCGCTGCTCCCGTCGCCATACGCCACATACACATTGTCCGCCACCATGGCCACGTCTGGAATATTCCGGTAACTGGTGGAGCCACCGTTGGCGGTCATGCTGATGCCGGATTGCCAGGTGGGCAGTGAATAGTACGAACTGATGCCGCCGCTGCTGCCCTCGTAGCTGCCAGCATTTTGGTCATACCCCCAATTCCAGACGGTTTCCGATGACCAACTGCCCCCGGCACTGGCGGTGGTGAGGGTGGTGCCGCCCACCGCCGTAATATAGGGGTTGCTGGAGGGCGCGTTGTTCAGGGTGGTGTTGTCCACCCCGTTGGCTGAATTGGCGCCGGTGGTGAAGGCGTCGCTGTCCCCGGAGGCAGTGAAGAACGACTGCCCCTGCGCGGCCATTTCCTTGAAGATGGCATCCGTGGTGGTGCTGGGGCCACCCGACCAGCCCCAGGAACAACTGAGTTGCTTGACAGAATTGCTGGCCGCCATGGCGTTCAGCAGATCGTTTGGATTGCCGGTGGAACCGGCTTCAAAAACGACGATTTTGGCCAGCCCCGGGGCCATGGACAGAGTCATTTCGATATCCAGGGAGACCTCAATGTTCCCGCTGTTGAGGCCGGTGGTGGGCGTGCCGCTAAAACCATCCAGCAAAACCGTTTGGAGGGGCACGGTGGACAGGCCGGCAGCGGCGGCATAGGCCGTAATATCGCTCGCGTAAAAACCATCGAATTGCAGCAAGCCCACGGTCTGGCCGGCGCCGGTCAGCGTGGTCCCCGGGACGTAGGCCGCCCGAAAGTCGTTGCCGATATAGGTGCCACCGGAGCCGGAGCCGGTGCCTTTGGCAGCGGCCTTGCCGGCGACTTTGCCGGCGGCCGAGTGGACCCGGGTTCGCGGATGGGGACGCTGGTAATTGCTTAAACCGCTGATATCGGCGACAGCCAATTGTCCATCCACCGAGGGGTCGGTGTCGGGCGCGAAAAAGTCGCGGGATTCGGAGGGATGATGGTACGCGAGCAGTGTCACGTGAAACGCCTGCTGCACGTCCGGGGCGGAACCGATGACATCCAGCAGGAGCCGGTTGCCCTGGCGGGCCGTAATCGTCAGGTGGTTGCTCTCGGCGAAGGCCGCGACCGCCTCGTAATCCGCCGCCGTGGGGCCAAAGCGCTCGGTGAACTCCTCCGGCGTGAGATAATGCTGGTAATTCGTGGAGGCCGGGTCATAGAGCTGCGCCAGATATGTGTCCAAGCCGGCTTCGTCGCGCAAGGACAGGCCAATGGCCAGTCGCAACTGGTTGGTGGGGTCCAGCGTGCCGTAGGCGCTCAGCCCGGCCGGCAGATTGGGCACATGGCCGGGCAGCATCTTCAGGCCGGCCGCGTCCAACGAAACGAGCGTGCCGGCCAACTGGCAGGACAGGGTCGCAATAAGACATTTTCGATTCATGATCATTTGACCGGGGGTTGATTGGTTTGCGCATCAAGCGTCTCGAGGTTCAAGGCGCACCGTATGGCCTCGAACAGGGGCTGAAAAAAAAACGGCTTGGACAACACGGCGGCCACTCGCAAATAGCGGTTTTCCGGACGCATAAAAAACTCGATTCTGGCGGCGGCCACAATCACCGGCAGCGTCATGCCGTGTCGGCGGAGGCGGACCACCAATTCCTCGCCGCTCAGGCCGGGCATGTGGCTATCGGTTATCAGCAAATCAAACGGCTCGGACGACAGCGCCCGCCACGCCACCTCGCCATCCTCCGCCAGCGCCACCGTATAGCCCGCCCGCGTCAGCGCGTGCCACACATTGCGGCGAATCATCGGCTCGTCATCCACAAACAGAATATGGCAACTGGGAGCCGACTTCGGGCTGGCTACCGAGGCGGCTTGGCCCGTCCGGCGCTGGGGGGCCGGCACGTCCAGCACGGATTCGTTACTGGTTTTCATGCGGGGTAGCCGGAGACCGAACGGTCCACAGGTGAATAAATTCGTCGCCCCCTGGCAAAGGACTTGGTTGGCTGCCGGCTGGCCGCCGGCGGGTGGTGTCTGCCGCTCCCTTCTGTCTCCCCCGATGGGGGAGAAAAGAGAAATGCCCGGTGTGAACTTAGCCGCGCCCGGGCGGCACGGTCAGAAGTGCAGACCAGTCCGTGGAAGCCGCCGGGAAACTGGCCTACAGGGCCGTTCACTGGCCCAACCCATAATCCCGGCGGAAATTGCCTGCTGCGAGTGCCGAACTGTCCGCGGTGGCCGGAACACAGGTTCGCCAACCGGCGCCGTGGACAAAGCAAATCAAACGGCAAACGACGCATCATCTCTGGTGAAGCTGACGAACGAGCTTCCGGTATAAGAAACAACGAAAAAGCGGTTTTGCCTTTTGAAATGGGATCAATCGGCGGAAGAACGGTACGAATCGGGTTTGGTTTGGCGCCAATTCCCGCCGCGAATACCGCTGGCCGGCCGCCGGCGGATCGGCCAGCGGCCGTCCTCGGCCGCTGTGACGTGCGGGTGTTGCGGCCGTTGGAGCATTGAGCGAGGCGTGAGGGAGCGGCCGTTCGTTGCGGGGCGTATGATTGGGTAGCGGCTGGCTCAGGATCCCGTTTCAGCGCCCAGGGTCGGGCGCGCACCGGCGACCAGTCCCGGCGGAATGGCCGCGGCGCCGGACGCGGGCGGCCGAAAGGTTCAGGGTGATGCAGATTCATGAGGGGTGGTGGCTCGGTGGAGGCGTTTCAGGATTTCACCGGTTGGGAAAGGGTCTCCAGCGCGGCGGTGCGCATGCAGGAATGCTCGTGAATTTCGTAAATGCGGCGTTCGAGTTCGTTCTCCGCCGGTTCCACCACGGCCGAAAAGAAACCGCCGCGCGCTTCCAGGGCGATCCGCTTCAACTCGTGGTAGGCCGGTGCCAGTTCCTCCCCCATGCAGAGAATATCGTGGAGTTGCGCCACGATGGCGCCGCCGGTGGCCCGGGTGGCGCGCAGGCTGCGGCTGATCCAACTCCGGACCGGCGGCGGCAGGGACTGCTCCCCATTCACGGCCACGATCAGCAAATCGGCGCGGCGGGTTTCCTGGATCACCGCCGCTGCCAAGTCCGGCATCCGCAACACGGCCACGTTCCAGGGATTGATCCGCAACTCATACTCAGGGCCGAGCCGCCACTGCAACCGATCACAACATTCCTTGGCGTACTTGCCGGCGGCCACATGGTCATAAATAATCACGATCTCCAACGGGATCGCCGCATCTTCCTGGATAAGTCTCATAACAACATCTGTCCATAACACACCGGTCCCGGCCCGGAGTTGCCGGGCAGGGGACGGAAGCGGGGAAAAACGGGATGGCCCTCCCGTGAACCGGAACGAACGCCCGGTTTAGAGGTACTCCAACCGCTGCTGAATTTCGCGCACCCCCTTGGTCAGGGGCAATTCCTTGCCGCCCTTGAGTGCCACGAAGTGTTCGCCCGAAGGCATCGGCTTCACGCTGGCCACGAATTCCAGGTTGACGATCATGGAGCGGTGGATGCGCAGGAAGTTCTTGGGCGGAAGCCGGCTTTCCAATTTGGTCAGGGTTTCACGCAGAATGTGGCTTTGCGAGCCGACGTGCAAAATCACGTAGTTGGCCGCCGCCTCCACATACTCGACCTCGCTGACCCGCACAAAAATGGTCTTGGCGCCGGCCTTCACGGAGAAGTGACTGGGATAGGCGGACTGGGAGCGGGCTTCGGTGAGCAAGACCTGCAACCGTTCGTTGATGGTCTCCAGGTCGCGTGACCGGGCGCGCTCCCGCGCACGCTCGACGGCTTCCCGAAAACGGGCGGGCTTGATGGGCTTGAGCAGATAATCCGTGGCGCTCATTTCGAAGGCCTTCAGCGCGTGCCGGTCATACGCCGTGACGAAGACCACCACCGGCATCTGATGGGCGGGCACGGCGGCCAGGAGCGCGAAGCCGTCCAATTTGGGCATCTGGACATCGAGGAACATCAGGGCGGGCTGATGGCGCTCGATGGCCGCGAGCGCATCGGCCCCGTTGGCGCATTCTTCCACCACCTCGATGTCCGCTTCCTCGCGCAACAGCAACCGGATGCCCTGCCGGGCCAGCGGTTCGTCGTCCACAATGAGCGCGCGCAAATTCATGAGGGCAGGCTTTCCGGGGCCGGCACCGGCGTCTCGCCGGCACCGGCGAGCGCTTCCGTGTGGTACGGGAATTCGAGTTCCGCCACACAGCCGCCGGCCGCCGAGTTGCGCACCACGAAATGATGCTGGCCGGGATACAGGCTCTCGAGGCGCGCCCGCGTATTCGCAATGCCGATGCCATTCTGGGTGCCGACGGATGTCGGTTCTTCACCCAGTCCCACGCCGGTGTCCCGGATCGAAATAAAGAGCGTCTCGCCGGCGCGGCGCACGCCGATCTCAATGGTGCCCCGGGCCGTACCGGGCTCGATGCCGTGGCGCACGGCGTTTTCCACCAGCGGTTGCAAGATGAGGGTGGGCACCAGGGCCTCGGCGGTGTCCGGCGCCACCTCAAACCTCACTTCCAGTCGGTCGCCAAAGCGCATCTGCGCGATTTCGAGATAGCAATCCAGGAATTTCAATTCCTGCTCCAGCGGCACTTCGGGATCCGGCGCGCTATCCAGCGAAAAACGGAGCATCTGGCCCAGGTTGGCGATCATCTCCTGGGCCGCCTGCGGATTAGTTTGCACCAGCGTGGAGATGGCGTTGAGCGTATTGAACAGGAAATGCGGCTGAAGTTGCATGCGCAGCGATTGCAACCGCGCCTGGCCCAACTGGGTCTCCAGTTCCAGGGCCCGGCGGTCCCGTTGTTGTGTGCGGCGAAAATAAAAAAAAGCGTGGCACAGGCTCACCAGGGTCAGGTAAATCGGCAGGTTGAATCCGGCGCGCATAAAGATCGGCGGCTGGCGCCGTCCCCTGCGCCCCCACCCCGGTCCCTCCGTCATCCGGTTCCGATCAAATTGCGGCGGGAGAAAGGGGCCGCCCTGGATGCGATCAGACCCCTCGAATGGCGGCGGCTGATTTTCAAAATCCCCCTGCGTGTCGAGACGGTCGAACGGCCGCTCCCCCGTAACGGCAAACTGGCTGAGCCACGCGCTGGCCAGCACAAACACGGCGGCGGCCGCCACATGCGCCAGCAGCCGCCAGCGCCAGCGCCGCCACTCGATCGGATACCGCCAGGTGAACCAGAAAACCACGGGCGATAACACCACCCACGGAAACCAACGATTGACCGTCATGCGAAAGTTCTCCCCGTAGCTAAACATGCCGTCGAGGGCCGGCAACACGCTGATGAGCGCAAAAAAAACCAGCCAGATCATCACCGTGGCCAGACCGTAATACAGCCCGCGTCGCAGGACGGAGGTTTGAGGTTGGTCGTTCAAACTTGATTAAAGATAGTCAAAACGGCCGAAAAGTCGTGGGCAAATTGGTGGAAAAATATTCATCCCCCCGCCAGCCCGGTTCGTCCCACCTATCGTTCCGTTCGTCCCATCCTGCTCGTATCCGGCTGGCACTCCTGATGGAATACCGGTAAGCGGGGCTCGGGAATGTGTCTCAGTCCGCTCAACGGGCATTGCCTGCACAGTCCATTCCTAAAACTGCGGACGATGCTTGCCTTGGGTAAGGACAAGTCTTATTCACGTTCCCTTGTCCCGCTTTTTCCCTCGCCGGTGCGGCTGAGAATTTTTTGCTTAAGTTTCCCCCGGACCTTCCGATGCATCCAGCAGGAGTGGACGGCCCTGATTGGGCCGCGTGCAGGCGTTGCTCAACAGGCCGGTGAAAACCGGCGATAACGCACGGATACCGTATCGTGGCACCACCACGTTACGGCCGTTGAACAACCATGTAGATACCATGACTATATCCAACCTCAACTCCTCGGATTATTATTACAGCCTGCTGGAATCCGGCAGCTCCACCTCCACCGGCACCTCGTCGACCAGCTCCACCTCGACCGTGTCCACCACCTCCACCACCAGTGACACGGATGACTCCAATCCGCTGTCCCAAGCCCTGAATTCCCTCGAAAACGCCCTGAAATCTGGCGATACCACCACGGCCAAGGGCATCCTCTCGAACATCATGTCCCACGCTCCCAGATCGTCCTCCAGTACGAGTGCCGGTTCGAGCAGCACGTCTACTGATAGCACTGATAGTACGGATAACTCCAGCAGTTCCAGCAACGGCGATAAACTTGGCGATGACCTGAAATCGCTGCAGAGCGCCCTCTCCTCGGGCGACACCTCGACTGCGGAGAGCCTCCTGTCAAACATCCAAAGCTACATGGCTGCCAATCAGCCGCCCGAGCCGCCGGATGCGAGTTCCAGCAGCTCCACGAGTGACAGCAGTTCCACCACCACCAGCAGTTCCACCAATCCGCTGCAATCGGCGCTCAGCTCGCTGAGCAGCGCCTTGCAATCCGGTGATACCACCACGGCCGAGAGCATCGTCTCGGATATCATTCGCCACACGTCAAATTCGTCGGATTCCTCGGATTCGAATTCGACGGGCACGTCGGACTCGAGTGCGGACTCGACCGCGACGAGCACCTCGACTTCGTCGAGCGGGGATAGTTCAAGCACGAGCAGCACGAGCACTTTCTCGGACTTGCTCAGCTCGTTGCAAAGTGCGGTCAGTTCCGGTGATACCTCGACGGCCACGAGCGTGCTCAGCAACCTGAAGCAATATCTGGCCGACAATCCGCAACCAAAACCGACCTTCTCCACGTACTCGGGGGACGGCACGGTCACCTCCGACTCCAGTTCCGCCATCAGTATTTTAGCCTAATTCACAACCTCAACATTTAATTCATCCTAACTTATGAACATTTCATCCGTTTCCTCGGTAGCCACCACGACCCAAAGCACCGTCTCGAATACTCCCAAAACATCCTCGACCTCCGGTTCAAATTCGAGTTCGAGTTCGAGTTCGACCAGCACGTCCACTAACAGCACTGGCAGTACTGCTAGCACAGGCAGCAGCAGCGGCGACAGCAAACTGGCTCAATTGCAAAAACAACTGCAAACGCTGGAGCAGGAGGTCAAAGACGAAAACAACAGCAAGACCGACAGCAGCCAGACCAAGACTCAAAGAGTGCAACAACTTGAGACGGAAATCGAACAGGTGCAGGAGGAAATCCAGCAGGAACAAACCAAGAACGCCCAAAAACAGAAGGGGTCGGGCTCAGCGCACTCCGCAGATTCAACCAGCGCAACCAGCGACCAAACCACCAACGGCGACAACTCGAGCACCAGCACCAGTCAGTCGAATTCTGCCCGGAAGCGGTCCCGGACTAACCTCCTGGATGCCACGGCGTGACTTCCCCCACGCGCTGCCAAGCGAACGGCGAGCAAGGATGCGCGCCGTCTCCATGCCGCCCGTGATCGCGCGAGAGGAATCTTGCGCGATCAAGGTGCGGTCACGGCGCGCGTCGGCCTTTAAGCTGTATGGTCAGGCCTTCACGCGCCGCATCCACTTTCAGCGTGCCCCCCTGCCGCTTGACCAGCGCCCGGGCGTGCCGCACGAAACGGTCAATCGTCCGATCGTCATGGTTGGGGTCATGGTGAAACAGCAGCAACCGCTTCACCCCGGCCTTCAGGGCGAGCGATACCGAGTCCTCCACACAGCCGTGCCCCCAGCCGGTATGCCGGCTGTACTCTTGGCGGTCAAATTGGGAATCCAGAATCAGCACGTCCGCATCGCGGATAAAATCGATCATCTCCCGGTCATCGCCGCCCGGACGCGGTTCCGTATCCGGAAAAAAGCAGATCAAGCCGTCCGGCGAGAACAGCCGGTACCCCACGCAGAAGCCCGGATGATTGGCGCGTTGCGCGCTGACCAGGGTGCTGCCCAGGGCGAAGTTGAACTCGCGCAATTCCTCGATTTCGATGTTGCTGGGCAGCTTGGAAAACGGCACCGGGAAATAGGTGCCCTCCATCTGTCCCGTCAGCGCCTCCACCAAGCCCTTGCGCGCCCCTTCCCCGCCCAGAATCCGCAGTCGGCAGCGGGCATCATACAAAGGCGCAAAAAAGGGCAGACCCTGGATATGGTCCCAATGGGTGTGCGAAATCAGCAGCGTCAGGTTCAGCGGCTTGCCGCCAAATTCAGCCAGCAATGAGCGCCCCAGCAACCGCAGACCGGTGCCCCCATCCAGTATGATGATGTCGTCATCGATTCGGACTTCCACGCAGGAAGTATTGCCCCCATAACGCACCGTCCCACGGCCAGGCGTGGGGATGGAACCGCGCACTCCCCAGAACTTTATGGTGGTCCCGCTTTTGATGGCTCAACCTTAACGCAGCCGCTGGGAAAAATAAAATTCAAAAATGCAAGTCGGTTGAATCCCAGTGGACTTTCACAGTCAAATCCCCTAAAACGTCGCGCCATGCAATCGTCAACGGTACCAACCAACCTCCCGGGTCGGGTCGCCATGTTCCTCCGCTACTGGCTCCCGGTGGGGGTCTGGATGGGACTTGTTTTTTCCGCCTCGGCGGATAAACAATCCTTCGCGCATTCGTCGATGTTGTTTGAGCCGATGGTGCACTGGCTCTTTCCGCACCTGTCGCCCGGCGCCGTGGCCGACCTCCACCACGTTTTCCGCAAGACCTGCCATCTCACCGAGTACGCCATCCTCGCCTGGCTGCTCTGGCGGGCCATTCACAAACCTTATCGGCACGAATCACGCCCGTGGAATTGGGCCGAGGCGGGGTTGGCCCTCAGCATCGTGTTTGCCTACGCTGCCAGCGACGAGTTTCACCAGATTTTTGTGCCCAACCGCACACCGCTGGTTTCCGATGTGATGATTGACACCTGCGGCGGCGCCGTTGGCCTGCTGCTCTTGTGGCTGGGCTTGAAAATCACCCGGCGGCGCTGAAAAATCCGCCCCCGGATCGGCCTGCGGTCAATCCGCCATCGAGGCCAAGACGGCCGCCACGACCCGTTCCACGGCCAGGCCCTGCAGACAACGGAAATCGATGGGACAAACTCGAAGAAAACACGGGGCACAGGGCGTGTCCGATCTCAGCAGCCGGTGCCGCGGGTCACCGGGCAAGCCGGGCCCGGTCAGTTCGGGTGACGTGCTGCCAAAAGGCACCACCACCGGCGTGCCCAACGCCGCGGCCACGTGCATGGGACCGGTGTCATTCGTCAGTAGCACGCGGCAAAGCTTCAGCACCGCCATCAATTCGCGCAGGTTTGTCTGGCCGGCCAGGTTCAGGGTCTGACCGCCGAGGCCGGCCTGGATTTGACCCGTAATGGCTTGGTCGCTCTTGCCCCCCAGCAGCACCCACGTGCAGTTCGTCCGTTGCCGGATGGCTTGCGCGGCGGCGAGGAACCGCTCCGCCGGCCAGCGCTTGGCGGGACCGTATTCGGCGCCGGGATTCAGGCCCAGCAGCGGCCCCGCGGCGGGGTTCAACCCGAATTTTCGGCGGGCGGCTTCCATTTCCGGCGGCGTCACGAACAACTGCGGGGCCAGCGGTTCCGGGCTGGCCCCCAGCGCGGCCGCCAAATGCAGATACTCGTGAATTTGATGCGCGCTCCCCGGAATAACCCGGCGCGCCGGCCCTGGCACCCCACCCGTATCGGCCGTGAGTTGCTGGATTTCCGCCACGGACCGCTTGTGCATTGTTACCGATCCCGGCCGCGGCGGCACCATCTGCGTGAGGAAAAAGTTCCGCCACGGACGCGCATAACCGATGCGTTGGGGAATGCGCGCCAGAAAAACCTCCAAGGCCGAGCGCGGTGAATTGGGCAGCACCAGGGCCGCCTCAGCCTGGACCGGCCGCAGCCGGCGAGCCACAGCCCACAGGCCCTCGCCGGCGCCGAAGCGGATGACTTCGTCCACGGCGGGGTGCGCCAGCCACAGGTCCGCCAGTTTTTCGGGCGCCAGCAGTGTGATGTGCGCCGCCGGGAATTTCTCCCGCAAGCGCAGCAGCGCCGGCGTAGTCATCACGGCGTCCCCCAGCCAGTTGGTGCCGCGCACCAGGAGACGGAGGCCCGCCCCGGTTTCGCTCCGGCACCGCTGGGAATGAGCAGGCGTTGTTTCCATTGCTAAGTACGATCAGCCGCGCTTGCGCCGCCGTGGCCGGTCATTGTTTCCACCGGCGGTGGACCCAGAACCAGTTGGCCGGGTCGCGGCGAACGGCCACTTCAAACGAACGGTTCACGTCGCGCATGATGTCCTCGGAGGTGCGGGGATGGCCGTTTTCATGGGTGGCAATTATTCGATCCAGTTCCACGCGCCAGTGGGCGGGCGCCAAGCGGTAACAAAAAGCGGTGTGCAGCTCGGTGTGGTAGCGTAATGCCAGCACCGCCGGCGCCAGGCCCGTGTTGCAATCGCGGCCCAGAAACGGCCCGGTCAGGCCCCGGGAACTTTGGTCGGCCAACAGGCCCAGGATGATGCCGCCCCGGCCCAGCGCGGCGCGCAACAGCGGGCCATCGGTTCGGCGCTCGAAATACAGGCAGCCGCTCCGCTTGCGCAACGCCTGCATCAGCCGGTTCAAGGCCGGTTGGTTGAGGGCGCGATAGGTGGTGGCGCATTGGTAATCTGTCCGCACATCGTGAAACCGCGCATACAGCTCAAAATTTCCGAAATGGCCGATGGCGATGGTCACGTTCGGCAGCGCGCCGCCGGTCGCGGCTGGCAGCCGGTCGATGCCCACAAACTCCACGTGCGGCTTCAGTTCCGCGGCGGTCATGGCGGCGGTCTTGATGGCGCACGCGTAGTTTTCGCCGATCTGCCGGAAGTTCTCCTTCGCGAGCGCGCGGATTTCCGCAGCCGATTTTTCGCGGCCGAAGCAGGCGGTGAGATTTTCCACGGCCACGCGCCGGTAGCGGGCGCTCAGGACAAAGGCCAGCGCGCCCAGCGCGCGGCCCAGCCGGGCGACCCACGCCAGCGGCAGCGCCTGGATCAGCCTGATCACTCCGCTCGCCAGGGCGTAAATCAGTGGGTCCATAAGCTATCAATGGCGGCGCCGGCCCTTTGCGGGTGCGGTGCCTCGTCCAGCAACTGCACAGCGGTTTTCATTTGAAACAAATCTTGCGCACACAATCCTGAAAATCGTTGGCCCCGGCGACAATCTTGATCTCCACCCGCATGAAATAAAACGGCAGATCCCGGCGGTCGATCTTGGGGAAACGCACCGCATCCTTCTGCGTCGTGACGATGATATCCGCCTGCCGTTTCTTGGCGCGGTTGAGGGCGTTGAGGATTTCCTGCTGCGTAAACCGGTGATGGTCCGCAAAGCGCTTGGTATAGACCAGTTCGCCGCCCAGTTTGACCAGGCTTTGCTCAAAGCTTTCGGGCTGGGCGATGCCGCTCAGGGAAGCGACCTTCTTGCCCTTGAGCAAATCGAGGCCCCGCCGCTCGCCGGTGAACACATCCTCAAAATACATCGGTTCATGCACGCACTCGATGATGGCCGCCGTGGGGTTCAGGCCGACGATGCGTTCGCGCAGGGCCTTGGTGTTGCCGTCGCTCTTGGTGATGAAAATGGTGTGGGCGCGGGCCAGGTGCGAAGGCGGCTCGCGCAGGGTGCCCCGCGGCAGCAGATGCTCGTTGCCAAACGGCTGCTGGCGATCGATCAAAACCACATCGTGCCGCCGGCCCCGCAAATCCCAGTATTGGAACCCGTCGTCCAGCAGCAGCAGGTCGCACCCGAACTTCTCCACCGCGTAACGCCCGCTCTTCACGCGGTCTTTGTCCACCAGCACGACCACGTCCTTGAGATTGGAGGCCAGCATGTACGGTTCGTCGCCTGCCGTCTCGGAATCCAGCAGCAGGGATTTGCCGTCGGAAACGACGCGCGGCGGGGTCTTGTCTTCGCGCAGCAGGAGCTTGTTGGTGAGTTTTTGGTGCAGCGGCATCGGCCGGGACCGGTAGCCGCGGGAGAGAATGGCCACCGTCCGCCCGGCGTCGCGCAGTTCCCGGGCAAACCGTTCCACCACCGGCGTCTTGCCCGTGCCGCCCACCGTCAGGTTGCCCACGGCAATCACTTGGATGCCCAGCGTCTTGTCGCGCAGAATGCGGAAATCGTAGAGCCAGCGCCGGATCTTGACGAGTCCCTCGAAAACCTTCGAAAGTCCAAACAAAAGAGCCCGCACCACCCGGGCTTTGAAATCATGGCGTTCCTCGAAAATGACTTCGAGAACGAAGGTTTCCAGGGATTCCATCCAGGCACGGAGCTTTTCACGCATTCCCCATCAATGTGCCAAGTGGGAAAGGCCCCGGCAAGGCGAAGCGTCCGCGTCATTTGGCCGGCGTCACGACCGAGGCATGCAATACCGCCGACTTGCCGTCCGCCAACGTGATCGAGGGGTGCAGGGAACTGTAGTAGGTGCACAGCTCGTTAACGACCTTCACCGCCACGTCATGCTCCAGGCCCGGAGCCTCGATAATGAACTGGTCCGGTTTTTCGCCCGGCCGCACCGACAGGGCGGCGCGAATCTTCTGGTCCGCGTCTTTCACGGGTAGACCCCATTGCTTGGCCAGCCCCAGCGCTTCATCTGCGTGTTGCGCGAAAGCAAACGACGTAAAGGAGGTTGTCACCAGGTCGCCCATGCCGGTCCCGGTGCCGGACGGATTCCCCACCGAGACGCTGATGACTGCGGCTGCCGGACCCGGTCCGGATTTGGAACAGGCCGCCACGGCAACCAGTCCCGCGCCTAGCAATGCTGAAAGGATGTTTTTCATCGGTCTGCCATTCACTTTTCCCCCGGCCGGCGGCGGCGCGCCGGGAGACGCTCAATAACCCAGCTTGGCCATTTCCTGCTGCAAGGCCATCTGGAAATCCTGCACGTCCGCCGCGTTGGGCTTGTAGCCCTGCTGCTTGGGGGCCACGCCGAGCCGGCCCATCTGATCGAGATACCAATCTCCTGTCTGGCCGTCGCTGAACGTCACTTTGCCGCTCACGATGGCGCCCGCTCGGGTGATTTGGTCCACGGTCACGGAGACCTTGCTGCCGCCCGGCGGCAACGGCGTTTCCGGCGGCAGCACCTCATCGATATTCGCGGTCGTCGCGGCTGGCGCGGCGGTCGCAGCCGGCGCTGCCTTGTCGGCCGGTGGCAGTTCGGGCGTTTTGGGGCGCTCGGGGTCCTTGGGCACCAGCTTCAGGTCATCCACCAGAAAACGGGTGTCCATGTACGTCAAATTGATTTTAAATTCCGCAGCGAGCCGGGATTGAATTTCGCCCAGCTTGGCGCCTTGGGCAATCCAAGCGGCCACCTGCTGCCGTTGTTCTTCCGTCAGTTTCATGCAGGCAGTCTAATCAAGCGTGTTTGAGAAGCCAGTCGTAACCTTTGGATTCCAGTTCCAAAGCCAGGCTCTTGTCGCCCGACTTCACGATCCGGCCATCGGCCATGACGTGCACAAAATCCGGGATGATATAGTCCAGCAGGCGCTGGTAATGCGTGATCAGCAGTTGGGCCGAATCCGGCCGTTTGAGCTTGTTGACGCCGCTGGCCACCACCTTCAACGCATCGATGTCCAGGCCCGAGTCGGTTTCATCCAGAATCGCCAGCCGCGGCTCGAGAATGGCCATCTGGAAGAT
>Ga0181535_10003469_pt1 | contig 18277 bp, 12 predicted proteins | sample PEATcosm2014_Bin_44_FD_119774 | JGI IMG/M metagenome (GOLD analysis project Ga0181535, IMG submission 119774) | Peatland microbial communities from MTU Mesocosm Facility, Houghton, MI, USA - PEATcosm2014_Bin17_30_metaG | ecosystem: Environmental > Terrestrial > Soil > Wetlands > Peat | place... | reverse complement strand
ATGAATAAGCTGGAGCTGAGCAGTCTCTATCAATTGACGACGGTGCGCTTCCGGCTGATTTTGCGCGAACCGGAAGCCATCTTCTGGATCTTCATTTTTCCCATCCTGCTCGCCATGGGTTTGGGGATTGCGTTTCGAAATCGGCCCGCCGATGTTCTTCAGGTAGGCGCAACAACAACCCAGCTCGCGGAGGCTCTTGCCGCGGACAAAGGGCTCACCGCCGCAACCATGGATGAGCCGACCGGTACACACGCTCTCGCCACCGGGAGCATCCTGGTGCTCGCCATCCAGACGCCGAATGGTGTGACCTACAAATTCGACGACACCAATCCCGACGCCCGAACAGCCCGCATGATTGCCGACCGCGCCATTCAAACCGCTGCGGGGCGAAAGGAGGCGGTGCATGTCGACAACAATCTTGTGCATGAAACAGGCGCTCGTTACATAGACTTTGTGGTGCCTGGCCTGCTCGGAATGAACTTGATGGGGTCCGCGATGTGGGGCTTGGGCTTTTCTATCGTTGAAGCCCGTCAGAAGAAGCTGCTCAAGCGGCTGGTTGCCTCGCCCATGCCACGTTGGCAGTACTTGATGTCATTCCTGTTATCCCGGCTCCTCATGCTCATCATCGAAATCGCCGCATTCTTAGGGTTTGCGCGCCTTGCGTTCGGTGTTCCGTTTCGCGGATCGCTGTTCGAGCTCCTGTGCGTTTGCCTGCTCACGTCACTCGCATTCTCAGCGCTCGGCCTGCTGGTGGCCTCGCGTGCTCGCACCATGGAAGCCGCATCGGGGCTTATGAATCTTGTCATGCTACCCATGTGGATTCTTTCCGGTGTCTTCTTCTCTGCATCGCGGTTTCCCGCCGCCATTCAGCCCATCGTTCGTGCTCTGCCGCTTACGGCTGCTATCGACGCCATGCGCGGCAACATGCTCCAGGGCATGACTCTCGGCCAGGAGATGGTTCCCGTGGAAATTCTGTTTGCGTGGCTGATTGTTGCCTTTGCAGTCTCCCTCCGCATCTTCCGCTGGCGATAAGTTGGGTCCGGTCTGTAGCGCCTGCAAAACGTCGCGCCTGTCTCCAGATCGGCTTTTCTGAAAGCGGCCCGGCCCTCAGACTCCTGTAACTGAAAAATGCGGCCTAGAGCACCAGCGGAGCGCCGTGCTCATCAAACACCGCATACCCATGCGCAGGAATCGTTACCCCATCATGCGTCTGCGCTTGAGCCGCAAAATTCACAATGATCGATCTTCCAGACGAAAACTTCGTCCGTTCCAGCGTTGCGTCGCCGCCAAGAAAACCATGCTCTTCCATCGCGTCCGTGCTGATGTTCGCGAACCATGCATCCACATGTCGCGTGGCCCGCATCCTTTCGTAAGCCGCACTGCGTTTTTCAAATGGTCCAAGCTCTGACAACGCCGCGTAGCCCCACAGCATATCCAGCAGCCAGGGTGGATACTCATCTGCCTTGGCCAAGGCTCCGGCCCAATTGCTGCCTGTGTAGCGCCCGCTCACAACGGCGTCGTGGTAGACCAGCGGCCACAAGGGGATCGATTCGCCGGCGACTCGGTCGTGCCGGTTTTCGCACCAGTCGATGTAAGGGATTGCGAAGTCCGCGCCCTCTTCGCTGCCCAGCACCATACCGCATTCCTTGTAGAACTTCAGTAGCCTCACCTTGTTGGCCGCGTTCTCCGCGCGCGGCTCAAGCCGCCCCGTATCGAAAGACTGATAATTCTGCACTGCCGAAGTGGTGTCGATATACATCGCGCGCGGAGCCAGCTGCTTCTCCATCTCCCAATTGCGACGCGCGTATTCCAATCCCGCACCAGCATTCAAAATGTACGCCTGCCCGCCATTCCAGTAGCCGCCGCGCATCGGCCGTTGCTCCTTGGCCCGAATCACACCGTTCGGCCAACTTGGATTGTGCCGGTAAATGTCCTGGTAGTTGTCGTGCAAAGCAACGGTAAAAGGCTCGCTGTCATTGCAGACGGCACGAAGATCTTCAATGCTTCCAAGCCTTTCATCCGGAGGCCAGATGTCAGGATGCGACCAGTCGTAGCCTCCACGAATCCAGCCGCGCACCACCACCAACGCGCGCGGCACGCCGGCTGCCGGCAATTCGCGTAGCACCTGCTTAGCCTGGCGATGTGTAAGGTACACGCGATAGGGTGTCGCCGGGTCACCAGGTGGAGGAGGCACCAACCGATCCTCGTAGAACGATGCTTTCTCAGCCGGCTCTGCTTGCTGGCATGAAATCAGCCGTCCGCCGGTCAGGGCCGATAAAGCCGGAGCGTCGCGCAGTTTTTCAGCCAGGCTCCGATGGAGGCCATGCGCCTGCGCCCACGCGCGGTAGGTCTTCGCCAGGGCAACGTAGTTCCCGCGGACAAACTGGTAACGAATCTTGCGCTCGCCCTTCCACTCACCCATTCGCTGTAACCACATGGGCGCCGCCGCCAACTCTGTTGCGGAGATCACCGCATCCGCGCACTGCTCCTCGGGCAGAATGGCAACATAGCCGTTTTCACCGCGCAGCCCGCCGAACCAGCGCATGTTCATCATGGAAAAGAAAGGCCAGCAGAAGCGCCCCTGCAACGGGGTCCGCACCCATCTGCCCAGATGCTGCGGTAGCACCAGGCTCTCGCATTCGAGCGCGGTTGGATAGGAAAGGCTGGGCAGCGAGGCATCGATCTGTGGAATTCTCCATTCGAGCCCGCCATCCTCAATCCGAAGCGTTAAGTGAAACGATCCGCGGCTTTGCCCCTCGGCATCCAAAACCCAGAATCGAAACCCATCACCCTCGGCGGTGCCAAAGAATCTCCCCGGATACTGTTCGCAGATCGATCGCTCCGTCCGCATCCAGACGGACCCGTCGTCCACAGTGCTTTCTTCCTGAAAGGCAACCGGCCCGAATCGCCATTCGGCACCGTTCCGCTCGTCCGTCACAAATGCGGTCCCGTCTGAAGACAGCTTTACGCGAAGACCGTCTTTTGCAATCTCCGCAAGGATTTGGAGGGCTGGGGAAAGGGCAGTGGGAAGAGGGTGCTGCTGAGCTTCCGCGACACTCTGAAATGCCGGCAACAGGCCAGTGGCCGCCGTCGCCGCCATCGCCTGCATTAATTCTCTACGTAGCATCGATCCCCCAATCGCAACTTCAAGGAATGGCTTCTACCATCAAAGGAGCTTGCCGCTCAATCGAACACGTGGGCAGCGACGTTGATGGATTTCGATAGCAATTGGTGGCCGGTGCAATCGATTAATTTCAGAGAAGGTTTTCATTCATGACCAAGGCCACTGCGCTCCGCAAGCGTGCCTTGTTCCCATCATGCGCAGGCCGGAGCCTTGGAGTCTTCACCAGCGGGTTACGGCGCATCTCTTCCTCAATCAGCGGTCCGACCAAACTCCAGAGCGGCGTGATATCGCCTACGATCACAATTTCTGTTGGCGCCAGCGCAGACGCAATCATGTGCAGTCCGCGACCCAGCGCCGTGCACATTTTGTCGATCGACGCCTTCCCGTCCGCGTCGCCGGCCGCTGCTAACTTCAGAAGGGCTTCAAAGTCCGGCGAGGGCTTGCTGGCGATCTCTGCGTAATAACGCATCCCTGCCCGGTTCGAGGCGACCGTCTCCCAACACCCTTTGCTTCCGCAGGCGCACGGCAGACCATTTGGGTCCACCTGAACGTGGCCGAACTCGCCGGCAAAACCGCCTTCACCGCGCACGATGCGTCCGTTCGCAAAGATCCCGGTCCCGATTCCCTCTGAAACATTCACCACCACCAGGTCATGGGTGCCGTCTGTGTCCCCAAACCAGATCTCTGACAAGGCGCAGGCATTGGCCACGTTGTCCACTACTACCGGCAGCCCTGTGGCCTGTTCCACACGGGATTTCATGTGCCCGATTGGCCAGCTGATGTTGGGCGCGAAAATGGACTTGTCGCCGTTTGACTTCTTCAGTTGCATGTCAAGGCGGCCCGGCAGGCTCATGCCAATGCCGTCGAATGAGCGGTCGCCATTTGCTGAGATCATCTCGAGAATCGCTTCCACAATGGCGGCAATCACCTTTTGCGGGTCGTCTGGAAGCACGATCAGGTTCTGTGCGAGGATTTTGCCGCTCAGGTCAAGTACCGCCAGCGTCGTCTGCGATGGATGAACATCCAAACCGAGCACGCCCCGCTGTTCATTGATATTCAGAAACGTAGGCCTGCGTCCCCGGGGTAGCCTCCCCATCGATCCTTCAACAATCCACCGCTCCGCAAGCAGCTCCTCCACAATCAGTGAGACGGTGCTCCTTTGCAGGCCTGAGACCCTTGCCAGGTCCGCGCGTGAGATCGGTTGCCGGGTGCGAATCTGGTTGAAGATCAGATTGCGATTGATTTGCCGGGGAATCTTGTTCGACGCACTCACCTTGTTGGTGAAAGAAAGGCGCGGCGCCGGCGATTTAGGCATTTTCTTCCCTCTCCTCTTCAGCCGGCCAGCTCGCAGCCGGCCATCTTATTGCGCGAGTCACTTCTGAGGGTCCCCGAGATTCCCGATCATCTTAGCAGAATCGATTTACTTGAGGATACAGTTGGATAGGTCAGATTCCAGTGAACCATGGTAAGGCTTATATCCGGAGCCATTCCCCGCGGCTCGGCGAGCTTGATTGCCTGGTCCATGGAGAATAGCTCTGAGTTTCCGTCCAGTTAGACGTTATAAGTCGATGAGGAGACACGGCCTCCTCTGCCCGTCCAGTTAGTGTGGAAGAATTGTCCGCGCGGCTTGTCGACGCGTTCATAGGTGTGCGCTCCAAAGTAGTCCCGCTGCGCTTGCAGGAGGTTGGCTGGAAGGCGCCCAGTTCTGTAGCCGTCAAAGAATGCCAGTGCGGTTGAGAACGCGGGTGTGGGCACGCCACTCTCTACAGCATCGGTCAGCGCCTTGCGCCACAGGGCCTGGTATTTGTTCAAAGCCCCTGAGAAGAAGCTATCCAAAAGCAGGTTTTCAATTGCGGGATTCTTGTCGAACGCATCCTTGATTTTGGCCAGGAAGCGGCTGCGAATAATGCAGCCGCCCCGCCACATCAGCGCGATGCCGCCCATGTTCAGGTTCCAGCCATTTTCCTTTGCCGCGGCCCGCAGCAGCATATAGCCCTGCGCGTAGCTGATGATCTTTGAGCAGTAGAGAGCGCACCGTACACGCTCGATATATGCGGCGCGATCGGCGGCAGCAGGCTTCGCGGGTGGGCCTTCCAGAATGGCCGATGCAGCCTCGCGCTCTTCCTTCAACGCCGAAAGACAGCGCGCAAATACCGACTCGCCAATCAGCGTTACCGGCTGGCCCAGGTCGAGCGAGCTGAACACCGTCCACTTACCCGTCCCCTTCTGGCCGGCTGTATCCAGAATCTTGTCCACAAGCGGTTGTCCGTCCTCATCCTTCTTGGCAAAGATGTGGCTCGATATTTCGATCAAGTAACTGTCCAGCTCGCCCTTGTTCCATTCCGTGAACACCTCGGCAAGTTCATCGGCGGTCAGTCCCAATCCGCGCTGCAGCAGGTCATATGCCTCGCAGATCAACTGCATATCCCCGTACTCAATGCCGTTGTGCACCATCTTCACGTAATGGCCTGCGCCGTCTTCGCCCACCCAGTCGCAGCAGGGTGTCCCATCCTCCACCTTGGCCGCGATCGCCTGGAAGATGGGCTTCACGTGTGGCCACGCCGCCGGATTTCCTCCGGGCATGATGGAAGGGCCGAACCGCGCGCCCTCTTCGCCGCCTGAAACGCCGGTGCCGATAAACAGAATTCCCTTCGCGGCCAGGTCCTTGGTGCGCCGGTTGGAGTCGGTAAACAGTGAATTGCCGCCGTCGATCACAATGTCGCCCGATTCAAGGTAAGGCAGGACATGGTCGATCATCTGGTCCACGGTTTCTCCAGCCTTGACCATCAGCATCACCCGCCGGGGGCGCTTCAGCAGGCCAGAGAATTCCTCCAGCGAGTGCGCTCCAACAACCTGCGTCCCTTTTGCTTCGTCGGCAATAAAATCGTCCACCTTCGATACCGTGCGGTTAAACACCGCTACCTTGAAACCATGATCGTTCATGTTAAGAACAAGGTTCTGGCCCATGACGGCAAGGCCGATTAGTCCGATATCACATGTAGCATCTGGCATAAAAGGCTCCAATCTCTCTGTGAGTTATTCGTTGCTGTTTGCAGCATGCTCCGCACGCTCGGCTAATTCTGCAGCCGCACCGAAGCTAACTTGGAATGCGGCGAACAGTGTTCATAGCAAAGTCCGCCTGAACCCGTCTTTAAGCTCTCGAAACCGGAATGACGCCGGCTCCGTTCACAACTTCCCGCAACTCGCGCTATCTGCTTTCGAAATGGCAAGAAATGTAATGCTTGCTGGGGCGAATTCAACTTCACCAGATCGCGTTGGCTTCCCTTTGAGTTCAGGCAGCGCATCCCCCTCGCCGATTGCGAGTTCAACTCCATTCAGTTTTACGCTGCCGCCCTGCAGTTCATCCGCAGTCAGTGTATAGCGCTCTGAGGCCGCTGGAACTCGAATCGACCGGGCCGCGTTTTGGTCTGCATTGATCACCAGCAAAGCCACTCCGCCTGGATGATTCCGCAAGCACTGCGCATACAGATGCAGACTTGAAACGGGAGACGGGCCAGGTTCCAGCACCGTGGTTCCCATCAGCCTGCGCCATAGCAGCGCAGCCCAGTAATTCGGTCTCGGCTCATACGTCTTCTCATCCAGCAGGCCGTAATCGCTTGAGGCCAGCGTGTTGTGCATCTGCACCTGAACCCCGCGTTTGGCCAGCGTCCCCAGCTGGTTCAAGTAGCGAAAGCTGTCGAGAAATGTCGATGCCCAGCGGTCCCCGCCACATGCTGTCTGCGCGGTTTCGGTTAGCCAGAGAGGCTTTCCAGGCTCGTACTTGTCGCGCACACCAGAATAGAAGTCCGCAATCTTGCCCGACCGGGCGAGCCACTCATCTGAAAGCGCCGCGCCAGGCGTTGTACCCATCGCGGCCCCGAACATCGAGCAGCGGCTTGAGACACCACCGTAAGAGTGATAAGAGACGGCATCGAAGACCGGGCCAGTCGCGGTAAGCAGGCTGGCGCTGGACAGCGTTTGCATGGCACTGGGAACGATCATCGTACCTTCACCCACGGCTCCTGGGCCAAGCAACAGTGTCTTGGAACCAGACTTGCTCAGAAAGTCGCGAAAGGCCAGAACGTCGCGCGCATAGTCTGCTGCCGTATATCCTTTTGGTGCGCCGCCCATTTCTGCAATGTTTGGCTCGTTGAAGTACTCTGCTGCGGCGATGCTGCCGCCCACTGACCGTGTGTAGTCCACAAAATGCTTTGCTTGTTCGGGCGTCCACGCGCCGGCAGCGTCACGCGTTCCAGCGCTGATCGCAAATGAGGTTACAAGTTCCGCATTCGCCGCATGTGAGAAATCAACCACGCCCTTCCATTGGGACCGGGCCAGAACCCCGTTAAATCCCTTGGGCGGACTACTTGGTGCTGGATCATCGGAGTCCTGAAAGAATGTCGTATTCGCCCAGGTCCCGCTTACCCGGAGATACGCGGGCCCAAGTGCCGCTGCCAGCTTGCGCAGCCGCGAGTTTGACAGGTCGATGGGCTGGCGATACTCATAGAGTGAAGGAGACAGGCCCGCCGGTTGATTTCCGCTGGGCTGCTTGTCCGCCGTCGGGACGTCAGGCTTGCTGGCATACGGCTTCCAGAAACGTCCCCCCGTTACCTCGACCATCTCGATGTTGTACGACTGAAAGCGCTCATCGACCGTTCCGATGCGCGCCATGGTCGCCGGGGTAAGCGTGATCTTTGGCGCTTGCGCCAAATCGGTGATGCTTGCGGAGGTACCCAACACGGCCAGGGCTCCAAGTGCCAGAAACCTTACGCGGATTTGCCTGTTCATCATGGCCTTTCTTCAGAACCGTTTCGACAAATTCAGTTCACAACTTCAAACGGACGTTACTGGTTTACGCCGCTTGCCAGGAAGCCGCCATCCACAACCAACGTCTGACCGGTCACGAAGGATGCACCGTCTCCGGAAAGAAACACTGCGGCTCCAACCAATTCCTCGGTCTTGCCGAAGCGCCCCATCGGTGTGCGCAACAGTAGCTCCTGGCCGCGCGCAGTACCGTCGAGGAAGTCGGCGTTCAGGTCTGTCCGGAACACGCCGGGCGCAATCGCGTTTACCGTCACACCCTTCTTTGACCATTCCACAGCCAGCGAGCGGGTGAGGGAAGAGACGCCTGATTTGCTGGCTGCATAGGCAGCCACCTCGCTCAAAGCAACAAAGCTGTTCAGCGAAGTGATGTTGATGATGCGGCCATATCCTCGTTCCAGCATGTGCTTGCCAAACACCTGGCATGCGCGCAGGGTTCCAGTAAGGTTGGTATCGATAATGGCTGCCCACTCTTCTTCGGGCATGGTCAACGTGGGTGTGCGTTTGATTCTTCCCGCGCAGTTGATCAGGATGTCCACTTTGCCGAACTGTTCCAGGACGGTAGCCAACAGCTTCTCCAGCGAGCCGCGATCGCACACGTCAGAGGCCAGTCTGAGAGTCTTGCGTCCGCGCGATTCAATCTCGTTTGCCGTGTCCTCGACCTGCTGCTGCCGGCGCGCAGAGGCAATCACATCGGCGCCCGCGTCGGCAAGGCCCAAACTCAGGGCACGTCCAATACCGGATGTTCCACCGGTCACAACTGCAATTTTGCCCTCAAGACTAAGAAGCTGCGTACCCATCATCTCTCCATTCTGGTTGTGGGCCGGCCAATGTTGCTTGTCGTTGGCCGGCAAAATGTTCAGTGAATGAATTCTTCAAAGCCTGCTGCGGTGTGCCCAGAGTCCCAATCCTGGATTTGAGATAAAGAAAACCTCTTCGCCGTCGACGTGGTTATAGCCGTCGGCAAGCTTGTCGGGGTCGTAGCGCTTGACCATCGATTCAAGGTCGCCATACTTGAAGCCGACACCCTCGATCTCGTCCCTGGTCAGATATCCGGGACACCAGGTAATGGTGAACCGGCCCTCCGACGAAGCATGAATCAGGTGCGCCGCCGCGCTCAAATCGCCAGCGATATCCTTGTTGTTGTCTACGGCCTTCAACGTCGCCGGGGTCCCGAAATAGCCGTACTTGCGGATCAATACATCGATGGTCTTGTCCTCGCCAAACTCTTTCACGCCGGGAGCCAGGATGATGAGTTCAGCATCGTCGGCCAGCGCCATGCGGGTGCGGTACACCGCCTTGTTTCCAAGCCAGGTGCTGTGGAACTCCTGCGGATCCAAATACACAACGGCCTTACGGATCGGCGTGTCCACAATCTCGAAGTTCACCTTCAGGCTCAGGTCAGCTGCCAGGTGGAAACACTCGATGTCGTCGCCGATGTAAAGACCGCGCACCGCAAGGCCACCATCCGCGCGACGTCCAACCACCGTCAGAACATAAACGATGGGAAGATGCCGAAGGAAATGATCGGCGGCATAATTCAGCACGCTGCGAACCGGATTGTCTGCACGGCCCATGATCCGTTCCATGCCGTAGACGGCGCCAAGATAATGGCTGCGATTGATTCCTTCACGGCCTCCCGTGCCGACCAGGATGTTCTTGGTGTAATTGGCCATGCCAATCACTTCATGAGGCACAACCTGGCCGATGGAAAGAATCAAGTCGAATCCGCCCTGCGAGATCAGCCGGTTAACCTGCGCCGGCCACGCATAGCTGAGCTTGCCTTCCGATTGCTCGCTGATAAACTCTGCGGGAACCTCGCCCAATGTCTCGACATCCGTCCGCCAGTTATGCACGCGGAATAAGCTCTGGTCCATCCCCGGAAACATATGCGCAAGTTGATCCGGCCGCATGGCGGTATGCGTTCCCAGGGCAGGAAGGACTGCCTTCAGATTGTCGCCATAATATTGGCCCGCATACGCAGTTAACTCGCCTGCACGGGAGTGCTCACGGCTCTGGTCTGGCGGGACGGCCAGCACACTCTTCCGCTCACCGAGCTTGGCCAGGCCTTCAGTCAGTAGATCTTTCAACTGTTGAGGAGACAAGTCGGTGTCGATGCTTCCCGTGGCGCAATGGAGGCTCATTTCGAAAACTCCACTTTCTTCAACCCAGGAGCGAGCATGAGGATAATCACAAAGGAAAGCAGGTATACGCTCGCGGCCAGAGCAAAGAGGCTGGCATAGCTGTGGGTCAGCTGGAGAATGTGCCCGGCGGAAAGAGCCAGCAGAAATCCGCCAACTGATCCGGTCATTCCGCCAATGCCTGTCACCGAACCAACTGCGCTGCGGGGAAACATGTCCGACGGAGTGCTGAACAGGTTCGCTGACCAGCCTTGATGCGCGGCCGCAGCCAGCCCCAGCAATCCGATCGCCGCCCACTCTGAGTGAAGATAGTTAATCAGGAAGACGGGAACGACGGCGCAGGCGCAGACAAACATCGCCGTCATGCGTGCCTTCACAGCCGACATCCCCAGGCGGCGGAACGGTGCGGGGAGCCAGCCTCCGCCGATGCTTCCCACAACGGAAGCGTTGTAGACGATCACCAGAGGCAATCCCAGGTGCGATAGATCAAGTCCAAATTTCGCGCTGAAGAACGACGGCAACCAATAAAGGTAAAGCCACCAAATAGGGTCGGTGAGAAACTTTCCTGTAGCAAAGGCCCAGGTCTGCCGGTAACCGAGCAGCTTGGCCCACGGCGTCGATGGACCCATCTGCTCAGCCGCTTCCTGGTAAATGAACCGCAGCTCGGCGCCGGTCAGAGTAGGGTGATCCGCGGGTTTGCGGTATTTCGAATACCACATCACAATCCACAGAGCGCTGAAGATACCGGTAGCCAGAAATGCCGCGTGCCACCCATAACGAATGGTCACCCAGGGCACAATGATGGGAGCCAGGATCGCTCCAAGATTGGTTCCGGAGTTGAAAATCCCCGTTGCGAGTGACCGTTCGCGTTGTGGAAACCACTCGGCCACTGTCTTGATCGCGGCAGGGAAGTTGCCGGACTCGCCCAGTCCAAGGCAGACGCGGGCAATGCCGAACTCAAGCACGCTGTTGGCCAGCGCATGGCCCATTGCCGAAAGGCTCCAAACGGCCATGATGACCATGTAACCGATCCGTGTGCCAACCTTGTCAACAAACCTGCCGGCTGCAAGAATGCCGATGGCATAGGCAATGGTGAAACAGGCCACAACATTCCCGTAGCCCACCTCTGACATGCCAATGCTGTGTTGCAGGGTGGGCTTGAGGATCGCGAGAACCTGCCGGTCCATGTAGTTGATCGACGTGGCAATGAACAGCATGGCGCAGATGGTCCAGCGTACGCGCCCAATGCGTGCGCCGGGAGAGGCGTCGCCCTCTTCCAGTATTTGAATATCCGTGGTCCCCGCCATGCACTCTCCTCAAAGCCGATATGCCCGCTTCACCAATCCGTATGTAAGCTCATGCGCCACTTCAAAAGCCTCGTCTTCATCCAGTCGGTGTTCGGTCACAAGCTTGGCAAGGAAAGCACAATCCATTCGTCGGGCAACATCGTGACGCGCCGGAATTGACAGGAAGGCGCGGGTGTCGTCATTGAACCCTACTGTGTTGTAGAACCCCGCCGTCTCGGTAACCTGCTCTCTGAAGCGCGTCATTCCCTCAGGGCTATCATGAAACCACCACGAGGGTCCAAGGCGCAAGCACGGATAGTGGCCGGCCAGCGGGGCAAGTTCCCGGCTATAAGTCGACTCGTCCAGTGTGAAAAGAATGATGGTCAGGTCGCGCTCGTTGCCGAACCGGTTCAGCAGGGGATGCAGGGCGTTGACATAATTCGTCGCGCTGGGGATGTCCGCGCCCACATCGCGGCCATAGCACTCATACACTTTGCGATTGTGGTTGCGGACGCTTCCGGGATGAATCTGCATCACCAGGCCGTCTTCCACGCTCATCCGCGCCATCTCGGTCAGCATCTGCGCGCGGAACAACTCTTGTTGCTGTTTGTCGGCGTTGCCGGAACGGACCTTTGCGAAAAGCGCTGTTGCCTCTGCAGCCGATAAGTCGGCAGTCTGCGCCGTGGGATGGCCGTGATCAGTAGCTGTGCATCCAAATGTCCGGAAGCGGGCGCGAGCCTTGGCGAGGGCATTCAGGTAGCCTTGCCAGGTGAGCGTATCCTCGCCTGTCTGTTCACCCAGCCGGGCAATATTGTCAGTAAATCCGGCGAATTCCGGGTCAACCACCGGATCGGGGCGGAAGTTGGGAACAATCCTCGCTTTCCATCCGGATTCGCGAATCGCCTTGTGATCTGCAAGCGGGTCAAGGGGAGAATCGGTGGTCGCGAGCACTTCCAGGTTGAACCGCTCGTAAAGCACCCGCGGACGAAACTCCGGTGTCTTCAACTTCTCTGCGATGGTGTCAAAATAGAGGTCGGCAGTCTTCTCTGATAGCCGCTCGGCCAGCCCGAAGAGTTCCTGGAACGCAAAATCCAGCCACATGCGCGTCGGGGTGCCCCGAAACAAAAAATAGTTCTTGGCAAACAAGCGCCATACCCGCCGCGGGTCCTTCATCTCCTGTGCGCCGATCTCAAGATCCTCCATTGAGATTCCCTGGCTCAGGAGCATCCGATACACATAATGATCGGGCTGGACGAAAAGCTTGGCCGGGTCCGGGAAGGGCTCGTTGGTTGCAAACCAGCCTGCCTGCGTGTGTCCGTGCGGGCTCACGATCGGCAATCCCTTGATTTCGGCATAGAGCGCCCTGGCTATAGCCCGGGCACCGGATTCGGCGGGAAACAAACGATCTTCATGGATCAACATGACTCAGGCTTTACCCTTTCAGTGGTGAGCGCAGCGTGCTGGCCGGTAAAGAGGTCAGACCACAAGTATATACCGTGCTGTGGAGCAGTTGGATCGAAAAAAGGCGCCTAACGATGGCAAAACGTCCTCTCGATCTTACCCGTCTGCGTGCCCCCTGCCCGGGCCATCGGCTTGCTCGGGTTCTGTCGTCAACTCAGGCTTTGTTTGAATATCCCATGCCCGTGAGAATCCCGCGCATATAGGCGAAACTGACTGAGACTCCAGGCATCGGATCATCGCCATGAATCTCATATTCCAGATCCACAAACCCCTTGTACCTGGTTGAAATGAGAGCGTCGAAGATCTCCCGTACCGGCATCTTGCCTTCACCAACCGCAACCTGGCTCTCCTTGGCGTCAAAGCTCGTCAGATCTTTGGCGTGCATATTGAACAGCCTGGGCCCAACCTGGTGAATGGCCTCCACCACGTCTGTCCCCGCGCGCACCGTGTGACCGATGTCGATGCAGCACCCCATGCGCGGATCCATATTCTTCACCGCCTTCAGCACATCCAGCGGTGAAGGGAACACCTTGTCTTCCGGCCCGTGGTTGTGAATCGCAAACTTGATGTCGTATTCCTTCACAAACTTCTCAATTCGAGGCAGAATTTCGGGCTTGGGATCGCCGGCCACAATCACAGAAATCCCTGCTCGCTTGCAGTATTCAAACTTGCTGCGAATGTCGTCGTCTTCGTCTTTTGGAAAATAGATCGTGCCTGCGGCGTGCAGCTTGATTCCGGCGGCGCTGTAGTCGGCAAGGGCCTGGGCCTCGAGCGCCGGATCCATTGGAAGATGGTCTTTGGTATCTTTGCAGTTCAGGTCGGAAAGGTTCAGCTGCTTCATGAAGCCGATCACCTGGGCCCGGCTGAAATTGCGAAACGTGTAGCTGGCCATCCCCAGTCGAATCGGTGAAGGCTTTCCTGACTCTGAAGCCGGCTCCGCCAGCGACGGAATCGCGGTCGATGTAGCGCATGCCGCGGCAACCAGTGCGCCCGATTGAAAGAAGTTGCGGCGAGAAAAAGATCGTTTCATTGGATGGAGCCTCCTTGAGTGCTCCTGTGTACCGCTTGGTGGTTTCTACAGATGTGGCGCCCAGCCGGGTTCATACTCGCGGCCCCACAGCTTCATCGCTTCCGGATCATTCAGTATCTTTCCGTCCTTGTTGTCGAGGTTGAGCTCACGCTTCATCTCCCAGGCCACATTTGAAAGCTGCAGCATGGTGACAGCGACGTTGCCAATTGAAACAGGAGCGTGAAGCTTCTCGCCCTTCTGAACTGCCGCGATGAAGTTGGCGAAATGCGCCACAGTCATCGAGTCGTTACCCACCAGGTCCCCAGATCCGTGCACATCGCCGAGTTTGGCTTCGCTCAACTTGTTGCCCTTCAGATCGTAAAGCTCATATCCGTCGCCGTCGATGAACATTGATCCGGTAGTTCCCATCACTGTCGAGCCGCGATCCTTGCCGTAATACTTCATTCCCGAGCAACACTTGCCTTCCCACGAGATCATCTTGTCCTCGTAGTCAAAGCTGGTGACCAGGGTGTCATAGAACTGCCAGTCATCCTTGTAGGCATATCGTCCGCCGGACGCGGTAATGCGATTTGGATAATCAACGCCGAGAGCCCAGCGGCAGACATCAATCTCGTGCGTGCCATTGTTCAGTGTCTCGCCGGTCCCATAGGTCTTGAACCAGTGCCAGTTGTAGGGATGCAGGTTGTCCTTGTAGGGCCGGCGCGGCGCAGGGCCTTGCCACAGATCCCAGTCAAGCTCCGCTGGGACCGGAACCACCTTCCCGATCCCGATCGACTTTCTCGTGTTGCTGTACCACCCCTTTGAGAAGTAGGGCGTGCCGATCACTCCGTTGCGCAGCTTGTCGATGGCTTCGATGATCAGCGTGTTTGATCGCCGCTGCGTGCCCATCTGTACATGCTTACCGCACTTTCTCTGCGCCTCAACCAACAGCGCGCCTTCTGCAGGGTTATGGCTGCACGGCTTTTCAACATAGACGTGCTTTCCGGCCTGCAATCCGGCGATGGCAATCGGAGCGTGCCAATGGTCAGGGGTGGCAATGGTGATCGCATCCACTTCCTTCAATTGCAGAATGTTGCGAAAGTCCTTGTCCGCGGCGGGGGCAATGCCCATCTCGTGCTCGGTCCTGGCGGCAAACTTCTTCAGGATGGTGCTATCCACATCACAAACATGGGAAATGCGAGCCGTTTCCTTGTTCGCCTTGAGCGACGCAAGGTGAGCGTAGGCGCGGGAGTTGAGACCGATCACGGCAAAGTTGACGCGATCATTGGCGCCGAGAATTTGACCGTAGCTTTTAGCAGTCGATCCGAGAGCGATTCCCGCTGCTCCAACTGCCATGGTGTCGAGAAACTCACGTCGTGTAACCAATTTAAGTCTCCATCTGAACAAGGTTTCAAGCAATTTCGTTGAGGTTGACTTGCGCGCCTTTGAAAACCGCGCTTAGAGCGTTCCTGAATCTTTGAGGGCCTGCTTCATCCCTGCCCAGCTTACCCGCGTGGACTCCTCCGGCGTGGCTGCCCCATGCCAGTGGGTCTCAAGGCTGACGGCGTCATGATAACCGAATTGCTTCAGCGCGCGGAACTGCGCCGCCCAGTCAATATATCCCTTGTCCACCGGCGCCCACTCGATCTTGCCGTCCGCACCCTTGACCGCGTTCTTGCAGTGGCAATGGTGAACGCGATGCTTGGGCAACGTATCCCATGCGGCAGGGAAGGCGTCCAACTCGCCGCGCATGACGGCATTGGCAGGGTCCCAGTTCAAAACGAAGTGCGCAGACTGAACCGCATTGAGCGTGCGTGCAGCCTCGCGGCCCGTCGCGGTGTTGCATGCAAACTCATTTTCCAGAACCAGCAGGATGCCTTCCTTGCCGGCAACTTCGGCTGCCGAGCGCAGCTTCTCGTCAATCGTCGCCCGGTAGGGTGCAACATCCTCAATGCGCCAGAAGTCAAAGCAGCGCACTTTGTCGGTCTTGAACTGCTTGGCAAGAGCGATGGCCCGCTCAAGAATCTCATCCTGCTGCTTGAAAGTTACTTCGGCGGCGCCATGCAAATCGCCAGGAGAGCTCTCCTTGGACTTGGGTGCTCCCGGCCAATCTGTCTTGAACAAAGGGCTGGCGATGTCCGTGACTTTCAGATTGTATTTGGCCAGGATCTTGAGCGTTTCATCGATCTCGGCCGCAGTCAGAGCGCCCGTTGTCTTGCCCCACATCGACCTCAATTCAATCCAGTTCAGTTCAAAATCGTGCGAAACAACGTAGCAGACATGATCGAAGTCCTGAGATATTTCGTCGTTAATAACAGAAATTTTGAATGGAGACTTTGAGAGCTCGGCTGCGCTGAAAAGTGGGAGTGCTGAACAAGCCGTGGTGGCCATTCCTGCGGACACTAAAAAGCGTCGCCTGGTGATGCCTTCCATGATTCTCCTTTGACGGGCGAGGTCTGATGTTGACCATCGGAGCCGGTTGAACCCTGTGAAATGGCCGGTCACTCCAGGGAAGCAGTGACCGGCCGGTAGACTTGCAGTTTGCAGCAGCGGTGCTGGACCTTGATCCGCGTCAATCACTGCACGCCCCGGCCACCAGCAATACTGCTTGCAGCGCCCATCGGCCATATTCCGCTGGACGTTGCCCGTTGACGTTCATTTCGGCCTAGAAGGTGATCTTCACCGCCGCTTGAAGCACGCGAGGACCGCCGACGCCGTTGACGTTGCCGACGCCGCTGCCGAGCGTGCCAGTGATTTTGCCCAGATTCGATCCCACAGTTCCATTGGGCAGACCGAAAGCAGGCGTATTCGTCATGTTGAATGCGTCAAACCGAGCTTCAAGAGCGGACTCGCGGAAGATTGGGAAGCTCTTGAAGAGCGAAAGGTTGTCACTGAAGTAGCCAGGGCCGCGGAACTCGTTGCGTTGCGTGTTTCCGAGTGCACATGGGTTTGGATTACTGGACGAGTATGCAACGCAAGTCGCAGGGGCAGCAAAAGCTGTTGGATTGAACCAGGTAGGTGCTGCATTCTTTCCGCCGGCGACGCTATGCGTCACCTGGAAGGCCGCGGTCTCGTTGGCGGTTTGAGTCGTTCCAGGTGTCGCACTGCTGGCGGCTTGAATCGTAAAGGGCAGGCCTGAAAGCATCCCGATGGTTGCTGAAGTTTTCCACCCGCCAATTACGTAGGAGGCGACGCCGGAGTTCAAATAATGGTGACCGCGTCCCACGGGTAGTTCGTAGGTCACTGTCTGTTCGAAATTCTTCTTTCGGTCGAAGTCGAGCAGGTTGTAATTTCGGCGCCAGTTGCCGCTGAAGTACAACAACCCTCCGTCTTGAGCGCCGGTCTGGTAGCCCTGCGCCTTACCCCAGGTGAAGGCCGTGTTGAATGCAAGGCCATTGGTGAAGCGACGAGACAGCTGGGCTTGCAGCGACTCATAATTGCTTGAGAAGCCCATAAAGTATTGGGTGATCGATGCAGTTTTTCCAAAAGCAACGTTGAAGGGATCGTATGTGCCGCTCTGGCCATAGATCGAAGGGGCATTGATGTTCTGTGCCAGGTCAATCCGCGTCCCGTGGTTTGCAACATAGGCCACCTGCAAAGACATGTTTTTCGGCAGAGCCTGCTCAATCGCCGTGTTCCATGACGACACGTAGGCATTCTTGAAGTTCAGCGGAATCAGCAGGTTCGACAGCCCGATGGTCCCGTTGGCCGCACTCTCCGCAAGAATTCCATTCGATGGGAAGGTCACGGTTGGTGTAACAGGTATGCCGGTTGTGAAATTGATAACGCCGCCTACCGGGTTCAGGGCTGGACCATACGTTGGTGTGTTCGTGTAGCCGGTGCTGGTCTTGATCGGATAGTTGTAGGCGTAGCTGTTGTCTACGAAGGGAACATAACTCACGCCGAAACCGGCACGGAAGACAGTCTTTTCCGTAAGGCGATAAGACGCTCCAAGGCGGGGAGCAAAGTTGGTGTATTCCGTTGCCATTCCGAGATTGGAAGGATTACCGTCCAGGCCAGCGATCACCAGTGAATTGTTGGTGGGGTTGTAGTTGACGAAGCCGCCCGGTTTGCGAGGGGTGGCCGGCGGATACAGCTCATAGCGAAGGCCGATATCCAGGGTCAGTTTTTGGTTTACCTGCCACTTGTCTGCGGCGAAGAAGAAGAGCCAGCTCTGGCGGAAGCATGGGAAAGTGCTGTTGGTGTCCTGTCCAACCTTATACGGAACGTCGAACAGAATGCTGGCCATGTCATTGGCCTCTCCCGTGGCGCTGCCGTTGAATGCCACCGCGCCAGGAGCGGACGTCGATTGTTCTTCGAAGTAGAACTGTCCCGCTGCGGCGTTGTTATTTCCCTGCAGAAGGTCATCGCGGACGCGGCGGATGTCGGCGCCTAACTTAATGGTGTGATTGCCGAGAATCTTGGTCCAGTTGTT
>Ga0181535_10003468_pt1 | contig 18277 bp, 13 predicted proteins | sample PEATcosm2014_Bin_44_FD_119774 | JGI IMG/M metagenome (GOLD analysis project Ga0181535, IMG submission 119774) | Peatland microbial communities from MTU Mesocosm Facility, Houghton, MI, USA - PEATcosm2014_Bin17_30_metaG | ecosystem: Environmental > Terrestrial > Soil > Wetlands > Peat | place... | reverse complement strand
TCCTGAGGAAAAGATGCAGACCATTGTTGCTTACGTCGAACACAAACCCGGTGTGCTGAACCGCATTGGCTCGCTGGCCCGCCGCTTAAACATCAACATCGATTCACTCACCGTTGGTCCCACCGAGACCCCCGGAATTGCGCGGATGACCATCGTCGTCAACACCAACCGCGAGGTCGCTCACCGGCTGGAGGCCAGTCTGGAAAACCTGGTCGATGTGCTGCTGGCCGAGATCATCACCGAACGGCCGGCGGTGGAACGCGATTTGGCGCTCATCAAGGTGGCCGCCGACCAGCAGTCGCGGCCACATCTGATGGAGTTGATTAAGGTCTTTCGCGCTCGCGTGGTGGATGTTTCGCCGGAATCGCTGATTGTCGAAGTCTCCGGCGAAGTCGATAAAATCGACGGCCTGTTGCAAGTGCTCCGTCCGTTCGGGGTGCAGGAGATGGCGCGCACCGGCCGGGTCGCCATGACCCGCGGCGCCGATTCGCTACGGCCACCTCTAAGACCTACGGAATTGAAACCCCCGGCGACTGTTGAATCGGGGAACGGAACGCACGAAAAGGCGTGACCGGCGCATGCGGCAGGTTCGTGCAGCGCTGGGAGGCCGGTTTTCGACCCAGGCTGCCGGAGCCTTGTCCGTCAGGCTTGCCGGTTTACTCCCTAACGCATTGATTATCAATCATTTCCCGATAGGCGGCTACCGAGCTGAAAGCTTGGGCGATTCTGTAATTCGTTCGCGAAAATAGACCAATTCTTCGAATCGCAATCCCTCAACTCACATTTTTGTTGCCTTGTAAGCGACCTGATAGTAACTTCCGGACGCGACCCTAAAATTTGTTTTGAGATTCCCTGACTGCGTCCCCGCTGGAAAGCCGCAGCGGTGACCAGCTTTGCAGGGTCCCTTCCCGTCCAGTAGCTGACAGGAAGGCAGGTCTTCGAACTTGGGAACACGATAGAAAAAGGAGGTACTGGTTGTGCAATGGTTTCATAACTATTCAGCGGTAGGTAACAGCCTGGGTCTTACTGCGCTAATCGTAGCAATTCCAATTTTCTTTTTATTCTGGGCGTTGGCAGTCAAACGGATGAAGGGGCACTGGGCCGGCATTTTGACCTTGCTGCTAACCCTTGTCATAACGATTCTTGCGTACCACATGCCGGTGAGCGTGGCTGTCTCGGCGGCGCTATTAGGCATGGCAACCGGCCTGTTTCCGATCGGTTGGATCATCCTGACGGCGGTGTTCTTTTATAACCTGACGGTGGAAGCCGGCCAGTTTGACGTGCTCAAGAGCTCCATCTCTACTCTCTCCAGCGATCGCAGATTGCAGGCACTGCTCATTGCCTTCTGCTTCTCCGCCTTCATGGAGGGAGTCGCAGGGCAGGGCGCGCCGGTAGCCGTAGCGGCCGCCATGTTAATCGGGTTGGGATTCTCTCCCCTGCCAGCCGCAGTCATCTGCCTGGTGGCGAACACGCCTCCGGTTCCGTTCGGGCCGGTGGGTGTACCGACCAACATGATGATCTCGATAACCGGCATGAAAGCTGGCCCGATCACCAAGGCCATCGGCCTTGACATGACGATCATGGCGCTGATCATCCCGTTCTTCATGCTGGTGGTGATGGTTGGCTGGAAGAAGATGACGCAGGTCTGGCCGGCCGCCCTGGTCGCGGGCGTCAGTTACGCTGTCACCTGCTACTTCGTATCCCAGTATCTGGGCGCGGAGCTGCCGGCGGTCCTGTCCTCCTTCGTCTCCCTGGTCTGTCTGATTGCGCTGCTGAAGATCTGGAAGCCGACTGAAATCTGGCGCTTTCCGAACGATCCCATCGTGGACAAGGAGAAGGATTCCAAGTACACCACCGGGCAGGTTCTGAAGGCATGGCTGCCCTGGGTGGTGCTGATGACCATCATGGGCATCTGGGGCATTACCGCCTTCAAGGGCTGGGTCAATGCTAAACACTGGTTTGTCATGGTCGGCCACTGGCCGGGTCTGGACGGGATCGTCTATCGCGTCGCGCCGGTCGTCGCCAAGCCAGCCATGTATGGTGCCAGCTACAAGTGGGAGTATTTCTTGGCTCCCGGAACGGCCATGCTGATTTCTTCCTTCGTTGCCATGATGATCCTCAAGATCAGCCCGGCAAGAGGGGCCAAGGTATTCGGCAAGACATGCAAGCAATTGGTCTATGCGCTCATCACGCTCTCTTCGGTGATCGGCATCGGAATTTTGGCGAACTACTCCGGCATGTCGTTCACGCTGGGTCTGGCCTTTGCCAAGTACACCGGCAAGTTGTTCCCGCTGTTTTCGCCGGTCATCGGATGGCTTGGAGTGTTCCTGACGGGCTCGGTTACCTCGTCGGCGGCGCTGTTCGGCAAGCTCCAGCAAGTGACCGCTGTCGCGATCGGCATCAACCCCGTGCTGACTACGTCGGCCAACCTGGCCGGTGCAGTCATGGGCAAGCTGATCTCTCCACAGTCCATCGCGGTTGCGTGCGCGGCCACGGGGCTCATTGGCAGGGAGACGGATATTTTCCGCAGCACGGCAAAGTATTCGCTGATTCTGCTGGCGTTTATCGGTGTCCTGATTCTGCTTCAGGCTTATGTTTTCCCGGGGATGGTGCCGCAAGACATCGCCACCCTCGCCCTGAACGGGTAACTAGCTGCCCTTAGGGCCTCTGCTTCCGGCAGCGGCCCTAAGGGCGGTTTAAACATCAATGGCAGGTCTTGACCCACCCGGCTTCACCGGTTGGGCCTTTTTTCGGCGAGCGCCTTCGATGCTTCACGTCAGGCCCCACGGCTCGTGAATCTCGGAGGTTGATATATCTAGCCAAGAGGGTGATTCCGAAAATCCCCCCAGCCTGATAGATATGGGACACGCCTACGCTGAATTGCTCCGGGGTAGCTGTTTATCTTGCGTTGCGAATTCTTCGCAATTGTGCGAATCGAACTCGGCTTGGATCCTGCTGGCAAGCTCGGTTCTCTGAGCTTCCAACTGGGGTTGAGAACGGTTCCAGCAACAGCGCTCACAGAACCAACCCGACCACCGTTCGGAAACGGCAAATACTAATCGACGCTCGAATTGCCATACCATAGCGCCCACAGTATGTTCGAAAAATTTGCTACTCGGAGTTGAACGGCCAGGAATGTTACGTATTCAGAACGTCGGCCAGTATCCGCTCGCGGATGAGCGAACGACGGCACACAAATCGGGGGCCAGAGGGCAACGGTGATTGTTCGCTAAGGAGAGTCGATATGCGCCGCCGCCCGTGCTTATGCGATGCGCTGACTTGCGGCGAGGATTTCCTTTTTTTGTGTAATTTTGTGGTAAGCGAGAGGACGTAATCCGGATTCGCGTCCGCTTGCTGGCGCTGCTTTCCGCAGCCGTTAGGGCACAGCGTAGTGGCAAGTTTGGTGGAATTAATTAACCTGCTGGATGAACAAGCGGTTGCAGCTCAGAGAAGAAGAGACATTTGGGCTGACACCGCGCGAGCTTCAGGTCATCACCGCGTTGCCGCGCGATGCAACAAACAAGGGCAACGGAGAAGAGTTTTTGATTTCGGAGGACACGGTGACGCGCCAATCTGACCAACATTTTCAACAAGTTGAGAGCCTGAGCTTGAATGGGCCACTCAGGCGTGGGCACCCGAAACACCAGCAACAAAGATCAACTGGCCATGCGTTGCTGCTGATAGCGCTGTTCGGAGTCCGCCAGGGGCAGGGTTATGGCGAACCAGGTGCCATGGTCATTGGGGCTGGTGGAGCTGCTGACCTCGATTACTCCGCCAAGCTTTTCGATAATGCTGCGTGAGACCCAGAGACCGACGCCGAGGCCCCTTTCGCCTTTGGTGGTGAAAAAGGGTTTAAAAATCTCGCCGAGAGATTCAGCACGGATGCCGTGTCCGGTGTCGCCGACCCTGATTTGCAGGTTCGGCTCGTGGACCCGGGTCTCCAAGAAAAGCTGTCCGCCATTGGGCATGGCGTCGATGGAGTTCGAGATCAGGTTGTTAATCACCTGGCGCAATTCGCCGGCGAAAACCTTCACCTGGGCTTCGCTTTCATAGTTTCGGATGACTTCGATTCCGGCCTGTTGCATCTTGCGAGCATAGGGCTCGCAAGCCGCGTCCAACAGTTCATTTACCGGCACGACCACGGGCTGCAAGGTTTGCCGATGCGGAGCGAGGGTTTGCCGGGTGATGGTCATGAGGCGGTCAAGTTCACGCGCTGCCAAGCCGATAAGATCTTGCTGCCGCTGGTTGGTGGTGGCTTCCGACTGAAGCATGAACAGGACATTGGAGATCGAATCCAGCGGATTATTGATCTCATGCGCCAAGCTGGCCATGAGGCGTCCGGTGCTGGCGAGCCTGTCGGAGCGCCGCAAGGCCTCTTCGAGTTCGGAGTTCAATAGTTTGATTTGTTCGTTTGCTTTGCGGCGTTCGCTGACGTCGCGGACGGCAGCCGTGACCAGCATGCCTTCAGGAGACGGCATCGGGCTGAGACTGATTTCAACCGGGAATTCCGAGCCGTCTTTTCGGTGTCCGAACAGCTCCAGACCAACGCCCATTGGACGCACACGCGGCTCGACAAAATAATCCGCCCGATGTCCAGGATGATATTGCCGGTAACGGTCGGGAACCAGCAGCTCAATCTTCTGACCGAGCAGCTCTCCGCGGGCATAGCCAAACAGCTTTTCCGTTTCTTTGTTGATGAGTTGAATTGCACCCTCGGAGTTGACGATGACGATGGCATCGGGTGCGGATTCGAGCAGACCGCGAAAATAGGCTTCGCTGCGGCGGATGGCTTGCTCATCGTGGTTCCGTTGAACCGCAACGGCAATTACATTAGCAACCGATTGGAGAAAATTGATGTCCTCCTGAGTAAAGTTCCGCTGCGTCGAGCTATAGGCGCCCAGAAGACCGAATGGATTGCTGCTGCCCGGAATGATGACTGTGAGGCTGCTGACGATTCCGTGGTCGATCAGCAACTGAGATACCTTGAACGGCAATTCTTCGCGCAGGTCGTCGACCACCATCCGGCGTTTGCTCTCGAGCACGTAACCAGCCTGCGAATCGGGGTCTGCCAGGATGGTTGCGGTGCCGACGTGACCCGACTTCCAGCCCACTCCGGCGCGCATCAGAAGCGTTTCGCCGCCGGGCATCAGTTCGAGCAGGTCGCAGAAGCGGACGCGGAGGCTTTCCCTGACCAGCGCGAGCGCAGAGTTGAAAAGAGAAGAAAGCTGGTCGCCGCGCAGAGCCGATTGGCTCAACTCCGCCAGTGCGGTCTGCTCCCTTTCGCGGCTTCGGTGCATGGTTTCATTTGAGTCTCTACGACGCCCGCCCGCGCTGTCACTCGCCATGGGTGCCTCTTCGCGGGTTCCGTCTGGTATCGAACACACGGGGCCCTAAGCCATTTAGACTCAGAATGTCACCCAAGGTTTTCCTCAATTCGCCTCAATTCGAATGTACCGCGAATAAACAAACAGAGCGTGAGCAGCTTCCCCCCGACGAACAGGGCCCGCCGGGGGAAGCTGCCTTTGCCGCCGAGCGCGCTGCTCTGAATCAGGCTGCGCGCCGCAAGCCGCCAGATCCGGTGCCCCCGGTACGGTTGCCAAAGATGAGGCGAAACAGCAGCGTCAGCACGACTGCGCCGCCAATCGCCACGAGGATGGTATAAATCATGCCGCCCTGGCCCACGAAGCCGAGTGTACGCATGATCCAGCCACCCACGACGGCTCCAATAATGCCGATTACGATATCCATAACGGCACCATAGCCTGCTCCACGCATGATCTTGCCGGTTGCCCAACCGGCAATCAGGCCGACGATAATCCACCAAACAACTGACATAATCCCTCTCTATTGTGGTTTTCCGTTTTGTAAACCTAAAAAGGTTTGAAACGGCTTACCGGAAAAAGGTTTCACCGACGGATGCGGGCGGGGGGAGTCCGGGAAGACTGCCCTTGGGGTAGCCGGAAATTCAGGACATTTCCGGATAACAGGCGAACGTGGGGCATCAGGCCTATGTGGTAGTTATTCTTCCGTATCTTGCCCTGCTATTCTTCCCTATGAGTCTACTTGGAGATGACAGTTCGCTTTGCCTCCCATCCTCAATGCCCAAGGCGTGTCGAAGGCATTCGGAGCAGCGCCGCTGTTCCGGGATGTCTCGTTTACCGTCTCCGAAGGCGATCGCATTGGCCTGATCGGGCCGAACGGCTCCGGTAAATCGACACTGCTGCAAATCCTGATCGGGCGCGTGCCGCCGGACAGCGGCGAGATCGCTGTGCGCAAGCTTTCCCGCATCAGCTACATTGCACAGGAGTCGGAATTTGCCGCGGGCGAGAGCGTGCGCTCGATCATCCAACGCGCGCTGGAGGCGGTCGGCGTACCGCGCGCCGAATGGGAGGGCCGCATTGCTGAGACGTTAGGGCGCGTGGGATTTGACGACTTCAGCGTGGAAGCCACGGCGTTATCGGGCGGCTGGCGCAAGCGCCTGGTGATTGCCGAGGCTCTGGCGCAGGAGCCCGACATTCTGTTGCTGGACGAACCTACGAACCATCTCGATCTGGCCGGGATCGAGTGGCTCGAGGGCTTGCTGCAAAGCGCCAGATTTGCCTGCGTGGTGGTTAGTCACGACCGCTACTTCCTGGAAAACGCCGCGACCTCGGTGGTCGAACTGAACCGCCTATATCCGGAAGGTATTTTTCGCGTCGATGGAAACTACAGCGCTTTTTTGGAAAGGAAGGAGAAATTTCTGGAGGCGCAGGCGAGACGGCAAGAAGCCCTGGAAAATCGCGTGCGCAATGAGATCGAGTGGCTGCGGCACGGCGCCAAGGCCCGCACCTCGAAGTCGAAGGCGCGTATCGACAAAGCGCAGGATCTCATCCGCGAACTGGCGGACATGGATGCGCGGGGACGCCACGCGTCGGCCCAGATCGATTTCTCCGCCACGGATCGCCAGACCAAGCGCCTGATCGAAATGCGGAAGGTGAGCTTTCGAATCGGCGAACGTACGCTGTTCGAGAACCTAGACTTCATCATCACTGCCGGCATGCGCGTCGGGCTGGTTGGGCCAAATGGCAGCGGGAAGACCACCTTGCTGCGGCTGTTGCAAGGGGATCTGCCGCCATCAACGGGAGAGATTCGCCGTGCCGACTCGCTGCGAATCGTGCACTTCGATCAGAACCGCGAAATCGATCCCACGCTGACGTTGGCGCGCGCGTTGGCGCCCGACAGCGACTCCGTTGTCTACGGCGAGCGGGTGATTCACGTCGCCTCGTGGGCGGCACGCTTTCTGTTCAACGGCGAACAACTGAACCAACCGGTGTCGCGGCTCTCCGGTGGCGAGCGTGCCCGGATTCTGATCGCGAAGCTGATGCTTGAGCCGGCTGACGTGCTGCTGCTGGATGAGCCGACCAACGACCTCGATATACAAACGCTGGAGATTCTGGAAGAAAGCCTGCTTGAATACCGCGGCGCATTGGTGATGGTGACGCACGATCGCTACCTGTTGGATCGCGTTTCCAAAGTGGTGTTGGGACTCGACGGGATGAGCGCAGCCGAGCGCTTCGCTGACTACTCGCAATGGGATGCATGGCAGAAAGCACGCAAGCAGTCCATGGCGGCCGAGTCGCAGCGGCGCGATCTTCCGCCAACCGCACGCGTTGCGACCTCATCTGGAAAAAAGAAGCTTTCCTATCTGGATGCACGTGAGTTTGCAACCATCGAGCAACGCATTGCCGATGCCGAGCAGACGCTGGCCGTGCGGCGCGCTGCCTTCGAGGATCCGGAGATCGTCTCTGATGCGTCGGGCCTGCTGGCCGCGGAGGCGGAGATGACCGCCGCGCAGAAAGTGGTGGATGACCTCTACGCTCGCTGGGCAGAGTTGGAAGAAAAAGGCAGCTAGCGACGTTACGACTCGCGAATACACTTCCCCACGTTAGCCAGCGACAGGCGAACGGGGGTACCGACGATTATTGGTAGGCTATTGATAGGGTCCGCCATCGATGCAATCGAGTTGGCCGACGGTGTGCTCGCGCGTCAGTTCGATCGGTATGGGCGAAGACCAGCGCAAACCTAGGCGGCGCTGCTGATTTCGCTCAAGGCGAGCACGGCCAATTCGAGCCGGTCCTTTGCCCCGGTCTTGCTGAAAATACTCTGAAGGTGGCGTTTGACCGTATTCTCGCTGATGGAGAGCTGCTGCGCGATATCGCGATTCTTCATGCCGCGCGCCACCAGGAAAGCAATCTGACGCTCGCGTTCGGAGAGACGCTGCAGGTTTGAAGCGCGCTCTTCGTGGGTTTCCTGCGACATGGCGGCGAGCACGCCATGGGCGACTTCGTCTGAAAAAGCCAGTTCCCCGGCGGCGACCGCGCGGATGGCAGAGAACAGCTTTTCCGGAGTATCGCCCTTCAGCACCAGGCCGCGCGCGCCAAGCCGCACTACTTGAACGTAATCGGGATGGCTTTCCGATCCGGTCAGAACCACGGAGGCTACGTGCAAGCCGGCCTTTTCCATCACTCGCAGCACTTCGAAGCCATCCGTGCCGGGCATGAAAAGATCGAGGACTACAACGTCGGGTTCATCGCGCCGGAGCAGTTCCAGGGTTTCGGCACCGGTGGAGGCCTTTCCGATTACCTCGAAGTCCTTCTGGGTCCCAAGCAAAGCGCCGAGCGACTCCCTCAGCACGGTGTGATCGTCGGCAATGACGATGCGGATTTTCTTCGAAGCCATGTTCACGAAAACTTGGATGCCGGCATAGTTGACTAAGTGGTCAACACTGGACGGAAATTCTGATTGGGATCAAATGCAGGCAGGGAGGGCTCGCCGGAGACGCCACGGGCGAACGTGGGGCACCACGCCACCCATTGGGTGTGAATCGGCCACCAGCAAGCGACTTCAATGCTGCCAAATCCGGTTGTGGCAAGGCGTAAACTGGAGGTGTGGTATAGTCCCGTTTTCGGCTGAGATACTGACGTGACGACCGACGAAGAGCTCACTTTTCTGGAAGAAAACGTCCGCCGCCTGAAGGTGGAGTACGACATCTACTTTGGCGGAGGTTCGCGGAGAGCTCCGACCGATCTGGATTGGCGGGTGCAGGGGCTGATCAAGAAGTACTCCGACAGCCAGAAATTGACTGCCCAGCAGCGCTTCAAATACAACACCGTGGTGCAACGCTACGCCACTTACAGCGATCTGTGGCGGCAGAAGCTCAGGATCCGGGAAGAAGGTTATCGTCGTCCGCAAGACGCTCTGCTCGGCATACAGGGGCTGCGACCGGTCAACGCCGGTGAATCCGCTGCGAGCCCCGAACCATCAGCCGGAACAGGGGTTGCCGGGGACGCAGGCGCACTGCCGAAGTCGGCGGCGGCGGTGGTGCTATTCGCGAAATCAGACGAGTCGGACGGTATCCGGGAGCTATACGAAATGATGCAAAGCAGCGTGGGCGGGGGCCAAGCGCGCGGCTCCCTGGAAGTGTTTGCGAACTTCCTGCAGGCCAAGACGAAGGAAATTCAAAACGCTTACGGATGCTCCGGAGTCAAGTACACTGTCGAAGTGAAGAACGGACGGGCGCGAATCAAGGCCAAACCGAACGCTTAACTGCCATCCGGCCCCAGCATGGGCGCCACAACACGCAAAACGGCACGCAGCGGGCCCCCGGCTTTCTGGCACACCGAATTCAAAAATTGCGAGGCATTGCATGTCCAAGATCCAGCGGGCTCTTCTGAGCGTTACCGACAAAACCGGAGTAGTGGAGTTTGCGCGCGAACTGGCGCAAAGCGGCGTGGAGTTGATCTCAACCGGAGGGACCGCAAAGGCCCTGCGCGAGGCGGGCATCGCGGTGAAGGACATCAGCGAACTGACGGGCTTCCCCGAGATGCTGGACGGACGCGTCAAGACCCTGCATCCCAAGGTTCACGGAGGCATTCTGCACATTCGCGGCAACCCCAATCACCTGGCCGCCGTGCGGGAACATGGAATTCAGCCTATCGACATGGTGGTGGTCAACCTTTACGCGTTTGAAAAAACGGCGGCAAAACCCGGAGCGCGCTTTGAGGACGTGATCGAGAATATCGACATCGGGGGACCTTCGATGGTGCGCTCGGCGGCGAAGAACTTCCACGATGTGGCGATCGTGACCGCGCCCGGCGATTACCAGGTGATTCTGGCGGAGATGCGCGCCAACGGGGGATCGCTTTCGCTGGCCACACGCTGGCGGCTGGCGCAGAAGGCATTCGCCACCACGGCGGCCTATGACGCGGCGATTGCATCGGCCCTGGAGCGGGTTCCGGCACCCGCCGCCGACGGCAGCTTTGATGCCGGCAAGCTTTCGGCGGACGGCAGTTTCCCGCAAACGCTGCGGCTCAGCTTTCACAAGGCCTTCGACCTGCGTTATGGAGAGAATCCTCACCAGAAAGCGGCGCTCTACAGTGATGGTTCGGGGAAGGGAGTGGCCAACGGAAAACAGCTCCAGGGTAAAGAGCTTTCGTACAACAACATTGTCGACCTGCAAGCTGCGTGGGAGCTGGCACAGGAATTTGAGGAACCGGTCTGCGCCATTATCAAGCACACGAACCCCTGTGGCACCGCAACCGGCAAGACCTTGGCAGAGGCTTACCGGCGGGCGCTGGAGTGCGATCCGGTTTCCGCTTTCGGCGGGGTGATCGGCGTCAACCGGCCGGTGGACGCTGAAACAGCGCGCGAAATGGCGAAGCTCTTTCTGGAGGTAATCGCCGCCCCGGGCTTCGACGAGGAAGGACGCGAGATTTTTTCCTCGAAGAAGAACCTGCGGCTGGTGGAGGTCGCGGGGGTGCAGCAGCGATGGGTATTGAAAAATGTTTCCGGTGGGGTGTTGCTGCAGGACAACGATGTGCACGAGCTGAAGCCCGAGGATTTGAAGGTGGTGAGCAAGCGCCAGCCTAGCGCTGAGGAAATGCGCGCGCTGCTGTTCGCCTGGAAGATCTGCAAACACGTGAAGTCGAATGCGATCCTATACGCACGCGACGGACAGAGCGTGGGAGTTGGCGCCGGCCAGATGAGCCGCGTCGATTCGGCGAAGATAGGGGCGATGAAGGCTGTGCTGCCACTCAAAGGAACGGTCGCTGCCTCAGACGCGTTCTTTCCATTTGCTGATGGCGTGGAAGAAATTGCCAAAGCAGGTTCAACGGCGATCATCCAGCCCGGCGGCTCGGTGCGCGACCAGGAAGTGATCGAGGCGGCTGACCGCCTGGGACTCGCCATGGTGCTGACCGGAGTGCGGCACTTCCGGCACTAGAGCGGCACGGCGAGCCCATCGAAAACTACCACTCAAGCAGAGGAAGATTGAGTGTCTACTCGCCGCGTACGAAAGACACAATCGGCTCATTTGGAACGGATTCTGGGCACGTTCAGCGCTTCTGGCCGTTTATCGCTGGGTTCCAGCGTGATGGGCCGGTCACGGAGCTTGGAGCTGAGATAGGCGACGAATCGCTTAAACAGCTCGGCCCACTCCTTTTGCAATTCGCAGGGCGTGCTGTTGGGGTGAGGATTAAAGCCAAAATTGCTACACATGACTGTGACCTCCGCTATCAGGTATCACGCAACCATTCGCGATCTCGCAGAGGGCGTGCCTGTTACACATGACTGTGACCTCCGCCGCTTTCGGGTATCACGCAACCGTTCGCTATATCGCAGACGGCATGCTCGAACTGGATGGTGGTGTGATGAATCTCAAACTTTGCGGCCAACACCTGCCTGACTTCGCGCAGAATGCGCTCACTGGCAGACGGCGGAATATCGGCGATGCCAACGTGGCAGGAGAGTGCGTGCGTGTCCGAACCGATGCTCCAAACGTGCAGGTCGTGCACGTCGTTGACGCCACTGACCTCGCCGACGGCCGTCGCGATCTCCTCCAACCGCATTCCGCGGGGTGTGCCCTCCAGTAAGATGTTGAGGCTTTCGCCGATAATGGATACTGACGACCAGATAATCAGCGCGGAAATCATAATCGAAAGAGCCGGATCGATCCACTGGTGACCGGTGACAGCAATTGTCCAGCCACCCAGGATAATTGCGGCCGTCGAAAGCGTATCACCGACTTCGTGAATGAGGGCGCTGCGGATATTCAGATCCTGCCGGCTGCGAAACAACAGCCACGTGATGGCGCCATTCAAGACCACGCCGGCGGCGGCCACACTCATCATCAGCCCGGTATGCACAACCACGGGGTGCGAAAAGCGCTGCACTGCCTGATAAACGATCCACAAAGAGAGTAGAACCAGCGAACCGCTGTTGAAGAGCGCGGCCAGCACACCGGAGCGATGATAACCATAAGTTCTGGTGGAGCTGGGCGGCCGCTCTCCCATGTAGACGGCCAACGATGACAACAGCAGAGCGAAGAAATCGGAGAGATTGTGGCCGGCTTCCGACAGCAGAGCCAAGCTTCGTGCACGCATGCCAGCCACCACCAGCAACAGAATGTATGCCGCGGTGAGCATCAGCGAAATTTTGAGGATCCGCCCGGTTCGCAAGCGCGGGAAATGATTGTCGTGCGAGTGCCCCATCACCCCGGCGAGCGGGGATCGGCAGGAACCCCGGCCTGCGTGCACATGCATAATTAAAGTCTACTTTTCTTGCTGCGCCCCAGCAAGCGCCCGAACCCCAGGAGACGAAGAACCTTCGCCTCTGCGGTCTCGCCTGCAGTGATTGCAGAGTTGGTGGCCTCCGACGCCAGCATAGTTTGCAAGGCAGACTACCACATTAGCGCCATCGCCGGAGCGCGAACATTGGCACAGCCTGTTCAGATGGCAACCAGAGCTCGCGGGATGTGAGAAGCAGCTCTCGTTCGTTTTTGAAGGGAGCAGACCTTCTTATCCAAAGTGCATCACTATGACGGTCGGAGGCACTGGATGCGCAACCGATTACTGTTGCTAACACTGACGATTTTTCTGGCGACGGCAAATGCCGCTCTGCGGCAAAACCCGGACTCGTCGGCCACATCCGGAGAGGCCGCAACTCCCGGCAGGGAAGCAACGGCCGGAGACAATCGCCCCAGCGAGCCGGGATTGCCGGGAATATCGTCGGCGACCGAGAGTGAGAATCAGAGGCTTCGCGAGCAAATCCTGAACGCGCTGCGAGCAGACTCCTCGCTGGCAAGCAGCAGTCTTAATGTGGAAGTTTCAGGCTCGCAGATAGTGCTCAGTGGGAGCGTGCCCACGGCCCGCGAAAGGGAGACTGCACGCCGGATTGCACAGTCATACGGAAACAACCGCGGCGTTAGGGCCGCCGAGATCGACGTACGAAATGCGGGAAGAGCAGAGGAGAAGCCGGCGCCTGGGCGCTAAAAAATTCCGGAGGGACTAACTACCCCACGTTAGCCGCAAACGGGCGAACATGGGGCACCAAAGGTATTCGGAGCTGAGAGAGGGATGGGCTTCGGGCGGCAGCGGCAGCACCGGACTCGGCAACTGCATCTGAGGAAGTGTTTTCGCGGAGGAGAACGCGTATGCCGACAGGCGATTCGTCCGATAGCACACTCAATCAAGCCAGCCCCTGGCGCTCCGACTGGCGGGTGCCGGGTCTTCGGGCGCTGATTGCATTCGCGCTTTGCCTGGCCGGCGCAGTTGCCTTGCAGCGTGACGCGTTGGCTGAACGGGCGGATATGACGGGGTTGAGCGCATACGAAGCGGCGTTGAGGGAGACCAGCGTCGCGCGCCAGATCTCTGCCTTGGAGCGCTTCGTCGATGCTGGCGGCAACGATGCTCTGATGACCTCCGCACTTGAGTTTTTAGTTTGGGATCACTTGCGAAGCGGAGCACCCGCGCACGCAGCCCGCCCCGCCAAGGCGCTGCTGGCTGTTGATTCGGGAAATGCAATCGCTTTGGCGGCGTTGGTTGATCCCGGACTCGAAGGCTCGCCGGGCGATGGCAGGGAGCGCTTCGAGATGGTGACGCGCGGCTTGGCCGAGTTTGGACATTTGCAAAAGCCGGTTGGCATGACGAGGGAAGAATTCTTCCGGCTTCAGTCGCGGGTATTGAGCACGCTTGAAGGCGAAGCGGGCTTCGGCTATCTCGAGCAAAAAGACTATGCGGCCGCGCAACAATATTTTCAACAGGCGGTGGCGGCGGTATCGAATAGCAGGCGCTATGTCTACGGGCTCGCCTTAGCTATGCTCAAACAGAAGCCGCCGCAGAACCAGGGCTACTGGTATTTGGCGCGAGCCGTCAATCTCTCGCAGGGGACGACACAAGGCGCGCAGATTGCGGAATTTGCAAGAAAGCAATACGTGAACGCGGGCGGCAGCGACAGCAATTGGGACCGATTCCTGATTGCGGCAAGGGCTTCGACTTCCGCGACTCCGTCCAATGTGGCGCGATCAGCTGCGCCGACGGTCGCAACGTCGCCGACTGCACTCAACCAGCCCCGAATGAGCGGCGATGCGCGGCTGGCAGCCCCGGCGGCCAAAGCCGCTGGCCAAGTCCAAACTGCTTCCATCGCGGTTCTCCAACCACCCACAAACAAAGCTAGAGCTGGTTCAGCAACTGTTCCCGCGCTTCCACCGAGTAGAGAATCGTCTCAAAACACGGCAACAGGGCTGCAACTTCCGCCCATTCGTAAAAAAGTTTTTATTCCTCGCGATCGCCCGCTTTCGCTCGGAATCCTGATTCAAAAGGCGCGCCTGACGCAAGAGGATCGCGATGCGATTGTCTTCGCATTGAGCGATCTGGTCAGACATCTTCGGCAGGACGACGAGGTCTTCGTCATGGGCTTCAGCCACGAACTGGAGTTCGAGCAGGACTTGACGCGAAACGAGAAGCTGCTGGAAGAGGCGATTGCAGACATCAAGCCGCAATCGGGCGCGGCATTGCTGGATGCGGTTGCCTTTGCCACCGGGCACCTGGACCGCATCGCCAAGAACAGGAGCCGCGTGCTGCTGGTAATCTCCGATGGACAAAATGCCGCTGCCCATGTCAGCTCTTCAGAGATCAACGGGGTGTTGGGAAGAGTGCGGGTTGACTGCATAGGGATTGATGTGGACGATGCCGACGGCATGAATCTGCTACAGTCGCTGGCCTCGTACTCGGGCGGTCAGACTTCGTTTGCCGCTGGCCCCAAGCAGTTCAGGGCAGCCACATGGGAGTTCGCCAAGAGCATGGGGATTGAGTTCCCGTATTAGAGTGGCGGGCGTGTGCGATTTGCCTGCCGGCGTGGCTGCACTGCTGGTGGACGTGGTTGCCTCGCTAGCTTCGCCCGATAGACGCCGGACCTGACAACTACTCCTGGAAAATCGCAGCCGCGCGGCACCAGCCCGCGGTGCAGCCATCGAACTTAACCGGCAACGCCGTAACCAGAAATCCATGCGGCTTGGGCAGATTCTCCAGATTGGCCAGCTTTTCTATCTGTATGTATTCGCGCTTGCGCCCATGCATGTGACTGGCCCAGAGTTCCCTTCTGTCACCGGTCTTCCTATACGACTCAACCATGGCGTTTACCGGTCTGTCCAGGGTCCAGGCATCGATGCCGATGCACCGTATACCCTGATCCAACAACCAATCTAGTCCCGCTACGCCTAAGCCGGACTGCTTTGCGAGATAGGTCTCGGTATCGGTGCCCCAGTACTTGTCGCACCCGGTATGAAGTAGAACAATATCGCCCGGCTTCAGCTTGTAATTGATCTTCACCAAGGCCGCTTTCATGTCTTCGATCGTGATTTCAGCGCCGGGAGCTAAATGCCGCATGTCAAGCACAACACCGTCACCGAAACACCACTCCAGTGGAATCTGGTCGATCGTTTTGGCCGGCTTACCTTCACACAACGGGCCATAGTGAAAGGGCGCGTCGACGTGCGTACCCGAGTGAGCGCTGCCCGAAACGACATCGGTTGCCAGAGCGAGTGAGTCTGGAAAATCCGATGCCTCAATGCCTGCCAGTTTACCTAACCGCTTGGCGCCGGTGGCGTGATCGGAATGCTCAATCTTAGGAGGGTATGGCTCGGTGGCTCCGTTTTGATGCAAAACACTTAAATCAATGAATCTATACATTAGTTCCACCTCTCATTCAGTCGATCAATTGTGAAGCGCTGCTCTTCAGAACACCGGGCCCCACCCACTTGCCTCAAGCGGGAAAAAGCAGATCCTTCGCACGCACAGGATCGCCTCCCAAGATATTCTTAGCCATACGAGTGATTGCAGAACGCCACATCAGGAACCCGGTTCTATCTGGATTTGGCTGAAGCCGCGCCACAGACTTGCTCGACGATCGATTTGAACTCTTCGTCCGTAACGAGTCCTTTCTTGGAGGTTCCAAGTTCTTTAATCTTTTGCAAGACTACCTCAAATTTCTCTCTGTCCTCGGGATAGTCAAGCCCTAATTCTTTCATCTTGGTAGTCACGGAAGCATAGCCGCTCTTCTTGCCCAGCACCGCCTTAGGCTGCTGGCCGACAAAGACCGGATTCAATGAAAACATCGCCAGCGGCTGCTGGTAAACCATGTCAATGCCAATTCCCGATTCGCGCGTAAAGTTCCCTGACCCTACAATCGGCTTATTAGGAGCCATGGGAAAACCGGTCAGTTGCCGGGTTACGGTGGATAAGTCGGCGAGCTTATCGAACTTGAATCCCCAGTCGTAGCCGTAAAGAGTCTTCAGCGCCACCGCAACCTCTTCCAGGGCAGCGTTACCGGTCCTTTCACCGAGTCCATTGATGCAGGTGTGCACAACGGTCGCGCCAGCTTCCACTGCCGCCATCTCGTTTGCCACTGCCATGCCAACGTCATTGTGAGTATGAATCTCAACAGGCAACTTGGTCGTCTCTTGCACCAAACGTACGAGATACTTGATAGCCGTAGGAATAGCGCAGCCAGTCGTATCGATAACACCAACCGAGTCCGGCGGCGCTTCCTGCATTAGGCGGACAAGCAGTTGCTTAAAGTCCGCGACTACGGCGCGAGTGGTGTCATAAGGAAAGTAAACCGTATGTAAGCCGAGCTCTTTAGAGCGCCGGATAGCACGCTGACTTTGGGCAAAAACCTGATCGATGGTCCATTTGAACTGGTACTCCAGTTTGGGCTGACCAACCGGCACCTCGATGATTACGCCAGTCGCACCGCAGCTATGGGCGACATCGATATCCTTCTCCATCGCGCGGACAAAAGCATAGACCTTGGCTTTCTTCATCCGCTTAGCGATGACCTTGATGGCCTCCGCATCTTCAGCCGAAACGGCGGGCATTCCGGCTTCAATCCTATGAACGCCAATATCGTCCAGCATTTCGGCGATTCTGATCTTGTCATCCTTGCGCAACACAATGCCGGGGGTTTGCTCGCCGTCCCTCAGCGTGGCATCGTGAATCTCAACCTCGCGAGGCAATGCAAACTGGCTCCGAACCTCGGGAAGAAAATTAACACTGCTCGTCCACCACAACTCCGATCTCCATTTTTGATCCATCGACATCACACATCTCCCCATTGCAGAAATAGAAGGGCAGCGCCAGCCAATGCCCTGCGCCGCCTTTATTGTGCTCTCATCCGATTCTAATACGGCAGACCAACCTCTGTAGGCACGCTTGGCTGCCAATGCCTCGGCGAGGCCCGAACACTGTGCGCCAATGAATCTGTCGCCAGCCTAAGCGAGCGTCATGGCATGAAAATCTTGGGCAGCGTCATAGTCAGAGCTGGAAAATAAGTAACCAGCAAGAGAACTAAGATAAGAACCGGAATAAACATCAAGATCGCCTTGACGGTGCTCTCCAGCGTGCATTTTGCTATCGCGCAGCCTACAAACAGCGCAGTCCCGACAGGGGGATGGATCAAGCCAATCGCCAGGTTCAGCAGCAGCATGATGCCGAACTGGACTGGATGCATACCGATACTCTGCGCGATCGGCAGGAAGATTGGAGTCAGGATAAGGATGGAAGCCGCCATATCCATGAAGAATCCAATGACCAGGATAAAAACATTGACAATGAGCAGGACGAAAAATGGCTCACGAGTTATGGACGCGATGCCAGTGGCAACAGTTTGAGGGATGCGCTCATAGGCCATGATCCAGCCGAACGCGGAGGAGGTAGCGATCAGGAAGAACACCATACCGCATGTCAGGGCAACTTTCCTGATGATTTCCGGCAACTGCGATAATTTCAGCTCGCGATAATACAGTGTGGTGAGAACCAGGGCGTAGAGACAAGCGATCGCCCCGGATTCGGTTGCGGTAAAGACACCCGAGACAATCCCGCCAACAATAATGACCGCTGCCATCAGACTGAGAACCCCACCCTTGAGCGCCTGCCAGCTTTGTTTCCAGGTTTTGCCGGGTTCT
>Ga0181535_10003466_pt1 | contig 18281 bp, 20 predicted proteins | sample PEATcosm2014_Bin_44_FD_119774 | JGI IMG/M metagenome (GOLD analysis project Ga0181535, IMG submission 119774) | Peatland microbial communities from MTU Mesocosm Facility, Houghton, MI, USA - PEATcosm2014_Bin17_30_metaG | ecosystem: Environmental > Terrestrial > Soil > Wetlands > Peat | place... | reverse complement strand
CGGCATGGACACCACCCTGGCCTTAATCCCTTTAGCGGAAAGTTTTTCGTGCGCCGCCATTGTGATATGCACTTCGGACCCCGTCGCGATGAGCAGAAGGTCCGGCTTTCCGGCGCAATCCGCCAGGCAGTAAGCGCCTTTTTGAGCGTTCTCAAGTATGTTGTAACGTGACGCGTCAAGCACCGGAAGGTCCTGCCTTGTAAAGACAAGCACTATCGGCTTTTTCGCCGTGATGGCGTAATACCATGCCGCCACGGTCTCATTTGCGTCGGCCGGCCTTATCAGGGTCAATCCCGGTATAATCCTGAGCGATGAAAGGTGTTCCACAGGCTGGTGCGTCGGCCCGTCCTCGCCGAGCCCTATGGAATCGTGGGTGAATATGAATATCGAATGGGTCTGCATTATCGCCGCAAGCCTTATGGGCGGCCTCATGTAATCCGAAAAAGAAAGGAAGGTCGCCGAATAAGGGATGAGCCCTCCGTGCAGGGCCATGCCGTTTATTATGGCTCCCATGGCGTGTTCGCGCACGCCGAAATGGAGGTTGCGCTCGCACATCCCCGCCACGCCGAAACTTCCGTGGCCGTTCAAAAGCGTTTTTGTCGAGGGCGCAAGGTCCGCGGAGCCGCCTATGAATTCCGTCATGTAAAGCTCAACCTGGTTCATTATCTTTCCCGATGCGCTCCTGGTTGCGATGGGCCCGTCTGATTCCGCGAAAGGCAAAAGGTTCATCTTGAGGTTCCTGTTTATGTGGCCCGACATGTATTTTTCGAGGAGCTTGGCTTCCTTCGGGTATTTTTCCCTGTAAGCCTCAAATATGCCGTTCCATGAGGCCTCTTCCTTCGCCCATTTTTTCCTCATCCTGTCGAAATTCTTGTTCACTTCGCCGGGAACGTAAAACGTTTTGTCCGGGTCGAAACCGAAAAACTCCTTGGTTTTTCTTGCCGCGTCCCAGCCAAGGGGCTCCCCGTGCACGGAAGCGTCCCCCTGTTTCGGCGAACCGTAACCGATCTTTGTCCTGATAATTATCAGGGACGGCCTGTGACGGTGTTCACGCGCCTTTAATATCGCTTCTTCCACGGCCTTAATATTGTTCCCGTCCTTTATTATCTGCGTGTTCCAGTTGTAGGAATCGAACCTTTCTTTCACGTTCTCGGTGAAAGCTATGCTGGTCTTGCCCTCGATTGATATGTCGTTGTCGTCATAAAGGTATATAAGCTTTCCCAGCTTCAAAGTTCCCGCAAGCGAAGCCGCCTCCGAGGCTATTCCTTCCATGAGGTCCCCGTCGGATACGGCCGCATAGGTAAAATGATCTATGATATTGAATCCGGGTTTGTTGAAACAATCCGCCAGCGAGCGCTCGGCTATGGCCATTCCAACGCCCATGGCAAACCCCTGGCCGAGCGGCCCGGTTGTGGCCTCGATGCCCGGGGTCCTGCCGTATTCCGGATGTCCCGGCGTGATGGAACCCCATTGCCTGAAAGCCTTGAGGTCGTCCATGGAAACTTTGAAACCTGAAAGGTGCAGCAGGGCGTATTGGACCGCGCAGCCATGGCCGGCCGAGAGTATGAACCTGTCGCGGTTCATCCATTTCGGGTTCCCGGGATTAATCCTTAAGAATTTCGACCACAGGGTATATATAAAAGGGGCGGCTCCAAGAGGCAGCCCCGGATGGCCCGATTTCGCCTTTTCAACCATATCGACGGATAAAAGGCGGATGGTGTCTATGGAAAGCTGGTCAATGTCCTGTTTTTTTCGCGGCATAGTTCTCCTTGCGCCGTTAAGTAAAAAAGGCGCGTCAATTATTATACCCTAAAGAACATAATAATTAAATGCGCCTTTTTATACAATAAAACTTCGGGTTATATTGTCAATAAAGCAGTGTCTGGACGGCGCCGTAAGCCTGGTGCTGGGTTGTAAAATCATCGGCGCCGTTGGGGCCGTATGCCAGGAGTATGTAAAGGTTCATGTTCTGCGTAAAGACCTCGTCCTGCGGATCGCCGGAATTCATCGGCAATGTAAATGTGATCTCCGTGGTCCCTCCAGTCTCGGTGCCGGTCATGTTCGATATGTTCTGAACGGTGTCCGGCTGGGGGGCGGCATGTCCGACGGAATACATTTCGCTTATGGTCGGCGTGCCCGACACCACGTAACCCATGACAAAGCCTTTGGCGTCGGCCATAAGCCCGTCCGGCCCGAAACCCACCCCGACCCAGCCCGTTGTGGGCGCGCTTAGTTCGCAGTCCAGGTTCGTTCCGTCAATTTTCCATTTGAATGTCGCCCCGGATGCGGATACCGAATAATAACCGTTGGAATCCTTGGACGGGACTGTCGGCCCGGCCGGCGAGGCTTTCTTGCATGATACGGCGAATGCCAGCGCGAGAACTGCCAGTAACAGCAGTAATTTTTTCATGCTTCCCCCTTTCACCCAAAAAGGTCTTTCCATATATTTTTATATTTTTAGAAAGCTATAAGCCTCATTATCTTGAGCCCTATGAACACATCCTGCGTGTCGGTGCCGAGCATCATCCTGCGCGTGCCTATGTCGGACGAATTCCCAGCCGTGAACATGAACTGGTGTCCGAAGGTGTCGATCTTTAACCCCGCAGAATAGCACCCCGTGGTACCGATGTGCCCGACGGCTCCGGATTCCCTGAATACAGGATAATATTCCGCGACAATGTTCAAGTGCCTTGTCACCTCATAAGAGGCGCCGAGCCCGAGCCCGATGTACCCGTTGAACCCGTCGTATCCCGCATCGATGGTAAATATCATCCTGTCTTCCAGGAACGGTATGGACTGCAGCGAAAGAAGGTAAAAAAGGTTCTGGTCATAGGTATCGGCTATAAAATCGTAGTAGGAAAAGAATTGCACGTCAAGCCGAGAGTTGAACGGCATTTTCGGCGCATCGAGAGTATAGCTCAATGCCGCGGTCTGCTCCCTGTTCGCGGTCGTGTACCCCACCTGGGCCTCGATGTTCCATCCGATCTTATACCTGAAATCAAGGCTGAAATCCGCGCCTCCGTCGAGCACGGCGTAAAGGTCGTCCTTCGGGTAATCATACAGGGACCTCAGGAATTTATGGTCAATGACGATATAAGCCTGCCCGTCCTCCAGCCCCGAAGGCACCGTAAGGTTGGGCATCGGATTCTCGAACTGCTCCGCAAAAACGCAAAAGGCCGGAGCAAAAAAAAGGAAAGCAAGCGCAAGTAGCGTTGTTTTTTTCATTTTTGGCGCCTATATTTTCTTTTTTTCTTTTACAACAGGGGTGTCCTTTACGACGGCTTCCTTTGTCATATCCCCGTATTTGTTGCAGTCCGCGTCCACCGAGACTTTGTCGCCTGCCTTTAAGCCCGGTATCACCCATGCAAGGGACTGTTTGTCGGCGCCGGTCTGCTCGGTCGCGGTCTGGGTTATGGTTTTTTTTCCGTTCACGCTGACAACCACGTTGCATATATAATGCTCCTTCGGGTTTTGCGTTTCATGCAATATGTCCACCCTCACCATGTGCGCGGCCACGTCAAAATAAAAAATGATGTCGCTGGGCGGGGTTGCCGCAGAATTAAGGCACATTGCCAGGACAAAAAAAGAACCCAACAACAATTTTTTCATGATATTCCCCCTGTTATTTATTTTCCTTCAGGAATGCGAGCACTTCCTTTATGTCGGGCAGCTGCGCCATGGGATATACCTTGACGAATATTGCCCTGCGCTGTTCGTCAAGGATGACGTTGGCCCTTTCCGAAAATCCGAACCTGTCGAGAAAAAGCCCAAGCTCCGATGCTATCCCGCCGTGCGGCCAGAAATCGGAAAGCAGGTCAAGATTTTTAATGCCGAGACTCTCGGCCCAGGCCTTTTTTGACGGCACCGTGTCGATGGATATCCCGAGCGGATGGGTGTTGAGTTCCTCGAACGCACTGAAATTATCCTCAAGCGTCTGCATCTGTTTGGCGCAGACCGACGTCCACGCCATCGGATGGAAAGAAAGCAGTATCTTTTTGTCCTCAAGCCCTTCGGTCGATACGTCCAGGTCGTTCTGGTTCTTTAATATAAAGTCCCTGAATTTGCCGCCTTTTTTGATCCTTTCCATTTTTTCCTCCGTTTTTAAATTTTACCCGCAAGTATCTTTTGTACGGTCCCGAATTCCCTGGATACGGCGTGCAGCGGGTCGCGCCTGTTTTCATAAGGAGATAGCCTCTCCTCAAACACCCCGCGTTTGTCGTTGATATAAAATACCCCGAGCCCCATCGGCCCTGGTTCCATGGATTTTTTCAGTGCTGCCTGCCTGTCCCCGGGGTCGTGGTCCTCCGGGAGCATATAGGTGTTATCCTTGAACCATTTGTGGGTGTTTATCTTGTTGAAGGAAACGCACGCCTGGAAAACGTCGACAAGCGAAAACCCTTTGTGCATTATCGCCTGTTTTATGATCTCTTTTGTTTTCAGCGGCTCGCCGGCCGAACCGCGCGCCACGAACGGCGCATCCATTGTTATGGCCAGCGCGACGGGGTTCAGCGGTTCCTCAAATACGCCGCCGGTCTGTATCGGCGTCACCATTCCCTCCTGGGAAGTCGGGGAAGCCTGCCCTTTTGTAAGGCCGTAAACCATGTTGTTGTGCACAATGACCGTAATGTCCGGGTTGCGCCTTATGGCGTGAATAAAATGGTTCCCGCCCTCGCCGTACATGTCGCCGTCGCCGGACTCAACTATCACCTTTATTCCGGGATTTGCAGCTTTTATTCCCGTGGCTGCAGGAAGAGACCTGCCGTGCAGTCCGTTGAAAAAACTCCCGTTATAATACTGCGGCGCCTTGGCGGCCTGGCCTATGCCCGACACAAAGATAACGTCGGATTGTCCGATATCAAGCTCGGCAAGCGCCTCGAGCATTATCTTTCTAAGGCCGAAATTACCGCATCCGGGGCACCAGGCCGTCTCGCCCTGCCTGTCAAAAATATTCGCCATAAATTTCTCCTTTACATTGTCTTTGCCGGGCCGCCATGGCTGAAAAGTGCCAGGCGGGCCTTTTTTCCGGCACTGCCATCCCGTCACATTTATATGTCAATAAAGCGCAGTGAAACTTTATTACACTCTTTCTGTGTCATCCTGCACTGCCTGAAGCTTGATGGCTGGCCGAAAAAAGACCCGGCTGACACAGCCTCTGCTGGGCGGACATATAAGTCCGCCCCTACGACGGGAACGTGACCAAAATAAACACACTACAGAGGTCAAGCGGGCCTTTTTTCCGGTCAGCCCAACTATTACTTTTTTATGTCAATTAAGCATCGTGAAGCTTTATTACACCTTTCCCGTGTCATCCCGAGCCGGACCAGAGCTTAAAGGCTGGCCGGAAAAAGGCACGTCTGACAGCCAGGGCCGCCATGGCTGAGCCGCAGCAATCCGTTTTCGCTAAAGCTTCTACGGACATGGGCAGCGGCTCTACTTAACAAACAGAAAAAAGCACATCTGACAACCAGGGTCCCTGACGGGCGGACATATAAGTCCGCCCCTACAAAAACAAAAAGCCTGCCTTTATCCAAGCGCCTTTATTATCTCTTCGACGCTGAAGGGCATGCCGTTATATTTCAAAATCCTGTTTTTGATATCGATGCCCGTCTCAAGTTTTATCAGGTCCGCGAACTGTCCCGTCTCGTTCTGCTCGAATATGACGAGCTCCCCCGGCCGCGAAAGGATCGCCGCCGTATCCTTGTGCAGGGGGTAAACCTGCGAAAAATGCGCCAGCGCGGTTTTTCCGTCGTTTATGATTGAAAGGGCCTCCACTATAGTATTGTAATTGGAACCCCAGCTTATTATGAGCCTTGAATGATCCTTCGGCCCGTGGATAACCGGCGCGAGCGCGGCATCCTTAAGCGCAGCCGCCTTTCTCATGCGTTTTTCGACCATCGGCTTTCTCACGCCGTCGAGGTCCTCGGTTATCCTGCCTTCCTCGTCGTGCTCGTCCGAATCCGCGCAAACAAAACCGTCGCCGAATCCCGGCACGCCCCGCGGGGATATCCCGTCCGGGGTGATTAGGTATCTTTTATAATCTCCGGCTGTCCTGACCACGTGCTTTTCATATTTTATTTCGACGATGTCGGCCGAAGGGACATTGTAATAAGAATCCACAAAATACTGGTCTGACAATATGAATGCCGGAACCTGGAACCTGTCGGCAGTCTCAAAGGCGAGCGCCCCGAGTTCGTACCCTTCCTTTACAGTGCCCGGCGCATAAATGGCGCGGGGGAAAAATCCGTGTCCCGCGTAAAGCGCCAGATTCAGGTCCCCCTGCTGCGTCCTTGTCGGCAGCCCTGTCGCCGGCCCGGGCCTCTGGCCCAGGTGCACCACCAGCGGCGATTCCAACATGCCGGCAAGCGAGAGCCCTTCCACCATGAGCGCGAAGCCTCCGCCGGAAGTGGAGACCATGGCCCTTGCGCCGGCATACCATGCGCCCAAAGCCATGTTGACCGCGCTTATCTCATCCTCGGCCTGCTCCACCGCGATGCCGGCGGTTTTTGCCCACTGCGCCATGTTCGTAAATACGCTCGTCGAGGGGGTCATGGGGTATGCAAAACATGCGTCGCACCCGCAGGAGACGGCGCCGAGCGCGATTGCGTCTGCTCCCGATAAAAGCAGCTGCGATGCGATCGAAGGGTCCTTTTCCAGGGATATTTTTATTATTCCGTTGTTTTTCAGTTCGCGCCCTATGGCGTAGCCGCTGGCCGCAGACTTGACGTTGTTTGCCGCCACATCGGCCCCCTTGGAGGAAAATTTCGCCGTTATCTCGGCGTACAGCAGCTCCTCATCGACGCCCAGGCAGCCGCACACTGTTCCCACCGCAACGGTATTTGAAAATATCGGATTGCCGAACTCGGAGGCTATGCGCTGGAACGGTATGTTTATAAGTTTTTCATATTTTACCCTGGTGGAATCGCCGAAAACCAGGGTGGCGCCGCTTATCCTGTCCTTAAGATGCGCGATGGCCCCGTCGTCCAACGCTATTAATATGTCTATTATTTCACTGTGCGACCTGACCGGCCCTTCGGATATCCTTATCTCGGTGGAATTCACCCCGCCGCGCACCCGCGACATGTATTCCTTTGTGGCAAAAACGTTAAGGCCGTCCTTTTTCAGGACTCCGACAAGTAGGGTTTCTATCGACTGTATACCCTGGCCGGCTTCGCCCGCCAGGACTATCGTTATCCCTTTAGGTCCCATTTTTCCCCCGCTTAAAATCCGCTTTGTTTTAATTGCGGGGCCCGGTTCTTTTCCGGGCCCCGCTGTATTTTCAGTAGTTCGATTCCTTTATCTCGAAATAAGCTTTCGGATGGAGGCATGCGGGGCATTTTTCCGGGGCCTCAAATCCCTCGAAAACAAATCCGCAGTTCCTGCATTTCCATCTTACCTTTGTGGCCCTTTTGAAAACTTCGCCGTTCTCAATGTTGGATATCAGCCTTGAGTACCTGTTCTCGTGCTCAACCTCGACTTTTGTTATCGCCCTGAAAGCCGATGAAACTTCTTTAAAACCCTCTTTCTCGGCTATTTCGGCGAACGACGGATAAAGCACCGTGTGTTCTTCGTGCTCGCCCTCCGCGGCTGCCTTTAAATTTTCAAGCGTCGAGGCTATTGTCCCGGCGGGATATGTGGCTGTAATTTCAACAGGCCCGCCTTCAAGGAACTTAAAGAACCTTTTCGCGTGTTCCTTCTCGTTTTCCGCGGTCTCCGTAAATATAGCCGAAATCTGCTCGTAACCCTCTTTTTTCGCCGCCGACGCGAAGAATGTATAGCGGTTCCTCGCCTGCGACTCTCCCGCGAACGACGCGAGAAGGTTTTTTTCCGTCTGAGTTCCTTTCAAAGCTGCCATGATGTCCTCCGTGCCGATTTTAGTTTTTAGACGCCTTCCAGCAGCGTGCTGAAAGTGTCGTGATGCTCTTCCTCGTCCTTTAATATGTGCTCGAATATCTCTCTCGTGGTGTAGTCCTTTTCCGCCTGCGCAGTGTCCATTATTTCCTTGTACATGGTGATGGCCTTTTCCTCGTCGAGCTTGTCCTGCTCGAGCATGGCCTTGAGGTCGTTGCCCACATTGATGGTCGTGGGTTTTGTGGTGGGCACACCGCCCAGATAATTGAGCCTCTCCGCTATCATTTCCGAGTGTTTCATCTCCTGGATGGCTATCTCCTTGAAGGCGTCCTTGACCGCAAAACCCTTCACCCCGCTCCACATCACGTGCTGCCACATGTACTGTATTATTACCTGCATTTCCCTGGCGATGGCGTCGTTCAGCATTCCCAAAAGTTTTTCTGAAGCCATTATTACACCCCCGTTATTGCCGGATTTTATATCGACCACAATCCGTGCTTGTTGCAGAGTTCCCTTACGTGCAGTATGTCGCCCCTGGTCATCAGGAAGAACGCCTCGGGCTTGTCGCCCGGGTTTAAATCCCTCCTGCCTACCTTGCCGTCCTTCCTTAATACCTCTATGAACTGTATCCAATGGTCGGCCTCCATGGGATGCGGCACCGCCCCCACTTTTACCAGTATCCCGCCGTCCTTTTCCTCTATTACAGGAAGGTGTTTTTCCCCGGCCCCTTCCTTGTTTTTCTCGTCCAGCAGCTTCATTTCCACTCCGCAGCAGACAAGCGGGCTGCCGCCTTCGACAAGCACTTCCACCACATTGCCGCATTTCTCGCATTTGTAGATCCCCATCTTTACAGCCATTTTTTTACCTCCGCATTTTATATTCAATACCGGGCCTCATTCGGGCTCCGGAAGAAGCCTTCGTAAAAAATTACTTTAAAATTCCCGCAGCCCTGTGGCGCTGCGCCACGTCGTCAGCCAGCCTGTCGAGCCCCTTAAGGTCGATTTCCTTCGGATAACCTTTTGCGACTACCGGCGCGAGGAGCTCGGCCTTGAAATTTGTGAGCGCCGCCTTTACGGCATCAGTCGCCTTGTCTCCCCAGCTGAAGGAAGATATCAGCGATACGAACTTCGTCTTGGGCCTGAGCGCGTTGGCGATATACACCGCGTTCATAGCCACGGGATGCAAGCCGGCAAGCACGGTCGGGGCGCCTATTACAAATGTCGCGGCGTCCACCAGCTGTATCGCTATCTCGCCGATGTCGGCCCCCTGGAGGTTGAAGAAATGGACGTCTATGCCGCGGTCTATGAGCGCTTCCCTTAAATATTCCGCCATTTTCTTGGTGGATTCATGCATTGAAATATAGGCAACGACAGCCTCGTTCTTTACTTCCTCGGACGACCATTCTTTGTAGGCCTCCAAAATGGCAGCGGGTTTCAGATGTATGTAGCCGTGCGACGGCGCTATTGCCGATATCCTGAATTTCTCCAGTTTTGCCAGGTTCGTCCTGACGTTGTTCCTGAAGGGGGACATTATCTCGGCGTAATACCTTTTGGCCTGCTTGTAAAAATGGCCTGCCGCAAAAAGGTCGGCCGCCGCCACGTGCGACCCGAAAAAATCGCAGGAAAAAAGTACCGCGTCCTCCCTTAAAAAAGTGCACATCGTCTCGGGCCAGTGCACCCACGGCGTCAGGCAGAATTCGAGTGTTTTCCCGCCCAGTTCAAGCGTGTCGCCGTCCTTTATTATCTGCAGGCATCCGTCTTCGGCCAGCATGAATTCCTTGAGCATGGCGGCGCACTTTTCGTTGGTTACCACCTTTACCCCGGGAAAAGCCCTGATCACAAAAGGCAGGCTCCCCGAATGGTCCTGCTCGGCGTGGTTTACCACTATATAGTCCAGCTTCGTCACCCCTGTTTTTTTCAGGTTGTCAAAAAGCTGTTCCCTGACAGCGGGGTCTACCGTGTCTATGAGCGCTGTTTTTGCGCTTCCCTTAACCACATATGAATTATAGGTCGTGCCGTCCGGCAGGGGTATAAGTTCGTCAAAGAACTTCCTGTCCCAGTGTTTAGCCCCGACATAAAAAACATTTTCAGCCAACTTATTTCCCGGCATTTTCATCCCCTCCATATTTAGTCATGCTCATCTTCCTGCCCTTTGTTTTTTTTCCGTCCTTGCAATTCGCGCAGCTCCCCTTGAAATAAATGGCCTCTTCCATGATCTCCGCGCCTTTCAGGTCCCGGGTTTTACACGGGCCGCACAATATTCCCACGTCCCTTATTTCGCCGCAGTAAAGGCACATAAAATGGGCGTGGCGCGCCGGATATCCGTCGAACCTTACCTCGCCCGCCGGGGTCATTATCTCCAGTATCATGCCCCTGGAGGCCAGCGTCCTGAGAGTGTTATATATCGACGTTTTTGAAAGTGTCGGTATCTCCCTGATAAGCGCCCGGTAAATGGTGTCCGCGGCCGGATGTATCCTGTTCTCAAGAAGATACTGCAGCACCCTTATCCTTATCACCGAGGGTTTTATCCCGCTGGCTTTGAGGCGCGATCCCGCTTCCCCGGGCGTGATTTTTCCTTCCATTTTATCTCCCATAAAAACAAAAATTTTTGCGGTTTTGATCCCGCCGCCGGCGCTTTACAATTTTGTAATTCATACAACTTTGTAATGATTACAATATTATACCGTTTGCCTTGCGCTGTCAACCGATTTTTGTTTCTACGGAAGGCTGTTTATCAATTCCTCGGTAAAAGTATTCAGTTCGCTGGTCAATAGCTCGTCAAACCCCATCCAGGCGTGTTCAATAAAACGGTCGTCCGAAACGTAAGTTTCTTCATATGGCCCCTGCGAATCCATGTAATCGTTGACCGCCTCCTCTACATAAGGGTCGGCCGGATTTTCCTCCTGGGCCTTGGGCATCTGCGGCGGCACTTCGCTTTTCAGTACAACATCGCCTCCGCAGGAGCAAAATACCAGGCAAAAAAGCAGCGCAAAAACAAACGCCGTAATTTTTTTTCCGGCCACGGGATTTTCCTTACGCCCTGCCGCGGAATGTCAGGCAGTCTGGATGGTCTTCATGCCGTGACACCCTGATCGTGACGGCCATGCACATAAGGTCCTTGTTCATTGAACAGTTCTTCACCCTGCACGCCCCCACAAGAGCGTTCGTGGCGCCTGTCCCGCCTTTTGATCCGTCGCCGATGAAAGTGTCGCACATCTGGTGCGGCCCGCCCACATTTATCGCAAGAGCCGTGCATTTCTTCCCGGTATTATAGTCGCAGTCTTCCATCAAGCATTCTTCGATCCTTGTTGCTCCCATGTTTTTCCCTCCACACAAATATTTGCGGCCCTTCAAATACCGCTGCGCTCCGTAATATTTTCATTTTCCAGTCCTTTTGGCCCGCGCTCATTGCGCCCGGGAAAAGGCCCGAAAAAAAATTCACACCCTTCACCGCCCGTGCCTCCGAGTATCACATGGTCCGCCGGCTTTTCGGCATGTTCCTCAAGGAACAACAGGTTCCTGCCTTTCAGCAGTTTTATCCCGCATATATCGGTTCCCATGGGTTCTCCTCCTTAATTCCATGCCAATTATTATCCAAAGGAGGATAAAAAGTAACAGCTTGATTCCACTTTTTTCCGACTTTTTTAATTGGCGGTTACATTACCCTGTTTTTTAGCGGGCAATATGACCGTGAACGCCGCCCCTTTGTTCTTTCCGCTTTTTACAAGGATCTTTCCGTTGTGAAGCGCCGCTATCTCCCTGCAGACCGGAAGCCCCAGCCCCGCTCCTTTTGCCTTGCTTGTAAAAAACGGGGTGAATATCCTTTCAAGGTCGGCCTCTTCGATGCCCGTGCCGTTGTCTTTTATCTCCACTTCCAGGTTGCCGTTATTTTCCGCGGCGGAAAGCGATATCACCGCGTTCTTCCCCCCGACGGCCTGGAAAGCGTTGTTAAGGATGTTTACAAAGACCTCCCTTAGCTGCAGGGGATCCGCTTCTATCCGGCTGTTCTTTATGCCGCCGAGCCTCTTGATTAATTTTACACTTATGCCGCGGAACCTTTTTTTTGCGTCGGCCGCGCATTCGTCCAGGAGGCCCTTTAACCTGAATTCCGAGTACTGCGGGAGCCTTATCGTCGAATATGTGAGCATGTTGTCGATTATCCCGCCCGATTCCGCAACTTTTTTTTCAATGTTCTCCACGTGACGGGCGATCGCCGGATCGCAGCTTTTTTTCTTTATATTATAAACTGCGGCGTTGATTACGGACAGCGGGTTCCTGAGCTCATGGGCGACGGCCGCGGCCAGCGTCCCGATATCCGAGAGCCTTTTGTGCTTCAGGAGCTCTTTTTGCGCCTCCATCAGCCTATTCTCGGTCTGTTTCCTGCCTGTCACGTCAATCATTGTGAGGATTATCCCCTCGACCTCTCCGGAAGATTTTTTCACAGGTTCTATGGTCAAGTCCCGGTAGCAGGTCCGCCCGCCGGGTTCGCCGGGAAATTCATAAGGCTTGCCGTAGATAAAACACGTCTTGCCAAGGGCGACCACCGCCCTGAACATTTTAATGTCGGCCGTATCCGTAAATACCTCGAAATGGTTCCTGCCGGCCAGATTTTCCGGCGTGCATCCGGCGGCCCTGGCGTACATTTCATTCACCCTCAAATAGTTGAAGTTCGTGTCCATATACGCTATGCCGCGGTTCGACGTCAAAAATATTTTTTCAAGAAGCTCCCTGCCCTGCCTTGCCTGGGTCTCCCTTAAAAATTTTTCTATGCCCTCGCCGATCAGGGGCGATATCCATTCGATGAGCTTCATCTTGTGCATGTCCAGCATGTCATTTTTTTCGTCGGCCAGCACGATGCAGGCGGTTATTCCGCCCCTGTACAGCACCGGCGCCAGCCCGCACGTCAAAAAGCGCCTCTTAAAAAACCCCAGTATAAAATCAGCGGCCCCGCGGGATGCGGTGTTTTTCAAATGCGCCCCGATATTTCCGGTAAAAAAAGAGCCGTATTTTAGCCCCCCCGCGCTTTTGGACCTTTTCCTGAAAAAATCCCTGAGCCTTATCCCGCCGCGGTCGTTAACGGCGCACGCCCTTTGCAGCCCCTCCATACAAGCGGTTTCAAACCCCAGCCTGGCTGAAAAAAAATCACCGCGCGCGGATCCGGCGAGCCTTATGCCGACATTGTCGCACCCGGAAATGGAGCCCATGACGAAAACTGCCGCGCCGAGGTATTCATCCATATCCGCCGCAATGCCGAGGAGTTTGAGCATGAGGTTGGACAGGGATATCTTTTTTTCCGCTTTCCTGCGTTCCTGTATTTCCCTCCGCAACAGGCTGTTTATCTCGCGGCGGCGCCTCGCAAGGTTCTCTTTCGGGTCAGCGCCTGTTTCCCTTTTTCTTCCTGTTTTTTCGGACACTCTTCCCACCATGTTTTTTTTCAAGTGATTTTTTAAAAGAAGAAGGCGTCATGTGTTTTACCTTTTTGAACGCCCTGATGAAAGACTCGACGTTCTCATACCCCGTCCCGTCGGCGGTCTGGTTTATGTTGAAACCCTCCCTGAGGAGTTTTTCCGAATATTTTATTTTTTCCGCAGCCTTGAATTCCATGAAGGTTTTTCCCGTGTTCTTCTCAAATATCCTGGAAAAATATTTCGGGCTCAAATTCACCAGGGCCGACACGTCTTCAAGGGTGATCTTTTTGTCGCAGTTGCGGCGGATGAACTCCAGCGTCCTGGCTATTTTTCCGTCGGGATCGCAGGGATCTCCGTGGTTTTTTACGCGTTTTTCCAGGAGGAGCCTGCTGATTATTTCCTGGGTTTCCGGGATATCGACGGGTTTTTCAATGTAATCGTCGGCTTTCGCCTTGAGCGCCTCCACGGCGATGTCCTTGGATGAATGGCCTGTCAGGATTATTATGGAAAGTTCGGGGTTTTTTTCCTTTATACGGGCCAGGGCCTCGGTCCCCTTTAATCCCGGCATCATGACGTCCATTATTATCAGGTCTATCTCGTTGGGTTTTTCAAGTATACCGAGAGCCGCCTCGCCGCTATCCGCCTGGACGATGGCGTAATTGCCGAAAGCCGCGCTGAATTCCTCGCGGAAGTCAGCGTCGTCGTCCACCAACAAAATATTGTACGGCATCCCTCAACACCGCTCTTTCCCCTGTATTTGAAAACCCCCGCGCGCTCAAATCAATGACGCCGGGTCGCCTGTTGTTCCGCCTGTTTTTATCAGCTCCTGGATTGCCTGGTATTTTGAGACATCGCCGAGCAATATGGCCCCGACGACCTTTTTATCCCTAAGGAATAATTTTTTTATGCCGCCCGGGGATTTTTTCGACACGTTTTCAATCCCTTCCCCGGATTCTATGGAGCCCAGGGAAGCCAGCTCAATGCCCGCCACCTTGAGCCGCGTGGATATCACCGAACCTTTGTATTCGACCCTCCCGCCGGCCGCGTTCTCCCCGGCAACCGCGCCCTGCTCCCTTGAGGCCGGCCACAGCCCGTATACAGTCCCGTTGTGCTCTGCTATGTCGCCGGCGGCGTAAACGTCCGGCGCGCTTGTCTCAAGAAGGTCGTTGACCCTGATGCCCTTCGCTGTTTCTATGCCTGAACCTGCGGCTATTTTCAGATTGCACCTTATGCCCGCGGAAAAAAGGGCCAGGTCCGCTGAGGCTCCGCCTTTATCACCGAAGGATAATTTTAATTTCCCGCCGGCCTCCCTGGATATTTTCCCGGTCTGCCTGGGCAGTAGAAAAGAAAGCCCCTTTTCCTCTAGCAGCCCTTGCAGTATTGCCGCGCTCTCCGCGTCGAGCTGCCTTGGAAGCAGCCTGTCGAAAACTTCAACTATGGTCGTCTTGAGCCCCAGAGCTGTCAGCGATACCGCGGCCTCGATGCCAAGCAGCCCGCCGCCGACCACAATGGCCTCTTTTTTGCCCTTAGCGTAATCCATGACGGCCTTGGCGTCGTCAATTGTCCTCAAGGTGAATACGCCTTCGTTATCCGAGCCTTCCACCGGAGGAAGAAAAGAATAGGCGCCGGCCGCGATTATTAATTTGTCGTATGCCTCGTCTATCCCGCCTTCGAGGTAAACCCTCTTTTTGGAAACGTCGATGGCTGTAACGTTTACGAGCAACACCAGGCGTATCCTGTTCTGTTCGTAAAATTCCGAATTTTTTATTGTGATGTTTTCAAGGGCCGTCCTGCCGGAGAGGAACTCTATGACGCGCGGCCTTGAATAATGGTAGTATCTTTCGCTGTTCAATATGATAATGTCGCCGGATTGGTCCTTCTTACGTATGGCCTCGGCCGCCGCAATTCCGGCCACGCCGTTGCCGATGATCAGATACTTCATTTTCCCTCCATTTTTGTGCGCCTTATACGCTCTATTATTATAACAAAAATCCTTTTTTTTAAAAGAGCTAATACCGGGCCGCCATCCGCCTTCGCTAAAGCTTCGGCGGACATGGCTTGGGGCGGCCCCCACAAGAACAGAACGCTGCAAAAACTTTGATGTAATGGCAGTTGGGTCGTTTTTTTCGGCCTGCCATCCCGACACTTTTATATGTCAATTAAGGGGCGTGAAGCATAAATTACACATTTTCCATGTCACTCTGCACGGCATAAAGCTTGATACAAGGCTGAAAAAAAAGACACAACTGCCATGCTTTAACGGCCAAAACCAGGACCGGGCCGCCATCCACCTTCGCTAAAGCTTCGGCGGACATGGTATAAGTCCGCCCCTACAATTTTTTGTTCCTAAGCAGCAGCGAATTGGCCACCACGCTTACAGAGCTCAGCGCCATGGCCGTGCCCGCTATCATCGGGTTCAGCAACCCGAATGCCGCCAACGGTATTCCTATTATATTATAAAGGAAGGCCCAGAACAAATTCTGTTTTATCTTTGCCAGGGTATTGCGGCTAAGGTTGAATGCCTTCACCACAAGCATGAGGTCGTTTTTCATAAGCACTATGTCCCCGGCGTCCATTGCTATGTCGGAGCCGGTGGAAAGCGCAATGCCGACGTCCGCGGCCGCAAGCGACGGCGCGTCATTGATGCCGTCTCCCACCATGACGGTCACCCCTTTTTTCCTGATGCTATTTATAGCCTCAAGCTTTTCGCCGGGCAAAAGAGAGGCCACGACGTCGTCAATGTCCGCCTGTTCCGCCAGGAACCGCGCCGCTCGCATGTTGTCGCCGGTGAGCATCGATACTCCCGCGCCTTTTCCTTTAAGCGCCTCCACGGCAAGCGATGCGCTTTCCCTGACCGTATCAGAGGCGGCTATCACGCCGAATAGCGCGCCATTTTTTGCCACAGCCATCACTGTCTTTCCCTGCGATTCAAACCCATCGATCTCACGGTCGAGTATTTTTGTGTCAACACCGGCGCCGCGGGCCCATTTGACGCTTCCTATAATATAAGGCTCGCCTTTTATAAATGCTTTGACGCCCATTCCCGCGGTTGATTCGAAGCCGCTGTTTTCCGCAATTTGAAATCCGCGCTCCTTCGCCTTTTTCACTATTGCGCCCGCGAGCGGGTGGCTGGAATTATTTTCAAGGCTGTAAGCCGCGGAAAGCAAACCCTCCTCGTCGCCTGTGACGCTTAAGATGTCGGTAACCTCCGGCTCGCCTTCGGTTATGGTGCCGGTCTTGTCGAAGACAAAAAATTTCGCCCTGCCCAACTCCTCGAGGGCCGCCGCGTTCTTGATGAGTATTCCGTTCTTCGCGCCGACACCAGAGCCCACCATGATGGCCGCGGGCGTGGCAAGTCCGAGCGCGCACGGGCACGCAATGACCAGAACCGCGATGGCCGCGTTCAATCCGGCTGCCCAGTTGTGGGTTGCCGGCAGCCACGCCACGAGTGTTAAGACGGCAATGCAAAGCACCGCGGGCACGAAAACGGAGGCTATCCTGTCCGCGAGCCTCTGTACCGGGGCCTTCGAACCCTGCGTTTCCTCTATGAGCCTTATGATTTTCGCCAGGGTTGTGGCATCGCCCGTGTTTTCGGCCCTGAACCTGAACGCGCCGCCGATATTTATGGTGCCGCTTATTACGCGGTCACCCGGTATCTTTTCGACTGGAGTTGCCTCCCCGGTTATCATGGATTCATCGACGGAGGAGTCGCCTTCGGTCAATATGCCGTCCACGGGGATGGCTCCGCCCGGCCTTATGACGACAATGTCGCCCGGGATTATTTCATTGGTTATTATTTCCGTCTCCATCCCGTCCCTTATGACCACGGCTTTTTTCGGCGCAAGCTCCATCAGCTTTTTTATGGCGTCCGAGGCGTTGAGCCTGGAGAGCGCCTCAAGGAACCTTCCAAGAAGGATTACGGTTATGAGCACCGACGACGTCTCAAAATAGGTATGGCCGTCGTGCCCCTTTGACAACAGGAAAATGGAATACAGGTACGCCGCGGAAGTCCCCAGCGCGACAAGGGTGTCCATGCCCGTGTCGAGGCTCTTGAGTGAGACGAGAGTATTCCTGTAAAATTCCCATCCAAGGGCGAACTGGATGACCGTGGCAAGGCAAAAAACTATATATTTCTGGAAGGGAAAAGAGTCCGGCGCGATGAACATGGAAAGGATGACGACGGGTATCGCAAGGCAGGCTGCGGCAAAGAACTTAAGCCCTATCTTTTGCGCCTCTTTTTCCCTGCTGTATTTCCAGTCCTTTACGACCTTGTATCCCCTGCTCTCTATGGCTTTTACAATATCCGCATCCTTTATTACGACAGGGTCGTATGATACGGTGGCGGTCTCGGTGGTAAGGTTCACAACGGCCCCGGAAACCCCTGTTTTTTTCCTTAACGTCCTTTCTATGAGAAGAACGCAGCTCTCACAGTGCATTCCCTTGACCTTGAACGATCGTTTCACAAACAGTCTCCTATTCCGGTATGAATCCCGCCTCAACTATCTTTTTCCTGATATCGGCAACGTTCGTCCTGTTCTCGTCGAACTCGACAAAGACCTCTTCCGTTTTATAATCCGCCTTCACCTTTTTTATGCCCGGAAGCTCCCCGACAAGTTCCTGCGCGCTAATTTCACAGCCGTTGCAGTGCATCCCTATCGTCTTGATGATTTCCCTTTTCATGAGAGCCTCCTATTTATTTATCTCCTCGAACTTTAGCGCCGCGGAATTCATGCAGTAACGCAGGCCCGTCGGCTGCGGCCCGTCGTTGAAAACGTGCCCCAGGTGCGAGCCGCACCTTGCGCACTCTATCTCGGTCCTGACCATGCCCGCGCTTGTGTCCGTGATTTCTATGATATTAAGCGGCGAGACCGGCGCAAAAAAGCTGGGCCAGCCGGTTCCGGACTCGAATTTGGTGTCCGACGAAAAAAGATCGGTACCGCAGACGACGCATTTGTAGATACCTTTTTTGTGGTTGTTGAGAAGTTTGACTGGAAACGGGCTCTCTGTCCGCCTGCCCCTAACTATG
>Ga0181535_10003464_pt1 | contig 18287 bp, 13 predicted proteins | sample PEATcosm2014_Bin_44_FD_119774 | JGI IMG/M metagenome (GOLD analysis project Ga0181535, IMG submission 119774) | Peatland microbial communities from MTU Mesocosm Facility, Houghton, MI, USA - PEATcosm2014_Bin17_30_metaG | ecosystem: Environmental > Terrestrial > Soil > Wetlands > Peat | place... | reverse complement strand
GGCCATGAGTGGAGCGACTACTGGGTGCTGACCAAGTATGGACAGGTCGTCGAGGTCGGTGGCCCCTGGGGGCCGTGGGAGCTGACCGTCTTCCTGCTGACACGCGTGCTGCCGATTGTCCTTGCTATCGCGTTTCTCTATTCGGTGGCGGGTGGGATTGTCTACTATCGCGCGGAGATTTATCCGCAGAAATCCTTCATTGAGCTTATGCAGTTGAGCTTCAAACGTCCGCCATTCTTCCGGGTCAGAGCCGCCGAGCCGGAATCGGATGAATAGGTGGCGCCGACTTTCAGGTCGGCTTCTGGCCCGCACGCGAACCCTGGCGGCGTCGACCCCGCCAGTACAGCCGCTCTGAAGAGCGGCGCTACTCGAATGCGCAATTTAAGGATGAGCTCCAGGGAGAACGGCGGTAAAGACGTTGTGAACTGGATCACATTTTGCCCTTGGGTACACGGGTGTACACTTCCGTTCATTGTTTCTGAGCCACAACTATGCCAGTTGAAGAAGACGTTCTCACCCTGAGCCATACGCGCGGACCGAGCCGTCCGCTGCTCGATCTAACCGTTGGCGGACTGCTCGACCGCACCGCCAGCCGCTTTCCCGACCGCCTGGCCGTGGCCAGCTGCCACCAGCAAAAACGCCTTACATGGGCCGAGTTGAGCGCAGCCGCCGACAATGTGGCGCGCGGCCTCTGGTCGCTTGGCGTTCGCAAGGGCGACCGCGTGGGCTTGTGGTCTACCAGCTGCGTTGAGTGGCTCATGATGCACATGGGCGTTGCCCGCGCCGGTGCCGCTCTGGTGAACGTGAATCCGGCCTATCGCTCGCACGAACTGCAGTTCACGCTGCAGCGCTCGCGCATGAAGGCGCTCTTTCTCTGGCACAAAGACAAGCACGCCGACTACGAAGAGATTCTCGGCAGGGCCTGCCACGGCTTGAACCTTGATTTGGCTCACACCATCTACTTCGACACGCCGGAGTGGCCGGCGCTGCTCGACGCCGAGGGACGCCTGCCGGACTACGTCGATCCGCAGGACATCGCCGACATTCAATACACCAGCGGGACGACAGGCCTGCCGAAGGGCGTGCTGCTCACGCACCACAATATCGTCAACAACGGCCAGTTCCTGGCGCAGGGCTTTCACTACACCGAGCAGGACAAGATCGTTGTTCCGGTGCCGCTGTTTCACTGTTACGGATGCGTCATCGGCACCATGACGGCGGTGAACACAGGCGCGGCCATCATTCTTCCCAACTGGACCTACGATGCGCGGGCCACACTGAAGGCCATCCACGATGAGCGGGCCACCTCTGTTTATGGCGTTCCGGCCATGTATGTCGCCGAGTTCGCGCTGCCCGATTTTTCGAGCTACGACCTCACCAGCCTGCGCACCGGCATGATGAGCGGCGCTCCCTGCCCGGTCGAGCTGATGAAGCGAGTGCTCACGGAGATGCACATCGGCGAACTGGTCATTGCTTATGGACAAACGGAGACTTCGCCCGTCACCACCATGTCCGACGCAAGTGACCCGATTGAGATCAGGGTCAAGACCGTCGGCCGCGTCATGCCGCAGACCGATCTCAAAATCGTCTCCAGGGTGACCGGTGAGACGGTGCCCATTGGCGAACAGGGCGAGATCTGCATTCGCGGCTACGCGTTGATGAAGGGCTATGACGGCGACCCCGAAGCAACAGCGCAGATCATTCAAGAGGACGGCTGGCTGCACACCGGCGACCTGGGCATCATGCACGACGACGGCTGCATCCATCTGACCGGCCGGTCGAGAGACGTGATTATTCGCGGCGGAGAGAACATTTACCCGCGTGAGGTGGAAGAGTTCCTTTACACCCACCCCAAGGTCGGCGAAGCGCAGGTGGTTGGCATTCCCAATGCGCGCCTGGGCGAGATCGTCGCCGCATGGGTGCGTCTGAAGCCCGGCGTCGAAGCTACTGAAGAGGAGATCAGATCTTTCTGCGAGGGCCAGATCGCCTACTACAAGATCCCCGCGCATGTTCGCTTCGTCACCGAATTCCCGGCAACGCTGAGCGGCAAAATACAGAAATACAAAATTCGCGACTTCGAGATTGAGGCTCGCGGATTGCAGGATGTGGCTCGGACAGCTACGGCGTAGGCTGGTTAAGCGACAGGGCTTGGTTCGTATTCTCCCAGGCCTCAATGTCGAGGCCTGGGGCACCCGGCCAAGTGGCCGCCTTGCGCTCGATTATGAAGGGCGCGTAAGCTGATTCGGCTGGCGCGAAAGCCATCCGGCAGAGCAAAGCGGACGGCTGAAAAACATCTGACATCGGGGAACCGTCGTGCAGGATCTTTGAAACTGGACCTCTTGCGCGGCATCCCGCCGTATTTGTTGCTGCAACAGGAATTCGGATGCGGGGAGTGATCTCGAGATGGCAGACCTTAAATGGCTCGACGGTTATACGGGACAAACCATCGAGGAATTGCTCGCGCTGGCAACCGAATATCGCGTCGATTCACTGCTTGTGGCTCTCGAAGAAGCGCTGAATCGAAAGGCGGAAGAGATTGGCGAGCAGGACCTGTCGGATGAAGAACGCATCGTTCTGGCTGTTGAGGCTCTTGAGCGTGAATTGAATAACGGTGGCTATGGCCAGTTCTTTACCAATTCATCGGGCCAGTATGCTTCGATCATTGTGGATTCTCTGCTCAGCATCGGTTGCGCAGAGACAGCCAACATTACGAGTGGCGCAATCAACGCTCTCGGCACGCAGGATTTTTCTCCCGAGGCTCTTGAAGCGGCGCTGGAATCAGACAATGAGGAACGCGACGAGCAACTGGATGAGTGCGATGGTCTCTACTCCGGCGCCGGGGAGGACATTGCAGGCCAGCTCTTCGAGTTTGTGCGTGCCCATCAGGACGCGATTCAACTCTGAATTATGCCGTCATCCCATGCCTTAAACGCTTAGCGCAGAACCATGGCCAGCACAAAGCCGTCATAGCCTTTGATACCGACCGTTTGCATCGCCGTTGCGCTGAGGCGCGGCTCGGCGGCCAGGCGCGCGGCAAACCGCCGGATGCCTTCGACGCGCGGATCATCGCACTCCGGATCTACGATCTTGCCTTTGCGGACAACATTGTCGGCAACGATCACGGTTCCAGGCCGCGAGAGCTTCAAGGACCAGTCAAGATACTCTGAGTAGCTCTCCTTGTCGGCATCGATAAAAATCAGATCGAAGGGCGCATCGGCCGTTCCAACCAACTTTGGCAGGCTGTCGATGGCCCGGCCCAGGCGTAGATCGACGCGATCTGCCACTCCGGCGAGTTTCAGATTCGCGCTGGCGACCTCGGCGTGATGCGGGTCAAATTCCAGAGTCACGACGTGTCCGCCCTGGGGCAGCGCACGGGCCATCCAGATTGTCGAGTAACTGCCGAGGGTGCCGATCTCCAACACGCGCCGGGCACCGGAGATGCGCACTAGAACTTCGAGAAACTTGCCTTGAAGCCGCGAAACGCCGATGGCGGGAAGGCCGGCCTGTTCGTTGGCGGCGAGGACCGCATCGAGGGTCTCATCAGAAGGGGCCAGCAGATCGCCGTAGTAGTCATCTACCTCGGTCCAAAGCTCTTGCATGTCGGGCTCCTCAGAAGGGATTTACTTATCCCGCGCCACCACAAAATCCGGCACCCAGAGCAGGGCGCGCTTGTACTCGGAGTCGGCAATCGGAACCAGCGCCTGGCGGCTCTGCTCGGCGTAACGGTCGGCGACGTTCATGGCATACTCGATCGATCCATTGCGGGCGAGAATCTGCTGGATTCGCTCGCGGCTCACATTTTCGAAGCTGCGGTCGTCAAGCACGCGCTGAATCGCCTTGCGGTCGGCGGCTGTGCCGTGGTCGATGGCGTGGATCACCGAAAGCGTTGCCTTGCCCTCGCGTAGGTCGCTGGCGACGGGCTTGCCCAACACCTCTTCGGTGGCCGTAAGGTCGAGCACGTCGTCGACGATCTGAAAGGCCAGGCCGACAGCCCGACCGTAGGCGGCCAGGCTCGTCTCCTGGGTCTCAGTGGCCCCGGCCAGCACAGCGCCCAGGCGCATGGAGACCGAGAAGAGGCAGGCGGTCTTGCGGTAGATCAGGTCGTAATACTCGGCCTCGGAGACGGCTCGCCCGAGCTTTTGAATCTGGAGCAGCTCGCCCTCGACCATCTGCTGGGTCAGGCCGATGAGCAGGTCAAGAACGCGCAGGTCCTTCTCTTCGAGAGCAACCTTGAAGGCCTGCATGTAAAGCCAGTCGCCTGCCAGCACGCATTTTTCGTTGCCCCAGGTTGTGTTGGCCGAGGGGCGTCCGCGCCGCACGTTGGCGCTGTCGATAATGTCGTCGTGCACCAGCGTCGCGGTGTGGACCATCTCGACCACCGCGCCCAGCCGGATTGCGCCCTGACCGGAGAAATCGAGCGCGTGGGAGGCCAGCAGCAGCAGCGTCGGCCGGATGCGCTTGCCGCCGCCTCCGCGCAGGTATTCTGCGATCTCCGTGATGGTGCTGACGCCAGAGGCGGCATCTCGGCCCAACTCCTGTTCGATTGCTACCAGGTCGTCCCGCAGCAGATCGAAGACTTCTTTTGCCGTCGCTATCGCCAGTGTGCTCAAAGCTCTCCGGATTCCCGTGCTTTATCCTACAGTGCGGCTGCTTCTGCCTGCTCGTCTGGCATCTCGATGAATGTGGCCGTAGCCTGTGCGAGCGAATAGCGAGCGGCTACCCCACCGCAGGTGGTCAGTTCGTGCGGTAATTCGTAAACTGCAACTCGACTCCCAGGTCCTTGCCGCGCAAAAGGGCGATGATCGACTGCAGTTCGTCGCGGTCCTTACTCGAAATTCTCACCGTGTCGCCCTGAATGCTGGCCTGCGCTTTCTTTTTCGAGTCCTTGACCAGGCGCACAATCTCCTTGGCTTTTTCAATGGGAATGCCCTGCTGCAGACTGATCGTCTGGCGGACGCTCTTGCCGAGGGCCGGCTCCAGCTTGCCATACGTCAGGTTCTTCAAAGAAACGCCACGCTTGACCAGCTTCTGGCCAAGAATCTCCTTGACCGCCTCCAGGTGGTATTCGCCGTCAGAGGCGAGCTTGATCTCCTTGTCGCCTTCCGACAGCGACACTTCCGAGTGCGAGTCTTTCAGGTCGAAGCGCTGACGAATCTCTTTGAGCGCCTGATCGATGGCGTTGCGGACCTCTTGAATTTCCACTTTGCTGACGATGTCGAACGAATTCTCCTGAGCCATGGCTCTCTATCCTCAAATCTTCCAGCGCGTTCGCCGGAGCAACTCTATCAGTTTCCCACGCCGGAGCCAAGACCAAACAGCCGATTGAAGTTTTTCGTTGTTGCGGAGGCGATTTCTTGCTCTTCCACGCCTAACACCCCAGCCAGAACCTGCGCCGTCTGCGCCACCCAGGCCGGCTCGTTGCGCTTGCCGCGATTGGGCATGGGCGCCAGCCAGGGCGCATCGGTCTCGACCAGCAGGCCGTCCAAGGGCAGCCGGGCGGCAATGTCACGCAGCGGCTGGGCCTTGGGATAGGTGAGATTGCCCGCAAACGAGACCAGAAAGCCCAGGTCGAGAGACCGCCGCGCCTGCTCCCATCCGCCGCCAAAACAGTGCATTACGCCGCCCAGGCCGGTTGATCGCCAGTGTGCCTCCAGAATCTCGAAGAGATCGTCCCAGGCGTCGGTGGCAGCGTCCTTTGGCCTGCAATGGATCAGAATGGGGCACTTGCGGGCCGCGGAGATATCAAGCTGGCGAATGAGCCCTTCGCGCTGGGCGTCGTGTGGCGCGCCCTCATGGTAGTAGTCCAGGCCGATCTCGCCGCAGGCAATCACCTCAGGCTCGGCCAGCAGGCCGTCGAGTTTCGCAAGGACAGCATCGTCGATCTCGGTGGCATTGTGCGGATAGACGCCCGCGCTGGCGTAGAGGTTTGGGCAGTCGTGCCTGGGGTTGAACTCGCGGCAGACTGCGAGCGCCCCATCCATTCCGATAGCCTGCCCACCAATGCCGATGGCCAGCACCGCGCCCACTCCCGCATCGAAGGCGCGGCGCAGCATGGCTTCTCGGTCGTCCGCGTAGCGCTCGCTGTCAAGGTGTGCGTGGGAGTCGATCAGCAATGGGGCCTCGGTGCGAGGAGTTCTCACACAATAGTTCAAGTTTAGTCCAGAGCCATTGACGGGAATCGACGCGCGCAATCCGAAAAGGATCACGACACCTCGACGCAGCGTTCACGAGGCAGCAGTTGATGACCAAACTCGCTGCAGATGATGTCTCTTGGGCATTGCTTTTCACGGCTACCGCCAGTGATCTTCACTGAATGGGAAGGGCTTCGGAGCAATCGTTCGGCAAAGATGGGAAATAGAACAACCTCATCTTCTGGCCGATCTTGAACTCGGCGAAGCATCTGAATTCTCTGGACTGGACACTTCCGGGTACGGTAAGAACCAAGTGGCCGTGTTTTGATTCATAACTTTGAACAACCCCATCCACGCTAACAGAACGCTCAATAACCTTCCTTCTCAGGCTTTCCATTTCTTTTGCCTTGGGACTGAAAGTACCGGTTTTAATGCTCCAACGATTCCCCTTTCTATCGCTATCGAGAAAATAGTTTTCGCCGGTCTTTGCATCAATCTCAACTTCCTGGTTTTCCCCCTTGGACCAAGCATAATCAGAAACGTAACGCACTGTGAAAACGTGCTTCCCCGGAAGGACTTCCACTGCCGCCATAGAGAAGATTCCCATAGAGAAACTTGCATCGCGATCTGTAGACATTTGGAGGTAAGAATGATCGATCTGAGAAACATGCAGATCGCCCTTTATCCATATCCATGCAACCTCTGAGCGCGGCTTTGCCTCTCCATCATAAAACTGTCCAACTTCGAGGTGGCCGAACGCCAACACCGGACGGTTGCAAAGCAGAATTAGGAAGAACAACGCGAGCGATCGTTTCATCTTGCGACTCCCGGAACAAATCTTGATTATTTACCAGAGGCCCCGGAGAATACCCGCCCATCTTAGTCCTGCATCTTGCTCATTGCAATAGATAATTCGTGGCAGACAGCAAAAAGAGGGGGTCGCCTGAGAAGCGCGACCCTTTCGTGGTTTGATTCACTTGCGACTGCTGCTCGAAAGTCGGATCAAGCGCTACTTCAGCCGCGCTCCAATCGGAGCCTCTTCGAGGAATCCGGCCAGCACGGGCGCGCCGTCAGGCAGCGAAGCGGCCAGCAACATGCCGTTTGACTCGAGGCCCCTCATCTTGCGCGGAGCCAGATTGGCGACGATGACGATCTTGCGGCCGATCAGCTTCTCCGGCTCGTAGTATTGCGCGATGCCGGCGAGGATTTGACGCTTTTCATAACCCAGATCGACCTCGAGGCGGAGCAACTTGTCGGCCTTGGGCACGCGCTCGGCCACCAGGATCTGGGCGACGCGCAACTCGACCTTGACGAAGTCGTCGATGGTGATGTGCGTGGGTTCGCTTTGCGCCGAAGCGGCCGGAGCCGGAGCAGCGACGGGGACGGGAACAGGAGAGGGGGAGGTTGCAGGCGCGCTTTCCGAGGAATGTCCCTCAGAGGCTAAAGCCCCGGCATCTTTTTCCTGATTTTGCGGCACGACTGAAGTCGTGCCTTGACACGTTTCAACTACTCTCGACAAGATTGGCGCGGCCCGTGAAGAAGTTTGTTCTGGCGCCGAAGGCTCTGTTCTGGCCGTTGGCTCATTTGCGGAAGCGGCCTTGCCACCCGCGGCTTCAATGACACTCTTGCTGTTCTGTTCTTCGATATTTTGCATACGTTCGACTGCGTCCTTTTCAGCGCGGGGAAAGAGCGGCGCGGGTTCGGTGAACTTCGTCCCTGGGTGTAATCCGCCCCATGCGAGTTCTATTAAGAATGAGTTTCGCGCGGCATCGGCAATCTCGCCCTGACCGAGTTGGAGCCAGACTTTGGCAGCCGACTCCGGCAGGATCGGATAAACCAGCGCCGTGATGATGCGAATGGCTTTGGCAGCCGTTGCCAGCACACGGGCTTGCAGCGCGGCGTGTTCGGCCTCGGGCCGGTCTGCGGGTTTTTTCCACGGTGCGTTGGCAGTGAGGTAGCCGTCGGTCTCAGCGACTAAAACCCAAAGCGCCTTGAGCGCCTCGGAGAAGTTCATCTCATCGAATGCCGGACCAAATGCAGCAATGGTTTTCGCCGCGCTCTCGCGAAGAGCTGTCTCGGCTGCGGTTTCAGCGCCGGTTTCCGGCACAACTCCGCCACAGTACTTGTGCACCATGTTGACGACTCGGCTCACGAGGTTGCCGTAGCCGTTGGCGAGGTCTGCGTTGTAGCGCTGGACCAATGCGTCGAAAGAGAAGCTGCCGTCCTGCCCGAAGGGAATCTCACGCAGCAGGAAGTAACGCAGCGCATCGGCGCCCAAAACCTCCTGCACGGTCTCGGCGCGCACAATGTTGCCGCGCGACTTCGACATCTTGCCCTGGTCAAAGAGCAGCCAGCCGTTGGCCCTTACCGAGCGCGGCAGCGGAATGCCTGCGGCCATCAAAAACGCCGGCCAGTAGACGCAATGGAAGCGGCTGATTTCCTTGCCGATCAAGTGGAGGTCGGCCGGCCAGAACTTTTGGAAGCGCGCCTGGTCGGTCGGGTTGTCGCTGCCGTAGCCCAGCGCAGTGATGTAGTTGACCAGCGCGTCGAACCACACGTAGATCACGTGCTTGTTGTCGCCTGGAACCGGAATGCCCCAGGAAAAACCGGTGCGGCTGATCGACAGATCCTTCAGTCCTCCGCGGACAAAAGAAAGCACCTCGCGCCGAGTTGACTCAGGGCCCATAAAGCCGGGGTTGGCGTCATAGAATTCCAGCAGCTTGCGCTCGAAGGCCGAGAGCTTGAAGAAGTAATTCTCCTCGCTGACCGTCTCGGTGACGCGGCCGCAGTCGGGGCAGGGCGTGCCGGGAGGGCCGTCGACATACAGCTCATCGCTCACGCAGTATTGGCCAGTATACGAGCCCTTGTAGATGAAGCCCCGGTCGCGCAGCGTGGCAAAGAGCCGCTGCGTGCCGCGCTCGTGGCGCGCCTCTGTCGTGCGGATGAAGTCGTCGTTGGTCAGGCCCAGCCGCTCCCAAAGCCCTCTGAATTCGCCAGAGATCGCGGTGGCAAATTCCATCGGAGTCTTGCCGGCCAGCGCTGCGGAGCGTTCGATCTTTTGCCCGTGCTCGTCGGTGCCGGTGAGGAACCAGGTCTCGATGCCCATCGCCCGCTTCCGGCGCGCAATCGCGTCGCAGACGATGCTCGTGTAAGCGTGGCCCAGGTGCGGCCTCGCATTCACGTAGTAGATGGGCGTGGTCAGGTAATAATGGGCTGGACTGGATGCAGATTTCGTCATAGGTGGGGTGTTGCAGTGAGTTCGGTCGGTGGACCGCGCCGGGTTCTCAAGGCAATCTCTTCATCATTTTACGGTATTCTTCAGGACGGACGAGTCTGGACAGTCGTTCGGACGCAAGCAACTAGGACGGCCCCAGCGCGGGTGGCTGTTAGAATAGCCCTTGAAAATCAAGGATTTTTGAGGCTAATCGACGTGATTCTGGACTTACAGAGACGGCTTGGCAACCAAATTCGCGCGCTCCTGGCGGAAGAGTACAACCTTGAACTCGACTCCATTCCCATCGAGATTCCGCCTGATCTGAAGTTTGGCGAACTGGCTACGCCCATTGCCTTTGAGTTGGCCCGCAAGCTGCGCAAGGCGCCCAAGGTCATCGCGCAGGAGATCGTCGCGGCACTCTCTGGCCTCGAAGGCTTCGCCAGCTTTGAAGTTGCCGGAGCGGGATACATCAATGCGCGGCTTGATCGTGCCGCCGAAGCGCGCCTGATGGTTGGGGCGGAGGAATCCCAGGTCCCCAAAAGCGAGGGACCTGGGGCACCCGCATTCGGCATTCACTCGCTTGTCGAGCACACTAGCATCAATCCCAACAAGGCCGCGCATGTGGGCCATCTGCGCAATGCGATTCTGGGCGATACCTTCGTGCGCCTGCTGCGCGCTGCCGGGCAAAAGGTGGACGTGCAGAACTACATCGATAACACAGGCGTCCAGGTAGCCGATGTGGTGGTTGGCTTTTTGCATCTGGAAGGTAAGTCGCTGGCAGACGCGCGCCTGCTGCTCGAAGACCTCAAGCAGAAAGGGCAGCGGATCGACTACTACTGCTGGGATCTCTATGCGAAGACTTCGCAGTGGTACACCAGCGGGACTGAACAGGAAAACGAGGCGCGCAAGAAGCTGCGCTATGCCACCCTGCACGAGATCGAGCATGGTGGGAATGAAACCGCCGAATTGGCCGAACTGATTTCGACCGCGGTCTTGCGGCGGCACCTCGAAACCATGTTGCGGCTGGATATCGAGTACGACTTCCTGCCGCGCGAGAGCGAAATCCTGCACCTCAAATTCTGGGAGGCGGCCTTTGAGCAGCTCAAGCAAACCGGTGTGCTCTACTTCGAGACGGAAGGCAAGAACAAGGGCTGTTGGGTGATGACTCGACCCGGAGCGGATGTTACTGAGGGCGAGACGAATGAGGACGCCAAAGTGATCGTGCGTTCCAACGGCACGGTAACTTACGTCGGCAAGGACATCGCCTATCACCTTTGGAAGTTTGGCCTGCTCGGCAAGGACTTCGGCTATAAGCCTTTCTTTACTTACCCCGGCCATGAGTGCTGGATATCTACGGTCGAGAACGGTGCCAAGCACCATCCGCACTTTGGCGGGGCGCAGGCCATCTATAACGTGATCGACGCGCGCCAAAGCGATCCGCAGGCTAACGTGACTCAGGCTCTGCGCGGGATGGGCTACACCGATCAGGCCGACCGCTATATTCACTTCAGTTATGAGATGGTCGCGCTCACTCCGCGCTGTGCCGTGGAGCTGGGCTATGACGTTTTAGAGGAAGACCTGGCGCGGCCTTACATCGAAGTCAGTGGGCGCAAGGGCTTCGGCGTGAAGGCTGATGATTTGATTGACAAGCTCATCGCCGCTACCCGCGCCGAGGTCGACGCGCGCCAGACCGTCAGCGACGAGGCCGAACGCCAAAAGATCGCCGAGCAGATCGCCATTGGTGCGCTGCGCTACTTCATGCTCAAGTACACGCGCAACTCGGTTATCGCATTTGACTTCAAAGATGCGTTGAGCTTCGAGGGCGAAACCGGCCCCTACATTCAGTACGCCGTGGTGCGAGCGCGCAATATTTTTCGCAAGGCGGGAACCGCGTGGGAAGCGGAGCTAGCGCAGTTAGCAGGGGTAGCGGAGTTAAATACCTATCTTCAAGACGAAGATATCTGGTCGCTCTGGCTGCGCGCCGCTCGCCGCACGCTGATGCTGGAGCAGTGCATTGCCACGTCGGAGCCGGCTTATCTCGCCAAGCATGCCTTCCAGTTAGCCCAGGAGTTTACCAACTTCTACCACAAGCACCACATCCTGAGCGAGGAAGATCCCGCGCGCAAGGCTTTCTTGCTGGCGACAGCCGCCGTCGCGCTGCGTGAGTTGGTCCTGGTGCTCAGTTGGCTCGGCATCGAGAGTCCGGAGGCAATGTAGAGTCAGGTTCCTCTTCACTTTGAAGAGTGGAAGCCTCATATCCTCCCGTTCCTGGCATTGATTAGAATGATGGATGTTCTCACGGAGTCTTTCTATGTTAGCGATTCAGGAGATCGCGCAGAAGCTTGCGCTCTCGCCGGCCCACTATGAAGCCATCGGCGCGTATGGCGCAAAGCTCAGCCTGGATCTGCTCACCGATCCGGCCTTTCCCGTCCGTGGCAAGCTGATTCTGGTGACAGCCACCACCCCAACCACCTCCGGCGAGGGCAAGTCTGTGGTCTCGATCGGACTGGCTCAAGGCCTGGAGCGCATCGGGCGCAGGGCCATTGTCACGTCGAGGGAGCCATCGCTTGGGCCCGTCTTTGGAATGAAGGGCGGCGGCGCGGGCGGCGGGCTCTCGCAAGTGGAGCCGAGCCAGAAGATCAATCTGCACTTCCACGGCGATTTTCATGCCATCACCGCCGCGCATAATCTTTTGTCCGCCCTGGTCGACGCACATCTCTTTCACGGCAACGTGCTGGAGCTTGATCCACAGCAGATCACCTGGCCACGGACACTGGATCTGAACGATCGCGCCTTGCGCCACATTATCGTCAATTCTGGTTCGAAGCAGGAAGGCGCCAAGCGCGAGACTGGCTTTGTGATTACGGCGGCTTCAGAGATTATGGCCGTACTTGCACTGGCTTCGGGCCGCGCCGATCTTCGCCGGCGGCTGGATGCGATTATTGTCGGCGTCAACTGTTCGGGCCGTGCCGTCACCGCCCGCGATCTGGGCGCGACTGGGGCCATGCTGGCTTTGCTCAACGAGACCATTCTGCCTAACCTGGTGCAGACCACTGAAGGCACACCCGCCTTGGTGCATTGCGGACCGTTTGCCAATATTGCCCACGGCACATGCAGTGTTCTGTCGCATCGGATGGGCGTAAGACTCGCCGACTTTGTCGTCAACGAGGTCGGCTTCGCGTCGGAACTGGGCGCGGAGAAGTATATCGACATTGTGAGACGCGCCTCGGGCATCGAGCCCGCCGCCGCCGTGCTGGTGACAACGGTACGATCACTGCGTGCGCAAGGTGAGGGATCGCTCGATGCCGGGTTCTCGAACCTCGCCCACCACATTCGCACGCTGCGTGATTTTGGCGTGCCGGTGGTCGTTGGCCTCAATCGCTTTCCTAACGACTCTCAGGCCGACCTCGATGCCGTTGCTTTGGAGTGCTCGCGCCAGGGCGTCGCCTGCGCCTTCGTCGAAGCTTTTGCCAAAGGCGGCCTCGGCGCGGCCGATCTGGCGGAGAAAGTTGTCTCTGTTATCGAGGCCAATCCAACGCCCGAGATTCATCCGAGTTATGAGCCTGAAGACACGCTCGAAGAGAAGATTGGTAAGATTGCCACCAAAGTCTATGGTGCGGCCGGCGTGCTCTTCAGCGATCACGCCCGGGTTCAGTTGGAGCGTTTTGCCGAGTGGGGCTTTGGCCGTCTGCCGGTCTGCATCGCCAAGACGCAATTCTCGCTCTCTGACAATCCCAAGCTGATGGGCGCGCCCACCGGATGGACGCTCAACGTCACCGATGTTTCGCTCTCAGCCGGAGCGGGTTTTGTGGTGGCTGTTGCCGGGAACATGATGCTGATGCCCGGCCTGCCGAACGCGCCGCGTGCTTTTACGATCGATGTGGACGACGAGGGGAAGATCGTTGGGGTGTGAGACGAAGAGCAACCGTGGGTCCTTCGACTCCGCTTCACTTTGCTCAGGATGACAACTATATCGTAAATAATTATAAATAATAAACATAATACTTTGGTATTCTCTATACGAGTCCTGCACAGATACGCAGGGTCAATGACTTACCGGAAAAATCTGCACGGAATCTGCACAGGACGCATCGAAAAAGACGGAGGCGAACATGGCATTCGTCACGGACAAAACGGAACTCAAGCCGGGCTTGGTTCTCTTCCGGCGCGGCGACGTGGATCATCGGATGTGGTATTGCCGCATGAAAATACCCAAGGCCGACCGCTACAAGACGGTTTCGCTCAAGACGACCGACATCGATGTGGCGCGGGAACGCGCCTTCGACCAGGACGCGGACATCCGGTTTCGATTGAAGCATGACGTTCCTGTGTTCAACCATCCCTTCCGCGAGGTGGGGAGAGAGTATCTGCTGATCCAGGAGGCGCGAGCGAAGCGCGGAGAGATCAGCGCCGCGCGGCCCAGAAAAGTTCGCGCCATTATCGAAGGCGCTTTAGAACGATATGTTGGCTCAATGCAGGTCCACCTTATTGGCGATGAGCGTTGGGGCGGCTACCCGGCATGGCGGCGGGAGAACGGCGCGGGGCGCAACAAGCGCAACGGTGTTCGAGAAGTCACAGCCGACATAGCGCAAGCCTTCGCGGATAAGGAAGCCGAGCGCCGCACCAAGGTTCAGCAAACCCTGGGCATCAGGGTTTTGAAGCCGATTGAAGTCAAACCTTCCGAAGAACGGACGGTTCCTTTTATAAGCGATTCCACCATCCGCCTTGAGATGTCCATCTTCGGTGCGGTGATGAATTACGCCATCAAGAAACGCTACGTTGCTGCCAGCCAGCGTTTCGACGAGCGCCCCAAGCTCAAGACGATGAGGCGCGATGAGTTTACGCTGGAGGAATACCGCAAACTCCATACGGTCGGAAGGAAATGGATTGCCGAGACGAATAAACCTTCAAGTATCTGGTATCGCAGCGTCACTTACAACATGATCCTGATTGCCTGTAATACAGGTATGAGGCCAGCGGAAATGAAGAATCTCCGCTGGCGCGACATCATGCCCGCAAAAGACCGCGAGGGGCGTGAGATCGTTGTGCTGTTTGTCCAAGGCAAAGGCAAGTCGCGCAAGCTGGTGGCTCCTAAAAGCGTCGGAGAGTATCTGGAACGTATCCGCTTGATCTCGAAAGCCACGGAACCGGACGACAAAGTATTTACCAATGTCACAGGCAATCCCGAAAAAACGCTTTACAGCAAGCTGATTGCCGACCTTCTGAACGAAGCGAAACTGCGCGAGGGCACGCAGGGTGTGCCGCGCTCGACCTATTGCTTCCGGCACACCTACGCCACTCTCCGATTGCAGGAAGGCGTGGACGTGTATTTTCTCGCCGAGCAGATGGGAACTTCCGTCCACATGATTGAAACCCACTATGGACACGTGAACACGATCAAGCACGCGGACCGCGTGTTACAGGGCATGGCGGGATGGGAGCTGCCGCAACCGGACGACGCCAAGGCCAAGGCGTCGAAAGCGGCAGAGACCCACGATAAATCCAAAAGAGGTCAACGCAACAAGCCGCGTTGACCATGAACCTCCCGAAGCCGTTTTTGCCGGAGCCGCTGGCGGAGGCTGGCGCGGGGAGGTAATCTTCCAGATGTCCCGCCCGGATTCTCCTCACAGAGATCGTTCTGATTTGCCGCTGCCCCGCTGGGGCGTTCTTAGCGGCAAATCACCCTGCACGTGCCGCCGCTGGCGGCTGTACTTAGTGCAGTTCCGACCTCTTTGTGCCGGGAAGCCGATTGATGATCGGCCATTATATGTCGAAAGTACACGAATCTCTCTTAACGCTCACCTAGTCTTCCTCGGAGAACGCCGAGCCAGCCAAAGTACCTTCTGTAAGAAGCTTGCATCCCAGTTGATCGGCAAGTCGGTGCTCAGATTACGCACTTGCAACACGTGCCAATCTACCGAGCTTGACTCTGCAAGCAGTTGCATTTGTTGAGTTCCACCGGCACCTTCTTGGCAGCGTCAACTAAAGGATGCCGTCATAAGAACCCTGTTTTACCAACTGGCCATAGGCGCCTTCGGCGATCAGACGAAGGATCTCCATTCTGAAGGCATCGTCGTGACCTCGTATACCGGACGCGTGAATCATCTCATGGAGCATTGCAATCTTTGTTTCAGAGCGAAATAATATAAGGCATTGGTTAATGCGTATACCGCGCTTTCTGCCAGCAAATCGCTGGTCGTCGGGCATGATTGTGATACCAGCCGTGTCATAGGGCAGCGGCGCAAACAAGATCGAGAAATCATCCGAAAGGTCCGGCACTATTCCATTGAAAAATCTGCACTGAAATTCTTTGTACTGCAATTCAAGGTCCAACGGACCGGAATAAGGAGCAGTTAAGTCAATGCTATCTTTTAATGCCGAGAAAATCATGTATTCCACGGATCCAAATATCATGCTCCGAAGCTCCTGTTCTGCATCTGTGGCCCACTTGCTCACTCTTCTAGCCCTCCCCTAAATCAGTACTGCTCAACTTCTCTCTAGGCCGTATAGACATATAGTCTCAGGTGCTGCACCTGCGTGCAACGAAGCCGATAAAGACTTCTAAACCCTGATGCATTGACCATACTCTCTACCTCCCACCTCAGTTAAGTACAGGCCATGCCCCTGCCAAGAAAGCTCTTGAATTGGCAAAGTAATACCAAGTGCAACTGTCTGAATGCGCGCCTCAACGGAGCTTACGTAGGTGTGTGCAGCCTTTCTCGTCCCCTCCTTCGCAGGCTTTTTTATAAAACAAACGCGCCGATGCGTGATCCCGTGCCACACCATGACCATCCTGGTAAAGCACACCGAGGGCGTCGCACGCTTCCATCTCTCCTCCGTCGCACGCCTTTCTATAAAGTGATCGCGCCGGATCATAGCCCTGTACCACTCCATGGCCGTTATAATAAAAATATCCGGCAATGCGGCATGAACTCATATCTCCGCCATTGCAGGCCTTCTGGAAAAATGAAAGCGACAGGGCATTGTCTTCGGTCACGCCTTGACCGTGATCATAAAGAACTCCGAGGCCAGAGCATCCTTCCATCACTCCTCCGTTGCAGCCTTTCTGATAGAGCAATTTTGCCTCGGCGTAGTCTTGGGCCACACCATTGCCGCTGTAGTAGAGCGCACCGAGGATTGCGCATCCCTCCATCTCTCCGCCGTCGCAGGCCTTCTGGAGTAGCGGACTCGCTTGATCGTAGCGCATCATTTTCACAAGTTCCAGACCCCACTTGAGCCGTTCGGCGGCATGATCGCGCAGCTCTTGCAACTGGGTAGTTTGTTCGCGAGCGGCTCGCTCCTGCGCTGTTTCTTCCGTCAACTCCTTATTAGCGGCCTGCCGCGCTACCTTGAGTCGTGCCTCTCTAACTGGCCTGAGTTCGATGGCAACCACTGTTTGCTGTTTTTCCACTATTTTGACAAGCTGCCATGTCTTATCCAAGCCGTCCTCGGTCGCGGCAAACACCGTATACTGTCCAATCTCATGTTTTGCCTTGGCCGATCCACCGGCGTCGATTCGACCTTTCTCTTCCCCGTCCAGCGCCCAGTTACAGGCCAGGTCGCACGTCACTAGCAGTGTCGAAACTGTTGGCTTTGCCTGTAATGTCTTTGGGCGAAGAATTGGTACATCATCCTGCTGAGCCACCATTTGCACTGCCGCCATCGCCACAACCATGAACAGGGTCCACTCGGTGACCGTTCCTTTGTGCATCTCGCCCTCATCAACTTTCTTTTCTTAGTCGTTCCTTGGCTCCCTCACATACTATTCAGCCACTTTGCGCAGTCCTAACCTACTGCACACCACGAAGAAGCTCGCAGGCTTCGGTCACTTTACCGTCGCAGGCCTTCTGAAAGTAATAGCGTGCATTAACGCTGTCCCCGGCGTCCTGGTATAGGGAGCCGAGACTAGCGCAACTGGGCAATGTCCCCTGATCACAGGCTCTCTGGTAAGCATCACGTGCCTTGTTCGTTTCGTGAGCGCCGCCTAGGCCTTGGGCATAGAGATAGCCGAGGTAGTTACAGGCCTTCATATCCCCGTCGAACCCAACATATTTGGATCCTTCTTCGTCCCTGCCATTACAGGCCTGCTCGAAAAGCGGCCTCGCTTTCTTGTATTGTTTCTGACTGAAGAGCGCGACCGCTTGCGTTTCGACATCAGCAATATGCGAAGCAACCGTTTGATTCTGGTCTGCCGTTCCGACCCCGCCGTAATCTGACGCACTAGACGAGCCGTTAGGAACTGCGTATTTCCCGTATGGATCGCTATCGGTATTCGGGGTAGACTTCGAATCTGCTTGTGAAGCGATGTGGACGACCTCGCCAATGGCAACTAAGACGGCAAGAACAATCACGATGGCCTTGGCGAGTTCGCTATGTGCCTTTTTTCTTTGCCAATACCACGCGACCCCAGCCCACCCTGCGGACTCCAGAAGATAGATTGGAACAAGCCCCTTGATTATTGATACCAGCAGGCTAATGGCAGAGAATGCCCCAAAGACTAAGGTGCCGACTCTGATTGATGTACCGGCCACTCCGTCCTTTACCAGTGGGGATTCATCGGTCGTAGTATCTGCTACCTTTTGGACTTCCGGCGGAGGATCAGGGGATTCAACCACGGAAGGTTTGAAAAGAATTGCCTCTCCACAGCGCGGACAAAACTTGAACTCGCCTGCTGACGCCTTACCACACGCACGACAGACCGTTTCGGCGATTTTCTGTTTTCCGCAATATGGGCAGAATATGAAATCGTCGGCTGATTCCTTGCCACAGCCAGCGCAGATCATTTTGATGATCTCCTGAGGTTTTGGGCCAGCTTCAGGCGTAGTGGCCTTCTGTGTTTGCTCCGTCGGGACGTGGAGAGGAGTCACGCTTAGTTGTACCGGCGCGGCGGACTTGTGTGCCTGGTAGAACCAGATTGCAGCAACTCCGCCAGAGATGACCGC
>Ga0181535_10003463_pt1 | contig 18288 bp, 9 predicted proteins | sample PEATcosm2014_Bin_44_FD_119774 | JGI IMG/M metagenome (GOLD analysis project Ga0181535, IMG submission 119774) | Peatland microbial communities from MTU Mesocosm Facility, Houghton, MI, USA - PEATcosm2014_Bin17_30_metaG | ecosystem: Environmental > Terrestrial > Soil > Wetlands > Peat | place... | reverse complement strand
CGCGCTTCACGGCACTCTTCCTGCGCACTGCTCAGGCTGCCGAACTCGATCCGGGCGCGCCGGGCCGCTTCCCGCGGAGGCACTCCCGAGCGCACCAGGTCGTCCGTGCATTGCTCGATGTGAAACCGCAACTCCTCGGTCATTCCCTGTTCAAAATCGCGCCGGGACCGAATCACACGCCAAAGAGAACGAAGGCGTCTCAGCACCTCACACCTCCTCCGGTGTCGTGCCCAAGGCCGTGGCAATCGCCGACGCCAGCCGATTCCAGCCGGCCGTCTCCTGCCGCAGGCGCCGCCGTCCGGCGACGGTTAACGTGTAATACTTCGCCCGTCGATGGTTGTCGCTGACACCCCATTCGGCCGCGATCAGTTCCTGGTGTTCTAACCGGTAGAGCGCCGGATACAAGGACCCCTGGGGGATCTCCAGCGCATCGCCTGAAATCTGCTGGATGCGCTGCAATACCCCGTATCCATGCAGCGGCTTCAACGATACCGCCTTCAGAATCAGCATGTCGAGCGTTCCCGGCAGCAACTCGGCGGTTTTCCCCACGATTCGTCTCCTCCTAGTCTAGCTAGGAGTATACCCGAACTCTCATAGTTTGGCAAGGGGAGTGAGGACATTCTTAACGCGAGAGTACAACGCGGTTCCGGCGGAGTTGCGGGTCGATCGCGGCGGACATCCTGGCGACGTCGAGTCCGCCGTCTAAGAACTGGTTTACCCTCTCCGTAGTGACGAGCGGATCAGAAATCGCGTCGCTGTGTTCGATTACCAGCAATTGCGTGCAGGGGCGCCGGTGCAGCATGACTTTCACGCGTTCCAGGGTGCGCAGATATTCGTCTTTCAGCATCCGCCGGCGTTCGGGCGCCCCAGCCAGCGGCTGATTACGGCGCACCAGCATGCGCTCCTGCGAATCGAGCACTTCATCGATATCGCGCTCGATGAGGATCACCCGGCAGGCCAAGCCGGGCGGCAATGCGGCCAGTAACGGAGCGACGATCTTGATGACCCGTCCCCGCGAGTCGAGCAGCCACTTGGAATCCTGCAGCAGGTTCTTCACCGGTTCGAACTCGAAATACCCGCGCGGATTGTCCTCATCCGCTTCGCGCAATCCGTCCGCGACGACTCTCATGCCGCCCGCGGCCAGCATTTGCATCAGCATCGACGTACCCGAGCGCGGCAGTCCGGTCACCACGACGAGCGATTCTTCGAGCGGCGGCATTTCCAGCGCTTTGGCCGGGACCGGCGTATCGAGCGGCGTCGAATCAGCGGCAATGTCTTCGACGTGTTTCGCCGCAGGCTGGCGCGCCGGTCGCGTGGTTCGGTGGGTCCTCATGCGGTGTGCCAGGCGCCGATGCTCGCGCGCCCGTTCGGCGTCGTTCAGGTGCTTCTCCAGCAAAGCGGCGAGCCGGACGTGGGCTTCCGGAAAATTCGGATTGAAAGAGATGGCTGCCCGGAACGCCTCCGCCGCGCGCGCGTATTCCTTCATTCCGGCCAGCGCGAGCCCAAGCAGGAAATGCGCTTGCGGATTGTCATAGATCCTCTGCAGCGCATCGAGAGCAGATTGCGCAGCCGCACCGAATTTCCTTCGCCGCAGCGCGATCCGGCACAGCCCGATATGGGCAGACGCGTTATCGGGATCGATAGCCAGCGCCTTTTCGTAGATCTGCTGGGCGTCGCGCCAGCGGCGCAAGCGCATATACAGATCGGCAGCCTGCAAAAAGGGTTCCGGGCGCGCCAGCTGCGCGTCCGTCACCAGTTCCAGCGTGGCGAGCGCTTCGGCGTAGCGCTTTTCCACCGTCAGTACCTGCGCTCTCAGGTAGTCGACTACCGGCGGCTGAAAGCGTCCGAGATTCCGCCAGCGCGCGAGTTCGCGCCGCTCGTTTTCGGTGAGCAGTGACTCGGGTTCCGCCTCTCCCTTCCTGGCTGCGGCTGGTTCGCCCTGAGGTTTCCCGTCCTCAGCCTCGCCCCTCCGGCGAGTACGCTCGAGGGCAGTATTCCGCAGCTCCTCGATCTTCGCTGCCGCCTCTTCGAACAGCGCCCGGCGGCGGCCGTCCAGGTCGTCAACAATGCGCCTCATCTCCTCCCGCATCCCCAGCGCCTGGCAGGAAACGAACAGCCGCACGGCAAAGCGCTGCTCATCGGGATCCGCGGCATAGAGCCCGGCAAAGATTTCGCGCGCTTCCAGGTGCCGGTCGTCGTCCTGATACGATTCGCCCAGGTTGTAGCGCAGTTCGCGGAGGGTGCCGGCGACCGCTGCTTCGCGATTCTCATCCGGGCGCTCGATATAGCCCAGCGCGATCAATTGTTCCAATGCTTCGTGCGCCGCCACGGGATCGAGGCGCGTATGGGGCGGGTGGCGCCCATCCGCGCCCGGAACGTCTTCCCAGCTGGGAAGGAACGCGGCCTCCGGCGCCCTTACGAAAGCGTCTGAGAGCACCTTGCCGTCCATGTCCTCGCCCACCGGCAGGCCGTAAAGCGTCAGGATGGTGGGTGCGACGTCCAGCACGGATGCCCCGTAGAGCACCGCTTTCTTCTTGATGCCAGGGCCGCTTAAGGCGAGGGCGCCAAAGTCGCGGTGCTCGATGGCGGGCCCGGCGGGGATGTCGGGAATCGACGCCGGACGCAGGTGATCCGGATGGAAGCCGTGATCCGACATCAGAATCACGGTGGCGCCTTGGCCGGCTTTTTCAACCAGGGTCCCCAACATCTGATCGTGGAACTGGTACGCCATCGAGACGACGTTATGGTACAGCTCGAATTCGCGTTCCCCGATCCACGGCTGCCGCGGCGGATGGTACTTCATGAAGCCGTGGCAGAAGTGATCGATCGCGTCGTAGTAGACCGCGAAGAAATCCCAGGGCTGGTTGTCCAGCAGCCAGGTCGCGGCAGAGTGCACGCTCATGCATTCCGCGAGTGTCCGCATGCAGAGAGCCAGGCGCTTGTCGTGGTCCTGATCGATCTCCCTGGCAAGCGGAATAAACGGCTCGACCATTTCCGGGGCCAGGCTATCGGGATGCATGCGGAGGCCGGCCAGCACATCGGCCAGTTCCGCCGGATGAACCGCATGGTCCCGGAGCGGCCATCCTGCTTCGAGCGGCCTCGTGGCGCGGTGGTAATGGTCAGAGACCATCACGCCGTTGATCGGCTCGGCGGGATGGCTGGGCCACCAGCCAATCACAACACTGCGCAGATCGTTCTGATTGAGAATATTCCACAGCGCTTTCGATTTTCGCGAGAGGTTCGTGACGGGCTGCACGCTGCGCCCGTCAGGCGTTGGCTCGGAAAAGCCGTGAATGCCATGCTGGAACGGCCGCTTTCCGGTGGCGATGGAAGTCCACAGCATGGGCGAGAGCGGCGGGTGAAGCGTCGCGACTTGCCCCCTGACGCCGCTTTCCACGAGGCGCTGCAGGTTCGGCATTCTGCCCGCATCCAGAAGCGATTGGATGACCTTCCAGTCTGCGGCATCCCACCCAACCAGGAGAACTCTGCGCCGGAACGTGCGCTGGGCGCCCGGCCTGGGCCGCGCATGCCTTGCACTATGTCCTGGCTGCATCCCGGTCATCTCTGGTTGAGACACAGCATAGCCCGTCCCGGCTACCGGCCGGCGCCTGCTTCCCGCTCTTCGACTGCTTGAGAAGCAGGAAACCTCTCGATGATGAATACGAAGTGCTGCTGGTGTCTTGCCCCGGGTCGCGTCGGGCTAAAGAAATTCATCCTCTTTGCCGCGTCGACGGCTGCCGGACTGTTCGGATCCGACGGTTGTAACGAATGCGCCTCGACCAGTTGTCCTGATGACGTAACCAGGCCGAACACACAGACCGGTCGCGACGTCACGCTGGAAGCAAGGGGGCCGAGTGCGGAATCGAGCAGGAGTTTTTGGGCTCCCGCCATCTGGATGGCAGGTTCACCCTGCTTCATCTCTGCAGTCGGGACAAACAAGGCCGAATCCGCAGCCGGCAACCGCTTCAGGCTCTCAACTGAGATCTCCGATACCACCTTGCCGGCTTCGGTTACGGTTACCTTGCGAGGCAGGATGTGCCCGCCAAGCTGCGGGGCATTCGAGTAATCGTAAGAGTAGTAGCGCCCCGGCACTTGCGACTGCACCTGGAGTAGCCCGGACCGTGGGTCGATACACGCTTCGGTTTCCTCCCAGCTTCGCCCGGCCGTTCCCGTCGCGGTGCTCCCTCGACTGGAAAGCAAAACGCAGGTGAGTGGTACGCCTTTGAAGGTGGCTGTGGACGTCCGGATCAACCCGTTTGCAACGCTCGCCGCAGGCGGAATCGGATCGAATAAGGCCGCACGCGCCTCCTGCAAACGGAGTGGAACGGTGTTCGACGTGCCTTCTCTGTAATACCCGCTCTTCGAGGAGATCTGCGTAACCGTGTAACCACTCGCCGCTTTCGCCGTCCAGCGGAGACCCTGCCTGGGGTCGAACACATCCTCCATCTCCCATGTCCCGTCATATTCCGTCTGGCCGCCGGAGTTGACCTGGAAAGTGACCTTCAGATCGTAGCCTCGGGCCGCACTTCGCAGGTTGTAACTGTCTCGCGCGTGGGTGAGAAGCTGGGCCTTCGCGTCGCGGCCCGCCTTGGTGTCGACGCTCCGAACCTGACCTGTAACCAGTTCGAGTGCATCGCCTGGCACCGGCGTCATCCTCGGTGCGTGCTGGCCAAACGTTGCCAGCGACAGAGCTGCCGCCGCAATCAACCGGAACACAGTCTTGGAGACCATTCCATTAGCCATTCCGCACCGACTCCGGAGCATTCGTGATCGCCGCGAATCGAAGCCTTGGTTGGTAAGGCTTTCCTGGGCCCGGCGCAGGCGAGAATAGGTTTGCTGCTCCGCCCGTTCCGCCAGCCGTTCCGCCAGCCGTACCACCGCCAGATCCGCCTCCACCACCAGCTGTGCCGCCACCACCGGCTGTGCCGCCGCCACCGGCCGTGCCGCCTCCACCACCGGGTGCGCCGCCACCTCCGCCTCCACCGGTGAATCCACCGCCGCCTCCACCGCTGATTCCGCCAATCCCACCCGCTCCGCCACCGCTAAAGCTCGAGCCACCCAGAGCAACCGGGTTCTGGAGCGAGAATACGGCCACCGTCTGGGTCTGCATATCACCGGCGATGGCCTGAATGGGAACGTCGCCCTGGCCGAGCCCGTTAGGAACCGTAAAGTTAATCTGATACAGGCCGGCGCTGGATAACCCGACGAAACTCGGCTGAACCAGGACATTATTGATGTAAAGACTGATCGAGTTCTCGACTGGGGCTGCGCCGGAAAACGATCTTCCAGCCGGGACGAAGGGAGTAGTCGGCCCGAACCCCACGCCGTAGAGTTCAACGACATCGCCTGGCTGCGCAGCCACCGTGGGGAAGCCAAGGGAGTTCCCCGTCGGACCGAGTATGTCGTAGGCGCCGCCGCCGTAAGCGCCCGAACGGTTCGTCCTGAGAATGATCCCGGCCACGTGCTTTGTGTCGAACAGGTCAAAGGAGGGCGCGAAGGGGTTGAGAGTCACGGTTGCCATTGCGCTACCGGAGGCGGTGGTCACCACCACAGATACCGGGCCAGTCGCCGTGTCATCCGGCGCCTGTAGGTTGATCTGCCCGGTACTGACGAATTCCAGAAATGCAGCCTTGCCGTTGATCTCCACCTTGGTTCCGCCTAGCACGGTGGGGAAGTCGCCTTTCCAGACAGTGGTTCCACTGGCGAGGTTATTCCCGAAGATCGACACCCACTCGCCTGGCTGGATGATGCCAACCGTGCTGCAAAGAGGAACGATGCCGCCGGGTGAAATGACTGGGGCCCCAAACTGGCTTTCGCCGCTAACCCGCCCGCTGGCAGCATTCAGGAATCGTGCTTCCGAATCCTGCTGCGCCATGGCGAGCCGGATGGCATGAGTCAACCGCGCGCTCCTGGAGCTGGTGCGATTCTGCCGGGCGGCCAGGGCGCTGGCGATGGCTTCGACCGTGATGCCGCGGACTCCTGTGCCGATAATCGAGGCCGAGGCGCCGGTCATCATCGCCATCGCCGAGCCGGTAACCGCGGCATAGATCTGCCAGTTCCCCACGCCGCGCTTCAGCAATTCCTGCAGAAACGGTGAGCGGAGGGCGGCGAAGTAAGCCTCCAGTCGATGGTTCAGATCGGATTTTCGTACAGCGCTCATCGGTTAGGTGCGGCCTTCCGGTTCCGCTCTTGCTGCCCTCGCTGCCGGCGCGTTCTCTCCAAGTGGTTTGAAGGTGTCCACTTGCTTTCGAGTATGGTGAGAATTCGTGCCAGCTGCAAGCGGTGGGCTTTGGTGCAGGAAGCTACGGTTTGGAATGGAACAACGCGCCCACGACGATGCCGGCACGTTGCCTTCATACCTTGAGTCTGACGGACACTGACCGCCCCCGCCAGCCTCCTTGGGGCTATCCGGTACACTTGTCCTGCAGTTGACGCCAGCCTTAACCGTCGGTGACAGGCTTCGCCAGAAATCTCCACCCCTGTTTTCAATGGCTTGCGCCAGTTCAGTGCTGACGCGGGCGTTCCGGCGGATTACGCTGAAATCGAAAAAGAGCTGCTCGCTCGCCGAGAAGCAGCCCGTTTCGGAGCGACGTCCGGTGCCTAACCGCGGTCCCTCCCTGCAGGGGGGCAATTTGAAACCGGGTCATGCCGTGCAACGTTCGAATAGGCGGCCATAGCAGGCTTGTACTCCTCTATAAGAGGAGAAAGGAACCGGTTCCTCCAGCCCCGGCACGGTCCTCGCCGCGCTCGGCATTGCGAAACACAGATGATGTAAGGGACTCACCAGATCCATTGCCAGCCACCGCTCCCTAACGGTCGCGGCTCCGATCCGTTCTGAGCCGCGACCGTCAGGGAGCGGTGCGTGTCCCGCCCGCTTCGATCTGTAGGTTCCCCGCGCCACACCCTTGCACGTGCCACCACCAGGCCTGCGCGTTCCTCTACTGTTCTTCACCGCCGCCGAAGGGGGCGGTGTGTGCAGGCGGTGGCGGCGCTCCGTCAGTCTTCAACGGTTCCAGACCGCTCCCCACAATCGAACGATTGTATGACGGGATATCTTTCTCCATCAGGCCTTTGTATTGCACGGTCACGGCAGCCAGCTGGCGTTCCAGGTCGAATACCAGGGCCTGGCCGGTTTCGGTGGGTCCATAGTCCGCGGTGCCGGCCACATCGCCGCCTCCCGAACCGATCTCGCCGTTGAGCCAGATGAAATTCATGTAGAGCTTGTAGGCCGTCTGAAAATACTTATCGTCGCTGAGCGCTTCCGCGCGCGTGATGAGCTGGAATTCCACGGCCTGCATCTTCTGATCGATGGCGGCGATGGCTTTCACCAGCGATTCCTTGCCGGCGATGGTCTTCTGCTGATCTTCCAGCTGGCGTCGCATCCACTCGAGCTGGTTGGTCATGTCTGAGGTGGCGCTGATATCGTCGCGGACTTTGAGCTGCAAACGCACCGCGGATTGGATGTCGGACTCGTTGCCGTGGCTGTCGGGCGGAAGCAGAATCGAGAGCGGCTGGGTTTGAGATTGCCCGTCGACCGTCAGTTTCACGGTGTACTGGCCTGGCGCTGCAATCGGTCCGACTTCGGCTTCGGCCGCACCCCAGTGAGTAATCGGCCGCGTGTCTTTCTTGTCAAACCGCGATTCTTCCCAGATGTGCGGGTTTTCCGGCGGCGTGGTGCGCAGCGCCACCATGCGCGGCGGATCGTAGTGCAGGTCCCACGCCGTACGATTCAGCCCTGCATTGGCGGGCGGAGACGCCAGCTTGCGCACCAACAAACCCTTGGCGTCGAAGATCTCCACTTGCACCGGGTCCTTGGGAGCGGCCGCCAGCTTGTACGCCAGCAGTTCGCGCGGGCCGCGCACCATGCGCCACGCGGGACGCGGCGCCACCAGCGTCACCGGTTCGCTGTGGCTCGGCTCCATCACCCCCTGTTCGAGCGGCGTGATGTCTTCCATGACGTAGATGCCCCGGCCGTAGGTGGAGACCACCAGGTCGTGGGCGCGCTTCTGCACCACAACCCAGGAAACCGGGGCGGCGGGCAGCCCCTGCTGCAGCGGTTTCCAGTTCTGGCCCTCATCCATCGAATAGTAAAGCGCGTTGCCGGTGCCGGCGAAGAGCATGCCTTTCCGGTTCGGGTTTTCTGCAACCACGCGCGCGTAGGTGAGCGGGCCTCCGGTGGGTAGGTTGCCGCTGATTTTCGTCCACGTCTTGCCGAAGTCGGTGGTCTTGTAGATCCACGGGTCGCGGTTGTCCATCATGTGGAAGTCGACGCAAACGTAGGCCGCGGCGGGATCGAAATGGGAAGGCTCGATCTTGGAAACCACTCCCCAGGCGGGCAAGCCCGTGATGTTGGCGGTGACGTCGTTCCAGGTTTTGGCGCCGTCGCGCGTGAACCAGACCTTGCCGTCGTTGGTGCCGGCCCACACCAGGCCTTTTTCGATTTCCGATGGCGCGATGGCGAATACCACTTCGCCGTAGAATTGCCCGAGGTTGTCGCCCACAATGCCGCCCGAGGAAACGATGCGGCTGGGGTCCTTGGTGGAAAGATCCGGGCTCACCTCGCTCCAGCTCATGCCGCCGTTGGTGGTGCGGAGGATCATCTGGCAGCCATAGTACACGGTGTTGTGATCGAACGGATCGATGGCCAGCGGCGGCGTCCAGTGGCAGCGGTACTTGCTCTGGTTGGGCGCGGAATCCAGGGTGTGCAGCCATGGGCTGACCGAGCGCGCCAGCTTGGTGCGCGAATCATAGCGTGTGACCTCGTTACCGTAGCAGGTGGCCCAGACGATGTTGGTGTCGGTGAGATCGGGCAGCGTGAAACCGGATTCGCAGCCACCCAGCCCGTGTTCCCATTGGCCGCCGAAGCGGAAGGCGCCGAGGCCCGGCACATTGGGCCCGGCCTCCACCACGCCGGCGCCGCCGCGCATGGTGCCGTCATCCTGCATGTTGCTGTATACGTGGTACGGCACATCGTCATCCACGGCTACGTGATAGAGCTGGCCGATGGGCAGGGTGACGCGCGTCGAAGTTTTTCCGTGGTCGGTGGTGATGTACATGCCGCCGTCATGCGTCAACAGGATGCGGTTGCCATCCTTGGGGTCATACCAGATGTCGTGGTTGTCGCCGCCCCATGGCATACTGCGGAACGACTTGCCCCCGTCGCTCGACATCCAGAAACTGGAATTGGCCACCAGCACCTCGTCCGCCTTAGCGGGGTTCACCGCCAGGCGGATGTAGTAACCGGCTCGGCCAACCAGCGCGCGCTGCCAGCTTCCATTGGTCCAGTTTTCACCGCCGTCGTCGGAACGCCAGAGCGAGCCCTGGTCGGCGGTCTGTATCAGCGCATAAACGCGCTTGGAATCGCCGGGTGCGATGGCGACGTCCACTTTGCCGACGGGCGCATGCGGCAGCCCGTGACCTTCGAGCTTCTTCCAGGTGGCGCCGCCGTCGTGCGTGACGTAGATGCCGCTGCCGGGGCCGCCGCTGAACATACCCCAGGTATGCATCACCGCCTGCCATGTGCCCGCGATCAGCGTATTGGGATCGTGCGCGTCCATGCTCAGGCCGGAGCAGCCTGTGTTCTCGTCGGCGAACAGAACCTGCGACCAGGTCTTGCCGCCATCGGTGGTCTTGAACACGCCGCGCTCGTGCTGCGGCCCGGTGAGCCGGCCGGTGGCGCAGACATAGACGATGTTGGCATCGGTTGGGTGGATCACGATGCGGCCGATGCGGCCGGTCTCGTCCAGCCCCATGTGCTCCCACTTCTGGCCGGCGTCGGAGGACTTGTAGACGCCGTTGCCGATCATGTCGCTGTCGCGGATGGCCCAGGCTTCGCCGGTCCCGGCCCAAACCGTCTTCGGATCGGAGCTGGCGACCGCTAAAGCGCCGATGGCCTGCACCGGCTGGCTGTCGAAGACCGGCGCCCAGTGCTGGCCGCTATCGGTGGATTTCCAAACGCCGCCGGATGCCGCCCCGGCGTAATAGGTGGTCGGCTCGCCAGGCACTCCCGCCGTCGCCGAAATGCGGTTGCCCACCGCCGGCCCCATGAAGCGGAACTCCAGAACCGGCGGCGCGGTCCGGCCACGGCCCTGCGCAAATCCAGCATTGTTTCCCGCCAGCGCCACCAGGCCCATCCAGGCTAGACAACCGATTCGCATCTTTGCCCTCCCAAATAGAGATGTCATAGGGTGGTTTGCAGTGTATCGAACCCGCCGCGTGCCGGTCAACGCCTCACGGCGCCCGGGCCGCCGGTTCCCGATTCCGCCCGTCGATACCGTTGTATGATGTCTCAATGCGATTTCTACTCCCCATGCTGATCCTGCTTCCGCTTTGGGCTCAGGAGCCGCAGGCTCCGCCGCCCGGTCCACCCGCCGGCGCCAAGGGAGCGCCCCACGTTCCCAAGAATCTTCAGCTCCTCAAGCCGGAAGAGATCATGGGCACGATGCGCGCCTTTCGCACGGCGCTGGGCGTGGAATGCACGTTCTGCCACGTGCAAGGCGACTTCGCCAGCGACGAGAAGCACAACAAGCTGGTCGCGCGCAAAATGATAGAGCTGGTGCGTTCCATCAACCCCAAGTTCCCCGACGGCAAGGAACACGTCAGCTGCTACACCTGCCACCGCGGCGCGCAGGAACCGCTGATGGCTCCGCCGGCAGCGCAGTAGATCAGCGCATGTCCTCATCGCGGCGTTGCAAGCTGTCTGACAACAGGCAAGAGACCGGCCTGCAGCCGCTCGCTCACGGTCGCGGCTCCGTTTGCGGCTCGAAGTCGCGACCGTGAATCTGGCTGCCGGGCGCGTCAGATTCTGATACGATGCTCAAACGTATGCGATCTCTGCGCGCTGTCTGCTTCTGCTTGCTGCCGCTAGCTGCTTTGGCCCAGCCGGCCGACCTCCTGAAGGACCTTCAATTCCGCCTGATCGGACCGTATCGCGGCGGCCGGGTCGTGGCGGTGACCGGCGTACCCTCCCAGCCGAGCGTCTATTACTTCGGCGCCACTGGCGGCGGCGTTTGGAAAACCACCAATAGTGGCGCGAGCTGGACTGCGATCACCGATGGCCAATTGAAGACGGGCTCGGTGGGCGCGATTGCGGTCGCGGAATCGGATCCTAACACGATCTACGTGGGCATGGGCGAAGCCTGCGTCCGCGGCAACGCCTCCAACGGGGACGGTGTCTACAAATCGATCGATGGCGGCAAGACATGGCACAACGTCGGCCTCGAGGACACCTATCACATCGGCGCAGTGCGGGTGCACCCCAAGAATCCGGATGTGGCCTACGTAGCGGCGCTGGGCCATCTGTTCGGGCCTAACGACCAGCGCGGCGTGTATCGCACGACCGATGGCGGCAAGACCTGGAAACAGGTACTGACGCGCGGCCCTGAGGCGGGCGCTGTCGACCTGGCAATGGATCCCAGTGACCCGCGCGTGCTATACGCTTCCTTCTGGCAGGTAAGCCGGAAGCCGTGGCGGCTGGATTCCGGCGGCCCCGGCAGCGGGCTCTGGAAATCCACCGACGGCGGCGACACCTGGACCGATATTTCGCGCTCGCCCGGTCTTCCCAAAGGAGTGCTGGGACGCATCGGCGTCACCGTCTCTCCCGCGAATCCGGACCGCGTCTGGGCGATTGTCGAGGCTGCCGACGGCGGCGTCTTCCGTTCCGACAACGGCGGCAAGGCCTGGACCAAGGTGAACGGGCAAAGCATTCTGCGCCAGCGCGCCTGGTACTACTCGCACATCTACGCCGATTCCAAAGACGCCGACACGATTTACGCGCTCAATGTCGGCATGTACCGCTCTATTGACGGCGGCAAGACTTACACGGCGATCCGGCCCCCGCACGGCGACAACCACGATCTATGGATTGATCCGGCTAACCCGCTGCGCATGATCGAATCCAACGATGGCGGCGCCACCATATCGAATGACGGCGGCCGCAGCTGGTCCACCGAGGACAACCAGCCGACCGCCCAGTTCTACCGGGTCGCGCTCGACGAGGATTTCCCCTACCACGTTTACGGCGCGCAGCAGGACAACAGCACGGTGCGCATCGCCAGCCGCACCACGGGTTTTGGCGGCATCACCGACCGTGACTGGTACGATGTGGGCGGCGGCGAGAGCGGCTGGATCGCTCCCGATCCCAAGGATTCGGAGATCGTCTACGCCGGCTCGTACGGCAACTATCTCACGCGCCAGGATCATCATACCGGGCAGATGCGCAACATCAATGCGTGGCCGGATAACCCGATGGGTTACGGCGCCGACGCCTTGAAGTACCGCTTCCAATGGAGCTACCCGCTGGCCTTTTCTCCGCACGATGCCAAGACGCTCTACATCGGATCCAACATGCTCATGAAGACGGTCAACGAGGGACAAAACTGGGAAGTCATCAGCCCCGACCTCACGCGCAACGATAAATCGAAGGAGGCGTCCTCCGGCGGCCCGATCACGCAGGACAATACCAGCGTCGAGTACTTCGATACGATTTTCACCTTCGCCGAGTCTCCGCTGACGAAGGGCCTGATCTGGGTGGGGACCGACGATGGCCTGGTGCAGGTCACGCGCGATGCGGGCAAGCACTGGGAGAACGTCACGCCCAAGGGCATGCCGGAGTGGATCCAGATCAACTCGGTCGACCCTTCGCCGTTCGATGCGGGCACGTGCTACGTGGCGGCGACCGCATACAAGCTCGACGACTTTCATCCCTACCTCTACAAGACGAGCGACTACGGCAAGACATGGACCAAGATCGTGAACGGCATCCCCGAACGCGACTTCACGCGCGTCGTCAAGGTGGACCCCAATCGCAAGGGCTTGCTGGTGGCGGGGACCGAGTTCGGCCTGTTTCTCTCGCACGACGACGGCGAAAACTGGCACTCGTTCCAATTGAACCTGCCGGTGGTGCCCATCAGCGATGTAGCGTTTCACAAGCGCGAACACGACCTGGTGGTTGCCACACAGGGCCGCGCCTTCTACGTCCTGGACGATCTGCCACTGCTCTACCAGTTCACCGACAGCGTGGCGATCGAGGACGTTCACTTGTTCCAGCCGAAAGACACCTATCGAGTGGGCGGCGGTGGATTTGGCGGCCGGCGCGGCGGCGCCGCTGTGGGTGAGAACCCGCCGGCCGGCGCCAGGATCTCTTACTGGCTGAAACAGAAGCCGGCAGGCGAAGTGAAAATCGAAATTCTGGATGCCGAAGGCAAGCTGGTGAACACCTATACCAGCAAACCGCCGGAGCGCCCGCATAACGCCGAGGGCGAAGAAGAGGGCGGGGAAGAGAACCCGTTCCGCGCCGGGCCGCCGTCTCCCGTCCCGGCCCAGGCCGGCATGAACCACTTCGTCTGGAACCTGCGCTATCCCGATGCCGCCACTTTCCCCGGTTTGATCATGTGGGCGGGTGACGTGACCGGCCCGCGCGCGGCGCCGGGCACTTACACGGCACGGCTTACCGTGGACGGCAAGAGCCAGACGCAGACGTTCGCGGTGAAGAAAGACCCCCGCCTCGCGACGACGCCGGAGGATTATGCCGGTCAATTGTCGCTCGCGCTGCAACTGCGCGATAAGCTGTCGCAGACCAATCAGGCGGTGATCCGCATTCGTGCCATCCGTACGCAGCTCAACCAATACACCGGCCGCGAAGACAAGCGCGTGGCCGGTGCCGCCAAGGCGCTGGTCGACAAGTTAACGGCGATCGAAGAGGATCTGTATCAGACCAAGAACCGCGCCTCGGAAGATCCCCTCAATTACCCCATCAAGCTCAACAATAAGGTGGCTTACGTGATGGGCGAAGTGGAAAGCTCCGACAACCGCCCCACCGCGCAAAGCTACCTGGTTTACGAGGACCTGGCCACTCAAGTGAATGCGCGGCTGGCTTCGCTCGATGGTCTGCTCGACAAAGACCTGGCCGCATTCAACAAGCTGGTGCACGATGCCAATGCGCCGGCCATCGAAGCGCCGGTGAAGAAGCCGTAACCGCGATCGTGGCCGTTCGTGGTGCACGCACTCGTGCGTGCCGCGTCGAGACTTTTCTCGACGCTTGGAGGGTCGTGTGGCACAGTGGCGGCATGAGTGCCGACGTGGCACGCATGAGTGCGTGCGCCACGGCCCGATGAACGGATCTTAATGCGGCCAGCGCGCGCGGTTCGCTATGATTGCATGGCAAGTGACTGTGGCGCACTTGTGCCATGTTAAGTGTTGAATTCCCGCCCGCAGGCGCGCGCGAAATGACCAGGCAGGACACTCTTTTCCGGCTGCTGGCTTGGGTGGTCGCCTTTGCCGAAGGCTTCTCCACCCTGGCCGTCGAAGTCATTGCCATCCGTCTGGCGATACCCGTGGTGGGTTCCAGCATGACGCTCACCGGAGTGCTCCTGGCCGTGATTCTGCTTGCCCTGAGCGCCGGGTATTGGCACGGCGGGCGCCTTTCTTCGCGGTGGACCGGCCCGCGCTGCCGGGCCGCTCTTACCGTCAATCTCTTTCTGGCGGCCCTGCTGTACGCGGCCGTTTCGTTTCCGTTCGAAGCCGGTCTTCTGGACCGCTTTTTAGATGCCGGTTTGGGCCTGGCGCCGGCGATCGGAGCCGCTGCCACCCTCCTCTTTGCGGCGCCGGTTTACCTGGTGGCGCAGTCCGTACCGCTGCTGGCCGAACTCACCAACGACGAGGGCAAGGCGGGCAGGGCCTCGGGCCGCGTACTGTTCTACTCCACTCTCGGATCCGTCGCCGGCGGCATCGTGACGCCCGTCTTCCTGTTTCCGAGTTTCGGTGTGAGGGTGTCCGGCTACCTGATCTGCGGGCTGCTGTTTGCCGCTGCCGCACTTTGGACTGCCAGCCGGGCGCGCGCGGCGATCGTCCTGGCTGCGGCCGCCGTTTCGCTTGCCGCCGTGAACTGGGCGGGCCTCGGAACCTCCATTCCCGCCAACCAGCGATTTCGCTTCGACAGCCCGCATCAGACGATTCGCATTGTCGAGGAGCCATCCGATACCGGACGCGTCGAGCGCGCCATGTATCTGAACGGCGGCCGCGCTTCCGCCATCTTTGCCGACAGCGGCGAGACCTCGGTCCGCTACGTACTGGAGGCTGACCGCCTGCTGGGAGCGGAGCCTTGCTCATACGTGCTGGCGGTGGGCGCGGCGGGATTCACTTTTCCCCGCGATGCCTCCCGCATCGCCGAGGTAGAGCGCGTGGACGCGGTGGATGTCGATCCGGCAGTTCGGGAGATCGCGGAACGGCAGTTCCTGCTGCGGCCGCTGCCGTCCAAGGTTCGTTTCTTTCCGCTCTCGGCCCGTTACGCGCTGCGGCGATTCCGCTCCCAGCGCGCACGGTACGGCTTCACCCTGCTGGACGCCTACACCGGGAAAGCCATTCCGGCGGAGCTGCTCAGCCGGGAGTTTCTGGCGGATGTGCGCGCGGTGTCTGCGCGGACTGCGGCCAACGTGATTCTCGACCGGACGGCCGAATCGGATTTCGCGCGAAATGTTCTGGCCACGTTTCGACAGGCGTTCGGGCGAATCTGGATCAAAGATGTGGACCCGGGCGACTCCGATCCAACCAATTTTCTGATTACCGACTGGCCCATTGCCGGCTCGGCGGAATGGGCCGGCGCCGGCAGCGTCTACCTGGATGACCGCAATTCCGCCGACCGCGACCACACGCGCATGATCTGGAGCGAAGACTAAGGCCATGGCGGAGACCATCGATCCGGTGGCGGGCGTGCCGCAGTTTCCGGAGCTTCCTCAAGATGCGGCACTGCCCGCGATCGCGCAGCCGGGCGGGCAACTGTGGCGCCGGCCCTGGGCGCCGTTTGCGCTGGCCGCACTGGTCTTAACCGCCGGCCTGGCAGTCTATGCCCAGACGCTCGCCTTTGCCTGGGATGAAGGCTTCCACCTGCTCGCGGCACAGCTCATCGAGGGAGGGAAGAAGCCTTACCTGGACTTCTTTTTTCCACAAGCGCCACTGAATGTTTATTGGAACGCCGGATGGATGCACTTATTCGGCGACACCTGGCGCACCGCGCACGCCGTTGCCGGCATGATGGCTGCGGCCGGCGTCCTGCTGGCGGCACACGCGGTATACGCACGGTTCCCGATTGCCGGCTGGCGTGTGGCCGGTGCCTTGACGGTAGTGGCGCTGGGCGGGCTGAACCACCAGTTCGTGGACTACTCGACGATCGGCCAGGGCTACGCGCTGTGCCTCTTCCTGCTGGTGGCGGCCTACCGGTGTGCCATCTGGTCGACGGAGCGCCGCGGCTGGTTTCCCGCTGCCGCCACGGGGTTCTGTGCAGTGGCCTCGGCCGGAGCCACCCTGCTTTCCTCGGCGGCGGCGCCGATCCTGCTGCTGTGGCTGCTGATCTACAATCGCGCCGGTGCGCGCTGGAGGAAGCTGGCGGGCTTCCTGGTCGGCGCGGCGATTCCGCTGCTGCCGTTTCTGCCGCTGGTGCTGCGGGCGCCGCGCGCCGTGCGGTTCGACATCATCGAGTACCATTTGCTGTACCGGCAGGTGGCGTGGGACGGCGCCACGGCGCACGACGCGGATGTGCTGACCGCGTGGGGCAATGACCCGCAGGCGATCCTGCTTGCCATCCTGGTGGTCGCGGGCCTGTTCTTCGTCCGCTTTCGCAGCGCTTGGGACCGCGCCACGCGCGCGCCGTTTTATTTGTGCGGCTGGCTGGCGCTGTGTCTGGCGCTGCACATCTCGACCGCTCATCCTACCTTCGCACGCTACTATCTTCTGACCGTTCCGTTTCTCGCGACTCTCGGCGTGGCGGGGCTGTCCTACATCGTCGCGCAGCTCGCCCGGCCCGTGCGCCCGCGCTGGCCGGTGATTTTCGTGGGCGGCATCATGGCCATCTCCCTGTCCAGAGACCTGTACGACGATTGGGACGGCGCTCCGTGGTGGGGCAGGCTGGCGGTAATCGCGCGCAGGGTGGATGAAGTTGTGCCTCGCGGCGCGCCGGTGTACGCCGATGAGGCGGTCTACTTCCTCTCGCGCCGCACGCCGCCCCCCGGTATGGAGCACGACGACTCGCACAAACTCAATTTGAAACCCGAGATGGAGAAGCTGCTGCACATTTTCCCCAAGGCGGAGCTGATCCGGCAAATCACCGCCGGCAAGTTCGCGGCCGCGGCCAGTTGCGACGATACCGACACGCTGGATCAGCTCGGCATCACCAAAGCGTTCGCCAAGAAGTTCGAAGACAGCGATAAGGACTGCAGCGTGTATTGGGAGTGGAAGCCACCCGCGCCTGCCAAGAAACCGTGACCCAAAGCAACCCTGAACAGGCAGCCTATACGCGGCAGCGGATCGAATTCTGGGACGAATTCGCCGGCCAGATCCAGCGCTGGCAGCCGCTGCGCCGCTACTATCGCGCCCAGCTCGCGCGCTGGTTCGCCTTCGCCATCCCGCCGGGAGCGCGCGTGCTCGAAATCGGCTGCGCCACGGGCGACCTGCTGGCGGCTCTGCGCCCGTCCTACGGCGTCGGGATTGATTTCTCCGAAGAGATGATACGGCTGGCGCGAGAACGCCATCCGGAGTTGCGCTTTCTAACCGCCGACGCGCACGATTTCGATCTGGGCGAGAAATTCGATGCCATCGTTTGTTCGGACCTGATCAACGATGTGTGGGACGTGCAGGCGGTGCTGGCGCGCATTGCGATCCATTGCCATCCGGCGACGCGAATCTTTTTCAACTTCTACAGCAGCCTGTGGGAAGGCCCGCGCCGGATCGGCGAGTCTCTGGGACTGGCGAAGCGCCTGCTGCCGCAAAACTGGCTGACCGTAGGCGATGTGAGCAACCTCCTGTATCTGTCGCACTTCGAGGTGATCCGCCATTCCCGCGAGGTGATGTGCCCAGTGCACGTACCCCTGGTGAGCCAGTTCGCCAACCGCTACCTGGTGCGTTTGTTGCCGTTTTCCTGGCTGGCGATTACCAACGTGCTGGCGGCTCGCCCGCGCCCGGAAGCGGCGCACGGGCGGCGGGCAAGCGTGAGCGTGATCGTGGCGGCGCGGAACGAGGAGGGCAATGTGCCGCGCATCTTCGACCGCCTTCCCCAAATGGGGTCCGGGACCGAGTTGATCGTCGTCGAAGGCCACTCGAAAGATGGCACCTACCAGTCGGTGGAGCGCGAAATCGCCAACCGGCCCGGTTACCCCGCCCGGTTGTTCCGGCAAACCGGCAAAGGAAAGGGCGACGCGGTGCGGCTAGGCTTCGCGAAGGCTACCGGCGATCTCCTGATGATTCTCGATGCCGACCTGACGGTCGCGCCGGAGGATCTGCCGCGCTTTTACGACGCCT